>OAVV01000199.1_pt1 | contig 64578 bp, 53 predicted proteins | sample 1501401 | NCBI WGS metagenome assembly OAVV01 (sample SAMEA2580098, study PRJEB22360) | human gut metagenome | biome: human gut; feature: human-associated habitat; material: faeces | place: Denmark | collected 2008/2010 | reverse complement strand
GCCTGCTCCACTGTGCCCGCCGGGCGGCGGTAGCCGGAACAGGCTGCCAAGACATCCGGCGGGACACGATTGCGCCGGAAAACACAATAAGAAAGAGGGCCAGAAGGCCCTCTTTTCATTTTCGGGTGCAAAGCTGTTTCCGACGCGATGCCCGCTCCGCCGGGCGTTATTTTTCTTCGGCGAACGCCTTGAGCATGGCGATCTCCTCCGGCCAGCGCTCTTCGTCGGGCGTTTCGAGGATCAGCGGAATGCCGTCGAAACGCGCGTCCTGCATGATGTAGCGGAAACACTCCATGCCGATCATGCCTTCGCCCAGCGGCGTATGGCGGTCCACACGGCTGCCCAATATCTTCATGGCATCGTTCAGGTGCATGCCTTTCAGGTATTCGAACCCCACGATGCTGTCCAGCTCCGCGAACGTCCTCTCGCACGCCTCGGCCGTACGCAGGTCGTAACCTGCGGCGAAAGCGTGGCAGGTGTCGATGCAGACGCCCACGCGCGACTTGTCCTCCACGCGGTCGATCAGGTAGGCCAGCTGTTCGAAGGCGAAGCCCAGATTGGAACCCTGCCCCGCCGTATTTTCGATTACGGCCGTCACGCCGTGCGTCTTGTCCAGCGCGATGTTGATCGACTCGGCGATCCGGTCGAGCGACTCTTCGGGCGCAATCTTCTGCAGGTGGCTTCCGGGGTGGAAGTTCAGACGGTCCAGTCCCAGCTGCTCGCAGCGCTGCATCTCGTCGAGAAACGCCGCGCGCGACTTTTCCAGCCCGTCGCGCTCAGGATGTCCGAGGTTGATCAGGTACGAATCGTGGGGCAGTATTTGGGCCGGGAGATAGCCGTACAAGTCGCAGACTTTGCGGAAAGAGTCGATCTGCGCCGCCGTCAGCGGCGCGGCGACCCACTGCCGCTGGTTTTTGGTGAAAAGCGCGAAGGCCGTGGCCCCTATCTTGTGCGCATTGGCGGGGGCGTTCTCCACACCTCCCGAAGCGCTTACGTGTGCTCCGATATATTTCATGTGAGTATCTTTATATTAACTTAAGACAAAGTTAAGGTTTTTGTAAATAATTTCATAAATTTGCAGTGTAATTTTCCAGATATAAATACTTCACTATGAAACCTTTTTATCTCATATTGACGCTTATTCCGGCTCTTCTGATCGGCCGCACCGTCTCTGCCCAGATTTCCGTCGACGAAGTCGATGCCGGGGAGGAGAGCGTGACTTTTCAGGACAAACTGAAATCCATACCCGTAGATGTCGATTATTTCAGCCGCGCCCGTTACAAGGCCGAGCGCGCCGCGATCCGCAAGGAGCGCAACTACCTCGAATTCAACAGCGGGGTGCAGGGCGCGCTTACCTCGTACAACGACCCTTGGATCTCGGTGTCGGGCGGTGACAACTCCATCGCGCTTACGGCGGTGATCGGCCTGCGCCATGTTTTCACCAAGAATCTTTTCACCATCGAAACCAAGTTCAGTGCCAAGCTGGGCTATAACCGGATGAAGGTGGAGACGCAGCGTCTCGATGCCGACGGCAATCCGATGGTCGACGACAGCGGCAACAAGATTATGGACAGCGAGGGCGTCTGGTTCAAGAATCAGGACGAATTCGTGGTCTCGGTCGCCCCGTCGTTCAAGATGTCCGAAAACTGGTCCTACGGTTCGATCCTGAACTTCCGCAGCCAGTTCGTCAACGGCTATAAATCGCGCACGGAGCAGAAAAAGGAGCACCTCAAGAGCAAGTTCATGACTCCGGGTTACCTCGACATTTCGCTCGGTATCACCTACAAAAGTCCCAAACCTAAATTCCCGATCGTGATCAACCTCTCGCCGATCGCGCTGAACGCCACCTTTGCCGAAAACGACTGGATCCGCAGACGGCAGGTGGAAGAAAGAGTAGACAGCGAAGGCAAAAAGACAGAGACTGAGATAAAGCCGGCATACAACTACGGTATCGAAGATCCCGACAAGACGTCGAAATACGAAGGCGGTTCCTCGATCCAGATCGACTTCGACCGCACGTTCGGCAAAACGGGATTCCTGCGCTACCGCACGACGCTCTACTCCTTCTACGGCTGGATCACCGACATCGGCCAGAAGAACAAGATCAGCGACTACACTGAGTTCCGCCATGCCTACGAAGAATGGGACAAGACAGCCAATAAAGACATCAAGGACAAGCCCCGGCTGCCGATCCATCCGATCGCACGCTGGGAAAATACGCTCGATATCAAGGCAACAAAATACCTCTCCACGACGTTAAGTTTCCAGCTCTATTACAACCGGGCGCAGAACGTCGATGTGCAGACCCGTACGCTGCTGAGCGTCGGACTGACCTATACCTTTAAGAACAAGTAATTTACAGCCCGACGGCGGCGTGCCGTGCGGCGGGTGACCGACAATGTACAAAAATTCGAAATACACCATCCTCTTCCCGCTGCTGCTGGCAGCGGGCGTCGTATTGGGCCTGCTGCTGGGACAGTACATGGGCCGCAACAGCACCACTTCGCAGATCAAAGGCATGCTCCGGCAGATGGCCCTGCCGACCAACAAACTGACTTACACGCTCTCGCTGATCGAGAACCAGTATGTCGATTCGGTGGCGATGGATTCGCTGGCCGAACATGTCATACCGCTGCTGGTCAAGGAGCTGGATCCGCATTCGGTCTACATTCCGGCTGCCGAGATGCAGCAGCTGAACGAACCGCTGGAGGGCGAGTTCGACGGCATCGGCGTGGTCTTCAACATGGCCACCGACACGGTGATCGTGCTGAACGTCATCCCGCAGGGACCGAGCGACAAGGCCGGAATCAAGGCCGGCGACCGCATCATCGAGATCAACGACACGCTCGTGGCGGGACAGAAGATTCCGCAGCGCGACGTGGTGAAGAAACTGCGCGGTCCGCGCGGCACGACAGTGCACCTCGGACTCGGACGGCAGGGAATCGGCGAGCTGGTCGGCGTCGATGTCGTACGCGACAAGATTCCGATCAAGAGCATCGAATCGGCATTCCGCATCGCCGACGGCATCGGTTACATCAAACTGGGGCAGTTCGCCCGCACCACCTCCGCGGAGATGGAGCAGGCGCTGGCTTCGCTGCGGGCGGAAGGCGTCACCAAACTGATCTTCGACCTCAGGGGCAATTCGGGCGGCTATCTCGATCAGGCGATTCTGGTCGCCAACGAATTCCTGCACAAGGAGCAGCTGATCGTCTATACTGAGGACCGCCATCACCAGCAACAGCGCGAATATGCCGACGGCACCGGTTCGGCGCAGGACATGGACGTCGTTGTGCTGATCGACGAGGGGAGCGCCTCTTCGAGCGAAATCCTCGCGGGAGCCTTGCAGGACAACGACCGTGGTACGATTGTTGGACGTCGTTCGTTCGGAAAGGGACTCGTACAGCGTCAGATACCTTACAGCGACGGATCGGCCCTGCGGCTTACGACGGCACGTTATTACACGCCCACGGGCCGCTCGATCCAGAAGCCCTATACGATCGGCGACGACGAAAGCTACGAGGAGGACATTTGGAACCGCTACCGGAACAACGAGTTTTTCTCGGCCGACAGCATCCACTTCGCCGACTCGCTCAAACGGACGACGCCCGGCGGCAAGGTGGTTTACGGCGGCGGCGGCATCATGCCCGACGTTTTCGTGCCGGCCGACACGACCGACGTGACGAAATACTTCGTCGAGGTGGCGGGGCGCAACATCCTCTACCGCTACACGATCGAGTATGCCGACCGTCACCGCGAGGCGCTCAACGCCGTGAAGACGATTCCCGAACTGCAGGCCCTGCTCGACGGCGACCGGGGACTGGTCGAAGACTTCATCCGCTATGCGGCGCGTCAGGGAGTAGCTCCGAATTACCGCGACATCGCCCGTTCGCGCAAACTGATCGAAGCCCAGCTCAGGGCCTACATCGGCCGCAATACGGCACTGGAGGACAACGGATTTTACGCCAACATCTATCCCGTGGACAACGTGATAGTACGCGCGGTCGGGATATTAAACGAGACACGAGAAAATGATTAAAAAGCTTATCGGTATTATTGTAGCAACGGCCGTGATCGTCATCATCGTCATTGCGGCTGTCCGGCGCAACAATTTCCAGTCGATGGTACTGCGCGACGAAATCGAGGACCAGACTTATCCGGAACCGGTCGCGTCACAACAGCCTGCGGTGCCAGTCCCCGTTGAAACGGAGACGACGGATTCCATATCCGTCGAAGTGATCGATTCGCTTCGGTAAGCCGGAAGCTTTGTCGGACGCAGCCCGGAAACGGGTGTCCGGCATATGCATGCAAACGGACGGCGGCTCTTTCGGGCCGCCGTCCGTTTGCATGCATATGCCGCCGTTCGCACGAATCTTTCTCCTTATCGTGCAGTATTCGAAGCTTTTCTGCGTTTAATATACAGAATCAGACAAGTCCCGGTTTGTACGCAGCCTCCGTACTATCCTCCGTTTGCATTAGAAGTTCCGGCTGCGACTGCAGCCGGGATTTTTCATTTCCGAAGAGCCGCCGCTCCTTCCTGCCGCTTTCCGGTTGTTTTTCCGTCGCCCTCCGGGTGTTTCCCCCCCCCGCTTTCTGGTTATCATTCCGGCTCCTTCTGGTCGCCTTCCCGCCGCCGTCCCGTTGCAGCCTTTCTTAACTTATGCCGACGATTCAGGGACGCGGATATTGTAAGGCCGCGGCCTTTTTCCGGCAATCCGGTTGCCCGGCAAAACAGGTTGCCCGGCAAAACAGGTTGCCCGGCAGACCGTTTGGTTTTCCGGCAGAGTGTTCCGGACAACCGGTTTCTCGGCCGGCCGGCGCCCCAACGAAAAGCAGCAGTCCGAATCCGGACTGCTGCATACCTCGATAGCCCTTGCGGGCGATCAGTAATACTTGATCTCCCTGCCTTCGATAGCCGAAAGGAGGTTGTTCGCGGCAGAGGAGGCGCCGATGCGGAACATATCCGTATTGAGCCATTCCGGCCCGAGAATCTCCTCGACGATCGTATAGTAGAGGGCGGCGTCCTCGGCCGTGCGGACGCCTCCTGCGGCCTTGAATCCCACCTTGCGGCCCGTCTTCTGGTAGTAGTCGCGGATCGCCTGACACATGACCACGGCCGCTTCGGGCGTTGCGGCTACGTCGATCTTTCCGGTCGAGGTCTTTACGAAATCGGCTCCTGCGAACATCGAAAGCAGCGATGCCTTGCGGATCAGATCGGGTGTTTTGAGCGCCCCCGATTCGATGATGACCTTCAGCACGACGTCGGCGTCCATCTCCGAGCGGATCACCTCGACCTCATTTGCCGCCTCGTCGTATTCTCCCGTAAGCATGCGGCCCACATTGAGTACGATATCCACCTCGTCGGCGCCGTTCTCGATGGCCATCGCCACTTCGAGCGCCTTTACTTCGAGGAAGGTCTGCGCCGCGGGAAATCCGCCGCCGACGCTCGTGATCTTCATCGGAGTGCCGTCCACGGCCAACCCGACGGTCTCGACGAATGCCGGATAGATGCAGATCGAGGCCACGTTGGGAATATGCGGGAATTTCTGGTAGAATTCGGCCGTCTTGCGGGCGAACTCGGTCACCGAGGTCACCGAGTCGTTGCACGACAGGGTCGTGATGTCGATGGCCGAGTAACACATTTTATATACTTCCGCATTATGATTGCGCTTCGCGGCTTCGCGGATGCGGGCGACCTCTTCGGCCACCTGCGCTTCGCTCCATGCCGGAGCGTATTCATTCAGATGATTGGCGTACTCCATAATGTATCCCTGTTTTTTACAAAATTAGGAAAAATAATTCACACCCGCTATCTTCGGCCTGCAAATATTTTCCCGGTATCCTGCAAAAAAAGGGCCTGAACCGATGGTCCAGACCCTTTTCTCTTAATCTGACGGCGATTATTTGTTCAGCGCCTTCAGGTTGATGTCGTTGGCAGCCTTCTGAGCCAGTTTCGGGTTCTTCGAAACGGCGCTCTTCAGCTGAGCCTCAGCGGTCTTCAGGTCGCCCTCTTTAGCGGCGATCACTGCGCGCAGGTAGTCGGCGTCAGCCGAGTTGTCCTTGGCGATAGCCTTCTTGGCAGCCGACAGGTCGTTGTTCATAACCTGAGCGACAGCCTCGTTGTAACCGTCGAGGTTCTTGGCGGCACTCTTGTAATCACCCTCGGCAGCAGCGATAGCGGCCTTGGCCTGAGCGTCGGCAGCCTGAGCGTACTTCTTGGCCTCGGCAGTGTTGCCGTTAGCCAGATTGGCGAGGATGAGATTCTTGTTGATCTCGCTCGACGAGTCGGTCTTGGCGGCCTTCTCGAACGACTTCAGCGCAGCGGCTTTGTCACCGGCCTTGGCCTGAGCGATACCGAGGTTGTTGTATACGCGGGCGTCGTTGAACTTCTTCGAAGCGACGGTCAGGATGGCAACCTGCTCCTCGGCGCCGTTGGCCAGCGACTCGGCAGCGTAGAGGTACTCCTCGACGGTCAGGTCCTGACCGTTCTTGAAGGCAGCCATGATCTCGGCGTCGGTCTTGCCCTGAATGTCGGTGCTGTTGACGATCTGCGAACGGCGCAGTTCGGGAAGGATCTCCTCTTTCAGTTCGTTGAATACCGACGACATGTTCTTGATCTCGCTCTCACGCTCTGCGGACGAGTTGTAGAGGCTCAGCACCTGCAGAATGAGGTTCTTGTCCTTGATGTCCGACTTCTCGACCAGCTCCTTGAAGCCGTCCCAGTCCTCGCCGTAAGCTGCGGCGTCGACATCCAGCCCCGAATCCTTCAGCAGTTTGGCAACGACCTTCTTACCCGATTCGCTGCGGGCTTTCGACAGCTTGTCGTTGAACTTCACGGGACCGTCGGGCGAAGCATAGCCCTTCACGGCGATGTTCTGCGTTGCGCGGTCGTTCTGCAGGTTGGCGTCTACGTCGGCCTTGAAGGCGTCGAGATTGGCTTTCTTCTCGTTCTTCTTGGTTACGACCGAAGAGTTGATCGCATAGAGCAGATCGGTCTTGTCAACTACGGTGTGCACCTTCTTGTAGTTGTTGGCCATCGGAGCCATCAGGTCCGAATATTTGAGGTCCTTCTGCAGGGTGTTCAGACCGTAAGCGACGGTCAGGCCGAATTCCTTGGCCAGAGCGGCCTTGGCAGCCTCGTCGTTGCCGGCCAGCACGGCGGCCTGCTCCTTGGTCGGGATGGCGCCGGTGTTCAGGTTCACGAGCGTGAACTCCTTGCACTTGCCGCCCGGACACTTGATCTCGGCGCGGAGCTGCAGAGCACACTTGTCCATGCGGGGATCGTACGGGAACTCTACGTGCTGCGTATAGCTGCCGCCGTTCTTCTTGTCTACTACGGTGTAGTTCTCGTCCACTTTCGAACCTTGGAGGTATTTGGCTGCGCCTGCAACCTCGCCGCCCTCGAATACGATCACGGGAGTTACCTTGATAACGGCTTTCGCATTGAAGTATTTGACCGGGAACGTAACGTTGATGTCTGCGGCTACGATGCCGTTGTTCAGCGTCAGAATTTCGGGAGTGACGGTCAGGTTGATGTCGTCCCGGTTCTTAGCCATCTTCTTGAAGCAATTACAACTCGAGAATGCCAGTGCGGCAGCAACGAGTACAACGCTCAATTTCATTAGATTTTTCATAATCGTAAAATTAATGTGTTTATTTAAATGTTTGCCTTTTTCCTGTTTCTTTCGCGTAAGTTCCGATTCGCAAGACGCCGTTTGGGCGTCCGGGTTTCGGAATTCAACCCGCTGAACAACGCAAATATAGAAAACTCTTGGTAAATGTGCAATATTTCGGACGTTATTTCGATACTTTTTCGTCCGAAATAAGCACATTGACAGTCTGTTTACTCCTCTTTGCGTCCGGGACGGTCGCGGCGCTCGCGGCGTTCGCCGCGGTCGGGACGGTCTTCGCGGGGACGACGCTCGCGCTCCACATAGCCTTCGGGCTTGGGCAGCAGCACCTTGCGCGACAATTTGAGCTTGTTGGTCTTGGGGTCGATGCCGATCAGCTTCACGTCGATCTCGTCGCCCTCTTTCAGGCCGGTCTCCTCCATGGTTTCGAAACGCTTGTAGTCGATCTCCGAAATATGGAGCAGGGCGTCTTTGCCGGGCATGATCTCGACGAATGCGCCGAAGGTGACGATCGAACGGATCTTGCCGTGGTAGGTCTCGCCGACCTCCGGAATCGCAACGATAGCCTTGATGCGGTTCAGCGCGCCGTCGAGCGCGGTCTTGTCCTGTCCGAAGATGTCCACGATGCCCTTGTTGTCCACCTCCGTGATGGTGATGGTCGTGCCCGTAGTCTTCTGGATGTCCTGAATCACCTTGCCGCCGGGGCCGATCACGGCGCCGATCATGTCCTGCGGAATGGTGATCTGAACGATGCGCGGCACGAAAGGCTTGTAGTCGGCGCGCGGCTCGGCGATGCACTCGGTGAGTTTGCCGAGGATGTGCAGGCGTCCCTTACGGGCCTGCTCCAGCGCGGCGGCCAGCACTTCGTACGAAAGGCCGTCCACCTTGATGTCCATCTGGGTGGCGGTGATGCCGTCCTTGGTGCCCGTCACCTTGAAGTCCATGTCTCCGAGGTGGTCCTCATCGCCCAGAATGTCCGACAGTACGGCCCATTTGCCGCTCTGGGAGTCGGAAATCAGACCCATGGCGATACCCGACACGGGTTTTTTGAGCTTCACGCCGGCGTCCATCAGGGCCAGCGTACCGGCGCAGACGGTAGCCATCGACGACGAACCGTTCGATTCGAGGATGTCCGAAACGACACGCACGGCATAGGGGTTCTCCTCGCCCAGCGGAATCATCGGCTTCAGGGCGCGCCATGCCAGATGGCCGTGGCCGATCTCGCGGCGGCTCAGGCCGCGTGCGGCCTTGGCCTCGCCTGTCGAGAAGGGCGGGAAGTTATAGTGGAGCACGAACTGCTCGGTGCCCTGCACCAGCACTTCGTCCTTCTGCTTTTCGTCGAGTTTCGTGCCGAGCGTAACGCTGGTCAGCGACTGCGTTTCGCCGCGGGTGAAGATCGCCGAACCGTGGGCGGCGGGCAGGTAGTCCACCTCGCACCAGATCGGACGGATCTCGTCGGTCTTGCGGCCGTCGAGACGCAGGCCCTCGTCGAGGATCATGTTGCGCATGGCCTTCTTCTGCACGTCGTCGTGGAAGTATTTGTGGATCAGCATGGCTTTCTCGGCCAGCTCCTCCTCCGAATAGCGCGCGGCGAATTCGGCTTCGAGGGCGTTGAACATATCCTCGCGCTCGTGCTTCATCGTACCGCTGGTGGCGATGGCGTAGGCCTTGTCGTAAAGCTCCTTGACGATGAGCTGGCGCAGCTCCTCGTCGTTCTCCTCGTGGCAGTAGGTGCGTTTCACGTCCTTGCCCAGCTCTTTCGAAAGCTCGATCTGTACGGCGCAGTGCTTCTTGATCTCCTCGTGTGCGAACTTGATGGCTCCGAGCATCACCTCTTCCGAAACCTCTTTCATCTCGCCTTCGACCATCAGGATGTTGTCGATCGTACCGCCGACCATGATGTCGAGGTCCACGCGGTCCATCTCCGAGAATTTGGGGTTGATGACGTACTCTCCGTCGAGACGTGCAACGCGGACCTCCGAGATGGGGCCTCCGAACGGAATGTCCGAAACGGCCAGTGCGGCCGAAGCGGCCAGACCGGCCAGCGCGTCGGGCTGAATATCCTTGTCGGCCGAAATGAGGTTCACCGTCACGTAAACTTCGGCGTGGTAATCCGCGGGGAACAGGGGACGCAGGGCGCGGTCGATCAGACGGGCGACGAGAATCTCACTGTCGTTGGCGCGGCCTTCGCGCTTCATGAAGCCGCCGGGATAGCGTCCGCACGAAGCGTACTTCTCTTTGTACTCCACTTGGAGCGGCATGAAATCGGTGTCGGGTTTTGCGTCCTTGGCGGCTACTACCGTGGCCAAGAGCATCGTATCGCCCTGCTTGACCACCACCGAGCCGTCGGCCTGCTTGGCCAGTTTGCCCGTTTCGATCTCGATCTGGCGTCCGTCGGCCAGCGTAATGATCTTGCGGACTGCATTGTACAGCTTTTTGTCTTCCATAAAAAAAATTAACCTATAGTGTTTTTCGAATCGTTGTCTTTACGAAAATGAAGGCAACCCCTTCCGGGAATTGCCCTCATTTCTTCCTCACGGATTACTTGCGGAGGTTGAGCGTCTTGACGATGGCGCGGTAGCGCTCGATGTCGACCTCCTTCAGGTACTCCAGCAACGCGCGGCGCTTGCCGACCAGACGCAGCAGCGAACGCTGCGTGCCGAAGTCGTGCTTGTTGCTTTTGAGGTGTTCTGTAAGGTGGCTGATACGGTACGAAAACAGTGCGATCTGGCTCTCAGGAGAACCCGTGTCGGTGTTAGACTTGCCGTACTGGCCGAAAAGCTCTTGCTTTTTCTCAGCTGTTAAATAAGCCATTTTTTTGAAATTTATTCAGTTCCACTCTACGACGCATTCCCCTTACCGTGAATAACGCCAGAGCGTCCGGCAAAGTTACGAATTAATTGGAAATTAAGTATTAAAAATCAAAAAATTATTGTCTTCGGACTGAAAAACGTAAAAAATCGTTCGTAGATGCTATTCTTCGGGTGCCGGGAGAGGCTCGCACAGGGCCGTGGCGTCGCTGTTTTCCAGTCGTTTACAAAGCCGGATCTGATCCCGGAAACATTCGTCCGGCGCTCAGGCCGGTGCGGCAAACGCATCGGCCGCAACGGCCGTTCCGCCTGCGCCGCACGCCGCGGAGCAATCTTTTCGGCGGAAATTTCCCGAATCTCCCGGAAAATGCTATTTTTGCGGCTGACAAGAGCACGTTATGACAGAAAAGCTGATTCGGAAAGTCTGGATTGCGGTGTCCGCGGCCGCCCTCTGGGGATGCGGGGGCGCCTCCTCCTATACCGCCGTGGACGGCGTGATGCTCGGCACAACGCTGCATATCACGGCCGACGTGCAGGGCGTCTCCCCGCAGGAACTCTACGCCGCCGTGATGGAACTCGACCGCGAAGCCAAGGCGTCTATGTCGATCTTCGATCCGAGCTCGCTGCTGAGCCGGCTCAACCGCAACGAGACGGACAGCGTAGACCGCCATATCGCCTTCAACCTGCATCTGGCCGACAGTATCGGCGCCCTGAGCGGCGGCCGCTACGACGTGACGGTCAAACCGCTGGTCGAAGCGTGGGGGTTTGCCGGCAGGCAGGCCGAACGGCATCCCGACGTCGATTCGATCCTCGCATTCGTCGGCCGCGAAAAGGTCCGTGTCGAGGAGGGCCGGCTGGTGAAGGCCGATCCCCGCGTACAGCTCGACTTCAATTCGATCGCCAAAGGCTACACGGTCGATCTGCTCGCCCGGCTGGTCGAATCGTTCGGCGCCCGCAATTACATCGTCGACATCGGCGGCGAAGTCCGCTGCAAAGGGGTCAACCGGCAGGGCGGTCCGTGGCGCATCGGCATCGAAACCCCGTTCGACGGCAACATGTCCGACGGCGAATACGTGCAGAAACGCATCCGCCTGACCGACGGCGGTCTGGCCACTTCGGGCAACTACCGCCGCTTCTACCTCGATGCCGACGGCAACAAGGTGGCCCACACCATCGACCCGCGTACGGGGCGCAGCGCCGTGTCGCGTCTGCTCTCCGTGACCGTCGCCGCGCCGACCTGCGCCGAAGCCGACGCGCTGGGAACCATGTTTCTGGCCATGGGGGCCGACGATGCGCTGAAGGCCGTCAGGACGATGCCGGACGTGAAGGCCTATTTCATCCTCGCCGACGGGACCGACGGCTACGAAGAGTATATTTCACCCGCCATGGAGGCGATGATCATGCAATAACGATCCCTATGAAAAGCGCTGTTTTTCTCTACAACACCCAATCCGGGAAATGCAAAATCGAACGCTGCACCGAAGCCGTCTGCACGGTATTCCGGGCTTACGGCTACGATATCAAACCGCAGCTGATCGACTTCTGCGCCAATCCGTTCGACGGCAACGAACAGATCGACCTGATGGTCGTGGCCGGCGGCGACGGCACGGTCAACTACGTGGTCAACGCCATGAAAAACAAGGGGCTGGACATCCCGCTCGGAGTGATTCCCGCCGGTACGGCCAACGACTTCGCGGGTGCGCTGGGCATGTCGCACCAGCCGCTCGAAGCGGCGCGGCAGATCGCCTCCGGCGCGGTGGACCGCGTGGACTGCGGATGCGTCAACGGACTCTATTTCGTCAATATCTTCAGCTTCGGCATCTTCACGACCACCTCGCAGCGCACGCCCGACCAGCGCAAGCACAAGATCGGCAAACTGGCCTATCTGATCGAGGGCGTCAAGGAGCTGCGCGCGATGCACGCCGTGCCGCTCAAAGTGGTGGCCGACGGACAGGCTTTCGATTTCAACTCGCTGATGGTGCTCGTCTTCAACGGCGAGACGGCCGGCGGATTCCGCCTCGCGCGCCGTTCGTCGATCAAGGACGGTCTGTTCGACTGCATCATGCTCGAAAAGAAGAACTTCCTCCGTTCGACGCTGGCCATGGGCCGCTATCTGCTGCGGGGCAATCCGAAGATCGTCCGCCACCTTCAGGTGCGTTCGCTCGACATCGTATCGACGGTCAACGAACCGACGGACGTCGACGGGCAGAAAGGGGCCGAATTCCCGCTGCATATCGAGTGCATCGCCGGAGGTCTCCGCATCATGTGCCCCCGCGGAGAGTAGCGCCGTTTCAGGCGTTTGAAAGGCGTTTCAAGACGGTCGTTTCCGCCGCCGCCGGCCTGCGTACTTCGCTATTTTTCCTCCGGCCTATTGCAATTTCGGACGAAAATTGTTACATTTGTCCGAAAAACCACGACGATATGGCGGATAATATCAAAGCGACACGGACGACGCGGGAAGGAGGACGTGAGAATTTGCGGAAAGTTTCGATCTCACGCATCAAAAAGGAGATGAGCGACGTCTTCTATCTGTCGGACGATCTGGTAATCACCACACTCGACGCGCAGAACAACACGACGTCCGACTACCCGGCTTCGATCGACGGTTTCTCGGCCATCATCATGATGACGGGCGAAGCCACCGTGTCGATCGACATGCAGAACTACAACGTCAAGCCCAACACCATCGTCTTTTTCAATCCAGACAGCATCATCCGCACGGTGAAATGTTCGTCGAACGCCGCGGCTTATTTTCTGGCGTTCTCCAAATCGTTCGTCAATGAGATCCAGATCGACCTCTCGACGTCGCTGCCGGTCTACATGCGCTTCGGCAAGGCTCCCGTACTGGAGGTCACGCCGCAGGACGTGGACCAGATACGCCAGCTCTTCCAGCTCATCAAAACCATGCTGCGCAGCGACAAGGAGCGTTACCGCCACGAAATCATCCGGACGCTTTTCACCACGGCGTTCTACATCATCACCGAGATCAACCAGCGCGAGCAGCCCGGCGAGATCAAACAAGGCCGCTGCGAAGTGCTCTTCGATGAATTCATGTCGCTGCTCCAACAGTACAACAAACGCGAACGCAACGTCAGCTTCTACGCCAAGCAGCTCAATATCACGCCGAAATACCTCTCGTCCGTGGTCAAGGAGGTGAGCGGCAAAACCGCCGCGCGCTGGATCGACGAATCGGTGATTCTGGAAGCCAAGGCGCTGCTCAAATACTCCGGCATGAGTATTCAGGAGATCGCCTACCACCTCAACTTTTCGACCCAGTCGTTCTTCGGCAAATACTTCAAACAGCACACCGGCACCAGCCCCTCGCGCTACAAACGCAAAGGCTGAGCCGCAGATACGGCACGAAACCCTCTCCCGGAGAGGGTTTTTTGTTGTCTCCATCCGAAAAGTACGGGGGTGCAGCCCGGTATTCGTCGATATAACATGAATTTCGAGCGGCCGTTTCTCAGCTGTTCGACGCTTATTTTGTAAACCATAGCGTAAACCGGAAAAACATGAAAATCCCCAAGGCGACCGTCACGGCGGTCCTTTACAAATCGAAGACCCTCGCCAGCGGCGAACACCCCGTCATGATAAGGGTCTGCTACAACAGCAAACGCCGATACAAAAGCACGGGACTCTCCTGTCCGGCGAAATGGTGGAACGCCGCGAAGCAGGAGGTGCGCGAACGGCATCCGCTGGCCCCGAACATGAACGCCATCATCGGTTCCGAACTGACGGCGCTGAAAAACAAAGTGCTGGATTTCGAGCGGCAGGGGGTGCCCTACTCCGTGCAGCGCATATTCGAAGCCTCGGTGCGTAAACCTCCGTCCCGGAAAACCCTGTACGACCTTTTCGAAGAGCGTATCGCTTATTTCAGGGACACCCTCCAGAAACACAACACGGCCACCGGCTACCAGACGCTGCTCCATATCGTCGAACGGTTCTCGCAGCACCGGACCGTCGAGCTGTTCGACGTGGACGGCGCATGGCTCGGCGAGTTCGAGGAGTACCTCCATGCGCATTATGCCGATACGAGCATCAAACGGTTTTTCAGCGCCCTGAAAGCGCTGATGAACTACGCCTGCCAGAACGGACTGCTGGACGCCAATCCATTCGACCGCTTCCGTCTGAGCCGCAGGCTCGACGTGCGGACCGCCAAACGGGCGCTCGAAACCGACGAATTCGACAGCCTGATCCGTTACTACCTCGATACATATTATTATAGATTTTCAACGGTTTGACACAACCATTTGAGGAATAAACATTTAGCGAATTATTTGAGAAGTGGCGGTAACGAGTTGGCAACCGTGCGAATTTCAGCGTTTTGTGGGGTTATGCTGTCAAATAACTCTTTGCAGATACAAAAGTAACCATTTTTTTTGATTCAGCAAAAAAATGGCTACTTTTAAACCTTGAGAATCAAAACAAAACTATAAAGTAGTTTGTGAGAAATCTAAATCGTAACGGACTCCTCCATCTTTTTCTTTAGAAAAATTGCCGATGCAGATAAGTTCAGGAATGTCAACAGTCCAAAAAGCAACAGAAATTGTGGATTGAGAGGAAACGTCTATTGTTTTCAACAGTTTATCAGCCTCTTTTTTGCATAACAATTTTAATTCCTCAAAACTGTTAGTTGTTTTCCCACACTTAATGGAAAGTTCTTGATTTGAATTATTCATTTTCATTGTTATTGTTTTTATAAGTCTTCGCCATTTGCACGATTGTATTCATTATCGTAGAACATTGTAATATAATATTTCCCATAATAGTCAGATATCATAAACCAAACAGGTCTTTTTGAATAACTTTCCATTACATATTCCATAGAGAGTTTGATAATTTCAGATCGAATTTCTTCAGTTGGATTTTCTAATTGTTCTTCCGTATATTTAGACAATAAGATAGACTGTAATTTTTCTTTAATGGCAATAGTATCTGTTGCTGCTGACTGTTGATAAAAAACAGCTTCATAACGTTTCTTATGAACGGTTATTTCATAGGAGATGTTTTCATCTTCGGGTATTGTGTAATCTTGTAAAGATATATACTTAGGATTATTTGCAAATTGCTCACAAAGCCTATTAAACCTTATTTGAATGGCACGTTCATCAACATTATTGGCATCAGCTACCATAATACGGCAAACTTTATTATTGTTAGTTACGACAAAAACATTAACCTTTGCGCCATTAAATTCTCCAACCAAAGCATCTGTCGTAGGGTCATTCCGATAACCTTTTTCTTTCAGTTTACGTATCATCTCAGTCTTACTCCCATCAATAGGAATTCCAAGGAATTGGGTAACATCTTGTTGCGCATGTACAATTATTGAAAACGTAAGCAACATTGTAATTGATAGTAATTTTTTCATATTACCAAGTTTTTTTTGTTCCCCAGTTGCCATGAGAACCTTTATTAAATCACGGAAGCGTGGAACTGCAATGCCACGTCTTTGAATGATGGTCGTAGGAAACCGTTGTGTACAGATGTAGTAATAGCAGCCCACGCTATAGCGTGAGAACCACTATGCTATCCTTGTACACGGTTGAAAATTTCCTACGTTTTCATTCGCACGAGATAAGCATAACGCTTCTTTATTTTCTAATATGTCTTGGAGAGGGGTCGCCCCCAATCCAAACGCAAAAGTAATAAAAAAGCTGCGATAATCACTTATCTTGTAATGGATTTCTTTGCCTGCCTCAATGGAATAGGGGGCTTTTACAGTTTCATTCCCCTGTCTTTCCGTTGCGGTATAACGGGTTGGCGTATGGTCTGCCGCAACCTCTCGAACTGCTCCTTGAACCATTCGCCGATGGGTCGCAAGTCAATCGTAAGGATAAACCTTCCATTGTCAGAGAATACTTTGGCTTTAACGTCTTTTGCCATGAATTTTCGCTTGTGTTCTTCCGAGTACAACTCGCCGTTGTACTCAATGGGTCTACCTGTCAGCAATGTCGCAGTCTGCTCTTTATTGAAACCTACAGCAAGGCACAATCTTTCAATGTTAATCATATCCTTGATTTGCGGAAACCATTTCAATGTCTTGTTTAACAACACCGTAAGTCGTGAAATCTCACGTTTGAGATTCGTTTCTGTCTGTGCCAGCTCGTTGATATGCTTCTGTTGCATATCCAACAGTTGACGGCTGTGGTCTGCCTGCAAGGTCTGTATCCGGGTTTGCAGGGCTTCGATGGTTTCCTCGTGGTCGGCTACCTCACGGTGTAGGGCGGTGTTCTCCCTCTCCAGCGTCTTGACCTTGTTGTTCCCGAAAAGAGAGCCGACACTCTCGGCGATGTTAGCGGCTGCGGTCGTCGCCGCCCCTTTCAGCCGCTCGGTCTGTATCTCCTTTTTCGTCCGTGTAAGTTCCTCACGTGCCGTATCTTTCTGCTCCTGCAACTCCACCACCTCCGCTTTCAGTTCTTTCGTCTGACGCTTTATGTCACGGTAGTACTGTTGCGTGGAAACGTGCCGTGCTTCCGAACCGTCAATCCCCCTTTGCAGCCCGTATTTCGCCATCGCTGCGGCATAGCTGTCCTGATAGGATTTCAGTTTCAGACGGCTCATGATGTCATCGGCGCACAGCCTCACGCTGTCGGCTGGTTTCTTGCGGTAGCGTTTCTTAGCCTGCTCCTCCCGTTTCCTGCGCTTGCGTTCCCCCTTGACTATCGGGACGAGCGTGACGTGCATGTGCGGCGTTTTCTCGTCCATGTGCAGGTGAGCCGCCACGATGTTCTCCTTGCCGAACGTGTCGGCGAAGTATCTTAGGTTGTCGGCGCACCACTCGTTCAACCGTCCCTCCCGTTGGATGCGCTCCATGTCTTCGTGCGTTGCCGACACGTTGATGCGGATAGCCCGTACTTGGTTGCTGCCGACTTTGCGTGTCAGTCCGGCTTCTTCCAGCCTCCTTTGGATAGCCGCCGAACGGTCTTTCACCCTGTCGGGATATTCGATGAGCCTGCGGTTAAGATGCGTGCGTGTGGGGTCGGCGTTCTTCGGTATGATGGAACGCTCGATGTGGGCGGTCGTTCCGCTGTCGGAACCGTGCGCCTTTTCCATGTGTAAGACTACAAATCCCATATAAAAATCCTTTCTTTTTTAGCTTGTGAAACAATGATTCTTCGTATCTTCGGGGACGGCAAAAAGCTGTTCCCGATGGGGTGTGCAGAGGGGCTTGCCCCTTGCCTTATTGGGGAATCTTCAGCGTTGCTTGCAATGCGGCTCGGAAAATTCCCTAATAAGCTACGGTATTTTCTGCCTGTAAATACCCGTGCACCGTCCGTCCCTGCCTGCTTGCTTTGCCCGCCTTGTTTACCTGCTTTGCATACATCACAATGTGAACATCGTGTCGGTAGTCCGTCAGCATTGCAGCCGTCACAAACTCCCCTTGTTGTTTTTCCCTTTCGTCGTCGGTTGCCGGGGCGGTCGTTTCCGTTTGCGGAGGCTCTTTTGCGTGGGCTGTCGGATGCAAGGTTCATGGGAAGAATACTACCCGAAGCATGAGGGTGGAGATTGTTCCCATGACGGCTTTGCCGCTTGACCTTGCTGCCGACACCGAAGCCCATGCTACCTTTGCCTCTGAAAACGGAAATGACTGCTCCGGTTGCAGCAAATGGGCACTCTCCCTATCCCATTTCCCAGCCGGGTTGATGACGGATGAAAATCCGATGATTTGATGAAACGGCATATAAGCATCTGTATATTAGCGGTATGTATGCTCATCAACTTCTCATCAGAATACTCGCCAAAAGAGAAACGACACGGTAAGACATACTTTCCGTTCATCGGCAAATATCCTTTGATGAGAATATGATGAGTATCTATGTATCTTATAATCATATATTTACTATATGTATTCATCATTTCATCAGAATAACGGTTTCATTTCCGTACTTGCATTCCGTATCGGTAAGCGATGATGTGTCGGCTTGACGGTTCGAGCAACCGGTGATTTGGATATTCAACGGTTTCATGACGGCATGACGACAGACTTACCGATATGCAGCGTCAGAAAATATTCATCTTTTTCTTTTCGCCGGTACATCCTCTTTAACAAGGCATTGCGCAGCCTCTCCGCACCGCATGAGCCTATACGGAATGCGAGTGCGACAACCATCTCAAAACTGTAAACGTCCAGCCCGTAACCGTTCTCCAAACGCAGATAACGTTTTGTGTCGTACTCTTTCAGAACTCCACTCTTGTAAACGGCTCTGATTCCTGCACGGACTGTCGGAGCGGTTACCCCGAACAGCCCGACAAGTTCCGGCTCGGACATCCACACATTGGCTGTATCGGTCGGCATGATGATATTACCGTGTTCGTCCATCGTGATAATATTCCTTTCTTCTTTCATCGGTATTCGCTTTTAAGGTTATTAAATGGCACGGCAGATGTTCTTCTCCATGTCCTCCAGCTTATGCGACAAGGCTTCCATGTCCCGGCTTATCTTCTGGGCGGTGATTTTGGCGTATATCTGCGTGGTCTTGATGTTCGTGTGCCCCAACAGTCGGCTCACGGTTTCAATGGGTACACCGTTGGATAAAAGCACGGTCGTTGCGTTCGTGTGGCGTGCGACATGATAGGTCAAGCGCACCTTGAAACCGCACTGTCTGCCTATCTCTTTCAGTATCTTGTTGCAGGTGGTATTGCTCGGCATGGGGAAAACATGACCGTCCCGTGTCATTCCTTTGTACTTCTCTATTATCCTTTGCGGAACGTCCAACAGACGGATGTTCGATTCCGTGTTCGTCTTCTTTCTTCGGGTGATTATCCATAGATTGCCGTCGAAGAAGGTTTGCAGGCGGTCTGTGGTGAGGTTCTTCACATCGGAATACGCCAGACCCGTGAACACCGAAAAGACGAACAAGTCCCTTACGAGTTCATGCTGCCCGTTCTTCATCGGCGCATTTATGAGCGTCTGTATCTCCGCTTGGGTAAGGTAGCCCCTATCCACGCTTTCGGGAGAGTTGATATACCCGGCAAAGGGGTTGAACGGCAGCCGTCCATCATTTCTCGCTATCGAGATGATATGTTTCAGCACAATCATGTAGCCCCACACGGTATTGGTGCGGCATTTCTTCTCTGTGCGCAGGAAATACTCGAAATCGTTGATGAAAGAGAGGTTCAATTCCTTGAGAGGAATATCCTCACGCTTGTAGGTATGGGGCAGGAACTCCCGGATGTGCTTGCATACGGTCTGATAACGGGTGAATGTCCCCTTTGCCCTGCTGTGCCCCACCTTCTTGGCGAACTCGGCGTTGTGCTGCTCGAACAGCTTCAGCAAGGTTTCTTGTTTGACACCGATACCGAGATAGGTGTCTTTGAGCTTGGCGGCGGTTACATACCCGTCCGTCTGCATAAGCTCCTGATAGCGGCGGTTCACGTCCACACGGATTTTATCGACGGCACGGTTGATTCGCTGCGCCTCGACGCTCTTGCCCGAAGCACGGCTGTTTTTCACGTCCCACAGGCGTGGGGGAACGTCCAGCTTGCAGCTGAACTGTTTAATCTCGCCGTCCACTGTAAGACGGCACATCAGGGGCAGGTTGCCGTTGGGTTTGGCGCTGCCTTTCTTCACGTAGAATAAGACTTTGAATGTACTTCGCATAACTCACACTTTTTTTGGTTACAAAATTAAGTTACAGTGAGTTACCGACAGATATGCAAACCTGCGCAAATCGCAGAAATAGAAGCGTTTAACCGAAAACTTTCATCCGTTACGGCAGTAATGGGGTGGTAACTGAACTCTTGCCGCTTTTGGCTTCAAGGTGGCTTTCAGTTGCTTCCTTACCACATAAAAACGAAGCGTAACGAACACTGTTTCAGTGCCATTCGCTACGCTTCGCTCAAATTTGTCTTTTCGCTATGTGTTTATTATAAGACCCGGAAGAGACCCGATCCCCGGACGATGAAAAGACGCTGCTGGCGCGCGCCATGCCACGGATGCCGGGGCGAGGAGCGGCAGGCGTCGTACGACGCCGAGCAGTTCGCGCTTTCGATGTTCATCTGCTCCTATATTTTTCAGGGGCTGGCGCTGGTCGATCTGGCCCGCCTGAGGTGGAAAGACCTCGTATGCGTGGAGATTCCGGACCGGGAGAAGTACGACCGGGATTGTGCGGCCTACGGCCCCCGGTATGCCGAAGCGCATAAGGAGACGGTCGCTTTTTATGAAATCAATTTCGTTCGCGCCAAAACCCTGCATCCGATCCGCATTCTGGTCGAACAGCGGGTGGCGTGGCCCTATATGAAGCCGTTCGCCCGCACGGCGAAGGGCGGCGCCGGAGACGACTTCGTTTTTCCGATCTACTTCGACGACGACCCCCAACGCCGGTTCGAACGCATAACCTATGCCAACAACGTGATAAACCAAGGGTTGCAGCGTGCGGCGAAGCGCATCGGCCTGTCGCGGACACTCACCTTCTATTCGGCCCGTCACACCTATGCGTCACGTCTTTATCACGCCGACGTGCCGCTGCCCCTGATCGCCCAGAACATGGGGCGCAACCCGGTGGAAATCGAAACCTACCTCAAGGAGTTCGACACGGACAGAATCATCAGCGCCAACAAGCGGGTCTGGCAAATTCCCGATCCAGCCCGCAAAGACCCGAAAACCGGCGCCGGTTTGTAAACCTCCATGTAAACCGAGCCGTTATGCAAGATTGTAACTCCATAAATATCAGCACATAACTCAATCTGCGCTTTGTTCTTAACCGAGAACAATGTTAGCCGGTGTCAGTTGTAAAGACTACTACGACGACATCGACGACCTGAAGGGTCAGATCAACGACTTGAAGGGTCAAGTCGAGTTGAAGGCCGACGCTTCAGCCCTCAAAGCTGTTACCGACAAATTAAACGGGATAGATTTCTCGTCTTTCGTTACCAACAGCGGTCTCCAGACAGAGCTCGACAAAAGGCTGGCAGACTATGCCAAGAAGTCGGATCTGAAAGATTGGCTGACTAACGATGAGGTGTTGAAACTTATTCAGGCACAGGGATATCAGACCAAGGCTGACGTTCAGAAGCTGATCGACGAAACGACCAAGAATCAGCTGACTGCCGACGATGTCAAGAAGATTTTCGAGACGATGATCGCTTCGGACGAGACCATGGGTAAGCTGCAGGCCGAAATGCAGAAGATCATCCAGCAGGCTCTGGTCGACGGCAAGTATGTTACCGAGCAGCAGATGAAGGACTTCGTCGAGGGTAAAGGTTACATCACCGGTGCCGATCAGCTGTCGGCGACTCAGATCAACCAGATCCTCACGGCTGTCGCAAATTCCGTATCCTCGGAGACGGCTACGGTCACCGATGCCATCAAGAAGGTCCTCGGCGACAACTTCGCTTCTTACATGGCTGAGTACATGAATGACGAGACGGTCAAAGCCGAAATGGGCAAGACCATCACCGATACGATCCTCAAGGAGCTGACCGATGCCAACGTGACTCTGAAAGAGGCTATCGAGGCGATGATCGAAGAGGGTGTAAACAGCCAACTGTTCAACCCCGACGGCAGCGCAATCTACCTGAAAGAAGCTGATCTGAAGGATCGTTTCGATAATTACGACACGCAGCTCCGCAATCTCTGGAGCGCTATCGCAGACCTCGCTGGCCGCATTCAGTCGCTGGTTTATGTTCCGACTTCGCTTGAGGAGGTATCGAACAATGTCATTTCCATCGAGGGACTTCCCTATATCGCGATGGTTGACGGCGAAGGTGAGGACTACAAATTCTATCTGGGCAGCGGCGAGGGCGGCAACGAGGCCGCGATCGAAGCTACTTTCATGGTTTCGCCTGCGGCTCTGGCAGTTAAGATGACCAAGGAGAACGTATCGTTCGTAACGGAAGAGATCAAGACGCGCAGCGCTGCGTCGTTCGAGGTTGTAGACGTGATCGATCAGGACGTGGTGACCGGTAAGTTTACCGTTGTCGCCAAGACTCAGTACGAGTACGGAAACGGCAAAACGCTGGCCATTGCGCTGAATGTGAAACTCGCAGGCACCGGTGTCGCCGGAGCTACGCCCGAAGATGCCATTTCGGGCGAGGATTTGGGCAGCGATTTCACCAGTGCCTTTATCGGTACGCAGTATAGTGCAGGCGGCGCGATCAACGCCGATCTGGTTGCCGGCCGTATGAAAGAGGACGGAAACCTCGAACTGGTAATTGACAACGATACCCAGTTCCCGGAATTCGAGGGTGACGGCGGTCTGAAGTATAACGACGAGGAAACCGTCGTTGAGTTCTTCCATGATGTGAAGATTTACTACATGAAAGACGGCAAACCGCAGGAGCTGGCTGAGATCTGGGGCGAGGATGTTCCCGTTCTCAAGACCGTTGTTCCTGAAGACGACGCCGTAGCGACGGTTGATCCCGAAACTAACAAGGTCAGCTATACGCTTACGGCAACCACGGCGGCGATCAAAAAGGGCAAGGGTGTTCCGGCTCTGATCGACGACGTGATTACCTCGGAACCCTTCTCGTTCGACCTCGTATCGGGCGAATACACCTGCCGCGTGGTTAAGAACGCCAAATCGCAGTTCACCATTATCAAGAACAACACCGACGTCATCGTTTCCGTGCCGCAGACGGTAACGTGGAACTATGCAACGGTTAGCGCCGGCGACGATTACGAGGCTGTCGATTACCTGCTGAATCCCGATCCCACGAAGCCGCAGATCGGCCATGTGATTTACAACGCACTGAAAGATGGATACTTCGAAGATATCCAGATCTTCGACGGTGAGACCGAAATGACCGACGAGCTGCCGTTCGATGTCGCTGACATTATCCTTACGAGCTCTCCTGAAGACGATCGTGCCGAGCAGCATCTGGAACTTGTTGTAGCCGGCAGCAGCGCAATGACGAGCGGTTCTTACACGGTCAAAGTACGTTACAACTATGAGAACACCGATATTACGATTACTCTGCCCGTCGTTATCGAGGGCATGCCTGAGATCACGATGGCTCCGGAGACCGTAACGGTGGGTTACTTGGCGGGAACGAGCGAATATACGGTGATCGAGAAGTATGCCGAGAAACTCTGGAATAAGGATTGGGCTCCGAAGTACTTCGCCGACGAGCAGACGTTCGTAGATGCGATCTATGCCGCTGCATTCGAGGCTACTGCCGATGAAGCGGAAGACGGAACCGTGCTCATGCAGGCGTCCGACGATGCAAATAACATCGCTATCAAGCTCGGCGCCGGAGCCAAGGAGAAGAGCTACGCGCTCACGGCTAAACTTACTGCCGACTGGGGTCTCGATGTAACGGTTGCCGTTACGGTTAATTTCGAAGGCTTTACAGGCGAGCTGGTACAGGGCGACAACTATGCGGATCCGGTGCTTCTGAAAGCAACGCTCTCGACGACGGCTTATGTACCCGATGGACTTAACCTCGACAACACTTGGGTTGCACCCAAAGATTCCAAGGGCAATGAAATCGGAAAGGTTGTCTTCTCGGTAGACACCGAAGAGTATGAAGGCGCTTCGGTAGACGCCGACGCCAAGACCCTGACGTGGGGTACTGAGTACAAGGGCCTGAATATGGCGCTCAGCGTAAAACTGATGCTCGATTCTTATGTCCTTGACGAGCAGGTGCTCAATGTCGAGATTCCCGACCCGATCAAGGATAAGACGATCAGCCTGCGTAAGAATGCCGTTACTACGATCTCCGCGAGCGCTGACGATGCTTCCCTGACTGTGGGCGATCTCCTCCAGCTGGCGAATATCAACGGCAATAACGTATTCGAGGCTACGGCTGCCGATGAGAATACGGTTCTCGGAGTCGTTGTCAAGTACGAGGTGATGAATCCGGAGGTTCTCGTTGACCGAATTGATACTGGGGCCGATTTCGCAACCACCGGTACGATTACGGTCAAGGGTAATGCCGACAGCGAATTCGTAGGCGAGAAGACGGTCAAGGTGAAAGTTACCGTATCCTATGATTACGGCACGGACCGCGTTCACAATCTTGATATCAAAGTTAAGCAGAAAGCCAACTAATAAAGAATCCCCCTTTTCCGCGAAATCCGGCGCCGTTCTTCGGGGCGGTGCCGGGAGCGCGGGAAATCAAATCCCTAAAGCAGGAACGGCACATCCCAAAGTTTTTTGGTTAACAACTCCCACTTTTAAGTAACATTCCTGCTTGCGGCAGACCGAAGAGGCGCGGTCTGCCGCTTTTTTATCGTTCCGACCGTTGCTGCAATCCGTCGGACCGGATACGATAGGCTGTTGCCGGATCGGGTGCCTTTGTCCCGACTTATATGAAAAATCAGCCGCAGTCAATACTGCGGCTGATTTGATTTGATTTGAGCCTATTTCCGGCATTTCCCGGATGTTCTTCCCATGTTCCCCGGCGTTTTCCGGCATTTTGGGCGTTTTTTTCGGTCCGCCGTTCCGTCGCGCCGCAGAGCCATGCGGGCTTTACGGGCGTGTTTGCGGGGCTGTAGGGCTGCGTTTCATGCGCCAGCCTTCCGCGTCCCTCATCGTATCCCCGGAGGGCGTGAAAGGCCCCTGAATCCGTTTTTCTGCAATACGGACAGCGCCGCGTCGTCGGTGCTGATTTCGGGCGGGATTTCGCGGGCGTTTCGTGCGCGGGCGTATTAGACGCCGCGCCCCGACAAAGCCTCTCCGGCGCTTCCTCCCCCGTGTTGCGGCGGTTTCAGCCTTATTTTGCCTTGGCGGCTTTGGCGGCCACCGCTTGATCCAGCTCGATGATGAAGTCCGAAAGGACGTTCATGTAGTTGATGAAGGCGTCGTATGCCGAGTCGTACGGGTTGAAGTAGGAGTGTACGTCGCCGTCCGAGAGCCATTTGGTCGCCATGTAGTAGAAGTGGTCCGAGGTCTGCATGAAACTCCATACATAGTCGAAATCGGGGCTTTTCAGGGCGGCGACCTTCTCTTTCTGGGCGTAGAGTTTCGAGAAAGCCTCGTTCTGCAACTCGTTGCCGAGCCACGCCGTCACGTCGCGCTCCTCGTCGGCCCACGACATTACGTGCGGACAGTGGAGTACGGACACCGGCTGGTACTTCTTGGCGGCCTCGCTTACGGTGGCGAACTCCATGTCGTTCTTCTTGGCGAGGATCGCTTTGGGAAGCGCACGCATGAATTCGAAGATTCCCGTATCCGCCGTCTGATGCTCCCCGAAGGTCTCGTAGTCCATGAAGAGGTTGATGACCTCGCCCGGCGTTTCGTCCGAAGAGAGCCATTTGACGTATTTGTCCGCCGTCAGCGGCCATTCGTCCCAGCTGCGGTTCGAGAAACGGAACGCAATGTCGTCCGAGAGCTTGTAGTTGCGCAACAGCAGGCGCAATTTCTGATTGATGGCGTTGGCATAGACGTAGTTAGGCGATTTCCAGCCCAGCACGTGCTTGGCGCCTTCGGCCAGCATCGTGCGGAAGCCCATGTCGGCGACCATGGCGCCGATCTCGTCGGAGTAGATCAGCTCGGTGTTGCGGAAGGCGGTGGGCTTCACGCCGAACTCCTTCTTGATCATGGCCGTATGGAGCTTCACCTGTTCGGTGAAATCCTCTTTCGACGCCAGCGACGCCAGCGAATGGGAGTAGGTTTCGGCCAGAAACTCGACGCATCCCGTGGCGGCCAGCTCCTTGAACGAGTCGAGCACCTCAGGCGCGAAGGCGCGGAACTGCTCGACGGCGATGCCCGTGATCGAGAACGAACAGCGGAATTTACCCTTGTTCTCCTTGATCAACTTCAGCAGCAGGGCGTTCATGGGCAGGTAACACTGCCGGGCGACTTTCTGCATGATCGAGCGGTTCAGGAGGTCGTCTAGGTAGTTGTGGTCCTTGCCCATGTTGAAGAAGCGGTACTTCTTCAGTCGCCAAGGCTGGTGTACCTGAAAATATAAGCAGACGGTTTTCATAGGGTATCTGTATTTTTATTGTTTTTTGTTCTCTTCAATGACCGCTTCGTATACGGCTTTGATCTTCGCCGCGGCGTCGTTCCACTTGAGGTTGGTGACCTCTTCGAGTCCTTTCGACGCGAACATGCCCGACAGGGCCGGGTATTGGATGAGGCCGTAGATGGCGTCGGCCAGCGCGTCCACGTCCCAGTAATCGACCTTCACGGCGAAGTCGAGCACTTCGGCCACGCCGCTCTGTTTGGAGATGATCACCGGCACGTTCGAGCGCATCGCTTCGAGGGGCGAGATGCCGAAAGGTTCCGAGACCGACGGCATGACGTATACGTCCGACAGCTGGAACATCTTGTGTACGTCCTCGCCGCGCAGGAACCCCGTGAAGTGGAAGCGGTCGGCGATGCCCAGCCGCGCCACGCGGCGGATGACGTGGTTCATCATGTCGCCCGAACCGGCCATCACGAAGCGTACGTCGGGTACGCGCTTGAGCACTTTGGCGGCAGCCTCGACGAAGTAGTCGGGACCTTTCTGGTAGGTGATGCGTCCGAGGAAGGTGACGATCTTGTCCTTCACGCCGCGTTCGGGCATTTTGCAGGGGCCGCCGGCGAAGCGCACGGCGTTGTGCACCGTCACGACCTTTTCGGCCGGAACGCCGTAGCGGTTGATGACGATGTTGCGGGTAAGGTTCGAAACGGCGATCACGCGGTCCGCGGCGTGCATGCCCGCACGCTCGATGGCGTAGACCTGCGTATTGACGTTCTCGCCGCTGCGGTCGTATTCCGTGGCGTGCATGTGCACGACGAGCGGCTTGCCCGACACGCGCTTGGCGGCGATGCCGGCGTAGTAGGTGAGCCAGTCGTGGGCGTGGATCACGTCGAACTGCCCTTCGAGGTCCTTGGCGACCTGCGCGGCCACCACGGCGTAACGGGCCACCTCCTCCATGAGGTTGGCGCCGTACTTTCCCGAAAAGGTGTAACGCTGTTTCCATGCGTCGGTCGTGGACCAGACCTGCTGACCCGATTTTACATAGCGTTCGTGGTAGACCTCGTACTCTTCGGGGGAGATGTAGGGCACCATGTTCGAGTCGATGTGGATGAACGACATTTTTTCGAGAATGTCGTCGGCTCCGCTCCCGGTCGAACCATAGAGAGCCTCCACGTCGCTGGCGTTCATTACGTGCGTGAAACGCTGATCTTCATCGCCGTAAGCGTGGGGAACCACGAACGTGACGTCTACGTCGTTGCGCGCCAGACCGCGCGTCATGCCGTAGCACGCCGTTCCAAGACCGCCCGCGATGTGGGGCGGGAACTCCCAACCGAACATTAAAACTCTCATATCTTAATTCTTTTCATTTTGTTGCCTTTATTTCTTTGCGGCTTTTCCTGCCGCTGCTTTCGGCGCCGCCTTTTTCGCCGCGGCCTTGGGGGCCTTCGCCGCGGTCGGACTTTTGGCGGCGGCCTTTACCGTCTTCCCGGCGCTTTTCGCCGCAGGCTTCGTCTTCGCCGGCTTTTTCTCTTTCGGACCGTTCGTTCTGCCGCTTTTCTTCGCGGCTTTGGGCCCTTGGGAATCCCCTTTGCTCCGCTCGCGGATCATGCGGTGGATGTCCAGTGCGGCTCCGACGCTCCACGCCTGCGAAATGGCTCCGCGCGAAGCGTAGGGCGGGTCGGCGTCGTACAACTCGCAGATCGAGCCGATGCCGTAACGCTGGATGTCCTCGTCGAAGTTTTCCAGCGCCTCCTCGGCCTGCGGCAGGAATGCGTCGCCGTCGATGTCGAAGCAGGCCTTGATGTAGAAGGGCAGCAGCCACGGCCATACCGAGCCGTTTTTGGCGGCGAAGTCGCGTTCGGCGGGCATGCCCTCCTGCGAACCCCTGTAAAGCGGGTTTTGGGGCGACAGCGTCCGCAGTCCCTTCGGGGTGAGCAGGTGCTGGCGCACCGTGCGGATCACCTCCAGTTGCATCGTCTCGTCGAGCATCTTGTAATTCAGTCCGCAGGCGACGATCATGTTGGGGCGCGTCGATTTGTCGGGACCGCTGCCGTCCACGAAGTCGGCCAAATAGCCCTCCGGCAGGCGGAACAGTTCGATGAACGACTCCTGTGTGCGAGCCGGAAGCGAGGCCCACGCCTTGACGAAGGCCTTGTCCGTCTTGTCCCCGTATTTGCCGGCCAGTTCGAGCGCATAGCATACGGCGTTGTACCACAAGGCGTTCACTTCGACCTGATAGCCGTTGCGCGGGGTTACGGGGCGTCCGTCGATCGTTGAATTCATCCACGTCAGGGGCACCTCTTCCGATGAAGCCCATATCAGCCCGTTGTCGTGCAGCGCCACGCGGCCGCCGATTCCCTGCCGGTAGCTCTCCAGTATGTCTTTCATGGCCGGGCCGTAGCTCGCCCATATCTCCTTGGCCCCCACTTCGCGTTCGAGCTGCTGGAGGGTCCAGAAAAACCAGAGGGGGGCGTCCGCCGCGACTTCGGCCGAGGCGCTGCCGGTGAACATGCCGTCGCGCATCTCCCGCACCAGCGTATCCAGCGCGTCGATGCAGTCCTCCTTGTGTCCCTGTTCGAGCGTGATGCCCGGCAGCGAGATGAAGGTCTGGCGGCCCGAAACCCCGTGCCACGGATATCCCGACACCACTTCGGTCCGGTCGCCCGGACGGCGGATCAGGAACTGCCGCGCCGAGTGTTCGAGACAGCTGATGAAGTCGATCTTATGCGTACGCCGCGCGATGGATGCGGCGAAAACCTCTTCGATGGTTTTGGTCGAGCCCATTTCGTCGAGCGACGCCGAGAAGATGATGCTCTCGCCCTTCTTGAGCTCCGCTTCGAAATAGCCCGTCGTGAGCAGGTCTTCGTACCCCTCGTATCCGCGGGCCAGCTCCTGCTGGTATTCGAATCCGTAATACCAGTCGGGCGCGGGCACGAACTCCGTGCCGGGTTTGCTCGTCTGGAGATAGAGCCACGGGAACGAGTTGTAGAGACGGCACTTCACGCCGTTCACGGCGGGGTAGGAGTGTCCGTCGGCCTCCATGTTGGCGTGCGTCAGCGCATGCTTGTCGCGGAAGGCGAGGAACGGCCGCAGCCGCAGCCGGGTTTCGGAGTGGGCGTCCACGAGCGTGTAGCGGATCATCAGCTGCGTCCGCTTGTGTATCCAGAGCATCTCCTTCTTGAGGATTACGCCGCCCACGCGGTAGGTGATCGTCGGCGTCGGCGTATACTCGAAATCGGTGATATACTTGTGGCCGCGCGGCTCGTATACCCCCTTGAAACGGTGCAGCGCCAGATTGAACGTCTGGTCGTGCTGCACCACGGTCTCGTCGAGCGACGAGAGCAGGACGTAGGTCCGGCAGCTGTCGTCGATGGGGGCCACCATCAGTCCGTGATAGCGGCGGGTGTTGCAGCAGACGATCGTCGTACTCATGTAGCCGCCGATACGGTCCGTCGAGAGCATTTCGCGCTGGAGGGAGTACTCCAGATTGCCCAATTCGCTTTTGTCGAAAGTAAGTGCTGACATATCTTTCTTAAAAATGCAGTTCGTCCTATAAAGATATTAAAATTTTCAGATAAATAATACCCGATAACAGTAAATTAATACCTTTTTTAACATTATTCACGCCAAATTTGCTAGGCCCACTTTACCAATGCAAAATCCATGCGGTGCGGCAGGTGGGGGTTGTAGGGATAGAGACGCAGCGCCACGTCGAACGTGCCGGCCTCGCCGGGAACGTAATCCAGCGCATAGGTCACGCGGCTGCCGTCGGTTTTGGTGTGTTTCAGCCCGATGGTGCGGGTTACGTTCACCTTGCCGCCGCCGACGATCTGCTGGGCGATGACCATCTCGACGCCGATATCCTCAGGCCGGAGGTTGGCGATGTCCACCGTCACTTCGAAGTGGTACTTCTCGCCGACGAAGATCGCCTCGTCGTCGATCCTCACGCGCTGGACGTCGATCACGCGGACCTTGTCCCATGCGGCCGAAACCTTGCGCTTCCACGCCGCGATCTCGCGGGCCAGCTTGTAGCCGCCTTCGACGATTTCGCGCTTGCGGGCCGCGAGCTTGTTGTAGAACCGCTCCTCGTAATCCCCCAGCATGCGGTTGGTCGTGAAGTTCGACGCGATGTCGGCGACGCACTTTTTGACCGAATCCACCCACTGGTGAGGAATGCCGTCGCTGCCGCGGTCGTAGTATTTCGGCACGATCTGCTCCTCGATGGTGTTGTAAATCATCTCGGCGTCAAGCTCGTCCTGATAGCCCTGATCGGCGAACGTGCGTTCCATGGGCAGCATCCATCCCGCGCCCTCCTTGTAGCCTTCGACCCACCATCCGTCGAGTACCGAGAACTGGAGCACGCCGTTCATGACGCACTTCTCGCCCGACGTGCCCGACGCTTCGAGCGGACGGGTCGGGGTGTTGAGCCATACGTCCACGCCCTGCACCATGCGGCGGGCCAGCTCCATGTCGTAATTCTGCAGGAAGAGGATCTTGCCTACGAACTGCGGCATGGCGGCCACTTCGACGATGCGTTTGATGAGGTCCTGACCCGGCTTGTCGTTAGGGTGCGCTTTGCCCGCGAAGATGAACTGCACGGGACGCTCCTTGTTGTTGACGATCGCCGACAGCCGGTCGAGGTTGGTGAACAGCAGGTAGGCGCGCTTGTAGGTGGCGAAGCGGCGGGCGAAACCGATGGTCAGCACGTCGGGCTTGATGCCCTCGATGATCTGAATCATCTGGCGCGGCGAGTCGAGACGCACCTGATTGGGGTCGCTGTAGCGGCGGCGGATATGCTTTACGAGCTTGTTCTTGAGATACATGCGCTCGTTCCACAGCTCTTCGTCGGGAATCTGGTGGACCTTCTGCCATGCCGGGATGTCGTAGGTGTGCCCCTCGAATCCGTCGGCGAAATAGCGGGCGTACAGGCGGCGCATGCTGGTCGCGATCCACGTCGGGAAGTGCACGCCGTTGGTGACGTACCCGATATGAAGCTCGTTTTTGAAGTAGCCCGGCCACATGCTGCCCAGAATATCCTTCGACACCTCGCCGTGGAGCCACGACACGCCGTTCACCTCCTGCGAGAGGTTGCAGGCCAGCACCGACATCGAGAACTTCTCGTTGGGGTCGTTGGGGTTGGTCTTGCCGAGGTTGATATACTGTTCCCACGTGATTCCCAGCACGTCGGGATAGTGCGACATGTACTGGCGGATCATCGATTCGGGGAATGCGTCGTGGCCTGCGGGAACCGGCGTATGGGTCGTGAAGAGCGACGACGAGCGGATCACCTCCAGCGCCTCCGAGAAGGAGAGCTTCTTGTGGGTCACCAGATCGCGGATGCGCTCGATGCCGATGAATGCGGCGTGTCCCTCGTTGCAGTGGAATACGTCGTGTTTGATGCCCAGCTTGCGCAGCGCGCGGATACCGCCGATGCCGAGCAGGATCTCCTGCTTGAGCCGGTTCTCCCAGTCGCCGCCGTAGAGGTGGTGCGTAATCTGCCGGTCCTCTTCGAGGTTGGCCTCGAAGTCCGCGTCGAGTAGGTAGAGGTCCGTGCGTCCCACCTGACATTTCCAGACGCGTGCCCAGAGCGTACGTCCGGGGAAGGCGATGGTGACCGTCATCCAGTTGCCGGCTTCGTCGCGCACGGGCGAGATCGGCAGCTTGTAGAAGTTCTGCGCTTCGTAGGTCGCCTCCTGCGCGCCCTGCGACGAGAGCCGCTGCGTGAAGTAGCCGTAACGGTACAGCAGGCCCACGGCCGCCATCGGAACGTTCTTGTCCGACGCCTCCTTGAGGTAGTCGCCGGCCAGAATGCCCAGACCGCCGGAGTAAATCTTGAGCGACGAATGCAGGCCGTACTCCATCGAGAAGTAGGAGATCGAGGTCGCCTTCGGATCGGGTTTCTCGTTCATGTAGTCGCGGAACTGCGCATATACGGCGTCGAGCTGGCTGAGGAAATTCGTATCCTGTTCAAGCTCCTTCATGCGCTCCACGCTCATTTTGTCGAGGAATGCGATCGGATTGCGTTCGCACTCGGCCCACAACGCATGGTCGATGCTTTCGAACAGGTCGCGCGTGCCGGGATTCCAGCACCACCAGAGGTTGCGCGACAGCTCTTCGAGGGCGTGCAGCCGTTTGGGCAGGGTCTTGTCCACCATCATGCGGTTCCAGTTGGGCTTCTCGGCGAAAAGCTGCTGGCGCACGAAGTTGATCTGCTCGTTGCGGTTTCCGCCCTCGTCCAGCACGGCGCGGTTGGTGCGGATGACCGAACTTTCGACAGCCTCGGAGTAAGCCTGCTCGTAGGCGGCGAAGAGGTGTTCCCAGAGCGCCGTTTCGGAGATTTCGTAGGCCGACACGCGCATCTCGTTCACGTGCTTGTCGTCCAGCAGGCTGAAGTGCAGCAGCGACTCGGCGATCTTCTCTTCGACCTCCTGATCGTTGTAGTCGTCGCGCAGAACGATCTCCACGCCCGCATGCTCGCGCTGTTTGGCCGCCCAGAGACCGAATCCGGCCAGCGTCGTGGTGATCGTCGGCACGGAGAAGGCCACCGATTCGAGCGGCGTGTATCCCCACGGTTCGTAGTAGGAGGGGAATACGGTCATGTCCATGCCGACCAGCAGTTCGTAGTAATCCTTGCCGAAGATGCCGTCGGCCTTGTTGAGGTAGGTCGGAACGAAGATCACCTTCACCTTCGAATCGGGCGTGGTCAGAATGCTGCCGTTGAGGGCGTTAACGATCGGGTCGCTGCTCTGGTATTCGAGGTAGTGGGTCGTGTATTTGTACTGCCCGCCGTCGATGGGTTTCGACGGGTCGGCCAGATGCGCCTGCAGGTCCGCGCGCGGACCGCGGTTGGCGGCGGGCACGGTGATATAGGCCAGCACCTGACGTTTGAGCCGGGGCGATGCGGCCAGTTTCTTGAGCGATTCGATGAATACGTCGATGCCCTTGTTGCGGAATTCGTAGCGTCCGCTGGTGCCGACGATCAGCGGCTCCTCGGCGAACTTTTCGCCCAGACACGCTTCGGCCACCGAGATCATCGTTTTGCGGGCTTCGGCGCGCTTCGCGTCGTACTCCTCGCCGGTCCAGACGAAGTCGTTTTCGAAGCCGTTGGGCGTGATGCAGTCAGGCTCGCGGCCCAGCAGGAATTTGCACTCGTTGGCCGTGATGTCGCTGACCGTGACGAATGCGTCGTGGTAGGCAGCGGCGGCCTTCTCGATCGAGTGTTTGGCCACGACGTTGAACTGGCGTGCCAGCTCGTCGGCATTGAACTTGGTCAGGTCGGTGTAGAGCGGCAGGTGGTTGCCCGCGATGCAGCGGCCCATGACCGTGGCGTGCGTGGTGAAGAGTGTCGCCACATAAGGCGCATGGCGGCGCAGGTAGAGACCGCCCGCCGCGGTCATCCATTCGTGGAAATGGGCGGCGATCTTGTCGGTCGCGGTGCAGAAGTTCTCGACATAGGAGGCGATCACCGCGCCTGCGGCGTAGCCGAAGAGCACGGGCTCGATGTAGTCCCACTGACCCGAAATCGAATCGACGTGGTAGGCCTCCCAGAGTTTCTTGAGTATTTCGTCCTTGCGGGGAATCAGCGAGGTGAAGTCCACCAGTATCGCCGTCGGTTCGCCCTTGATTTTCCAGTGTCCCACGCGGATGCGGATGCCTTCGGCGTAAAGCCCCTGACGCCATGTCTTCAGCAGGTTGGGATCCTCCTCGAATTCGGGGTTTACGCCTTCGTGCTGCAGGTCGGGTCCGATGAGGATATAGCGCTCGTTGAATTTCCGGATGGCCGTTTGCGCTTTGGTCGAGACTACCGTATGGATGCCGCCGATTTTGTTGCAGACCTCCCAACTTACCTCGAACAGGTAATCGGGGGTTAGTTTTGCATTGCTCATATTTGTGATGCTTGTTTGTAATTTACTTGTCGAATCGGTTGAAAACCGGTGCAAAGGTAATACTTATATTTATATTAACAATCTCGAAAGGGTAATTAGTAAAAAAATTTAAGAATAACTTAACATTTCAGTTTCACTTGGTTGCGCGCGTCGTTATGTTTCGAAAAGGGCCTCGATCACGGCGTCCGAGATCAGAAACCGCTCCGGGGGAACCGCCAGCCGTCCGCCTGCGTCGCGGAGCGCGCCGCTTTGCAGATAGGGGGCCGCCTCTTCGCGCATCCGCTCCAGCCGTTTCGTGCCGAAACGGGCCGCGACCTCCCGCGTGTCGATTCCTTCGGCGGTTCGGAGCGCCGTCATGACGTACTCGTTGAAACGGTCCCTGTTCGTGAGGAGTTCGCGTTCCGCCGGATCGCCCGCGATGTACCGCTCCACCGAACCTACGTTCCAGTGCCGCTCCTCGCCGTCGAACGAGTGCGCCGCAGGACCGATGCCGAGGTACTTCGCGCCGTGCCAGTACGCCGCGTTGTGGCGGGCGCGGAAGCCCGGAAGGGCGAAATTCGAGACTTCGTAGTGTTCGAATCCCGCTTCGGTCAGCGTGTGGTGGACCGTGAGGAACTCCGTTTCGCTGATCTGCTCGTCTACGGCCCGGAATTCGCCCCGCGCGGCGCGCCGTCCGAAAGCCGTATCGGGTTCGACGGTCAAATGGTATGCCGAAATATGCTGTACGCCGAGCGAAAGGGCCGCATCGAGCGAGCGGCGCAGCGTATCGCCGCCGAAACCCGGCATGCCGAAGATCAGATCGACGGTGATGTTGCCGAATCCGGCGCGCTGCGCAGCACGGACCGCTTCGGCCGCCTGCGCGGCCGTGTGGCGGCGGTTCATCAGTTTCAGACAGTCGTCGTCGAACGACTGTACGCCGATCGAAAGGCGGTCGATGCCCGCTTCGAGCAGCCCGCCGAGGTACTCGGCCGTCAGGTCGTCGGGATTGGCTTCGAGCGTCGTCTCTTCGGCGCCGGAGCAGTCGAAGAGTTGTGCGGCGTGGTCCAGCAGTCCCCTGATCGCTTCGGGCGTGCAGAGCGACGGCGTTCCGCCGCCGAAATAGCGGGTCGTCACCGCTTCGCCGCCCGGATAGCCGCGCCGGTCGTCCAGTTCGCGGTGCATGGCCGCCAGCAGGTCGTCCATGCGCCGCAGGTCGGCGCTTTTGTAAAAGTCGCAGTAGGCGCAGACGCGCTTGCAGAAGGGTATGTGGAAATAGAGTCCGGCCATGGTTACCAAAGTTAAGAAAAAAAACGGAGACGACGGCACATTATTTTCCGATTTTTCCGAAACAGGCCGAAAGCCGGTGCGCTCCGCGTTTTTCGGAGGCTGCCGGATTCGTCCGGCACAACCGGAAATCGCGGCAGCATGTTTGCGGTATGTCCGCAGTTCCTGAGCTGCGCGCGGCTTCGGGCGGAGGAGATACGAAGTTATAAATGAATCATATACGGGTGCCGGAAAAAATAATGTTCTTTTTTTGTGTTTTTTACTGTTAATTTTTTCACAAGTGTAAAAGTTTTTCTACCTTTGTGCGGTTAAAGTCCGCACGCGCGGATTTCGACGGTTAGGTTAAATCTTGGATTTGATGTTTTATTAAAAATAACGATTGCTATGAACAAAATGGATTTGAAAAAGTACGGGATCACGGGTGTGACCGAGATCGTGTACAATCCGTCGTACGACGAACTTTTCCGCGAGGAGACCAAGAAAGGCCTCCGCGGTTTCGAAAAGGGTCAGGAGACCGAAATGGGCGCCGTGAACGTGATGACCGGCGTTTACACCGGCCGTTCGCCCAAAGACAAGTTCTTCGTAATGGACGAGACCACGAAAGATACGATCTGGTGGACTTCCGACGAGTATAAGAACGACAACAAGCCCGTAACCAAGGCGGCTTGGAAAGAGCTGAAGAAGATCGCTTCGCAGGAGCTGTCGGGCAAGAAGCTTTACGTCGTCGATACTTTCTGCGGCGCCAACGAGAACTCGCGTCTGAAGATCCGCTTCATCATGGAGGTGGCTTGGCAGGCGCACTTCGTTAAGAACATGTTCATCCGTCCGACCGACGCCGAACTGGAGAATTACGGAGAGCCCGATTTCGTCGTGCTCAACGCATCGAAGGCCAAGGTCAAGAACTACAAGAAACTCGGTCTGAACTCGGAGACGGCCGTCGTCTTCAACCTCACCGAGAAGATGCAGGTCATCATCAACACGTGGTACGGCGGCGAGATGAAGAAGGGCATGTTCTCCTACATGAACTACCTGCTTCCGCTCAAGGGCATGGCTTCGATGCACTGCTCGGCCAACACCAACGCCAAAGGCGAGACGGCTATCTTCTTCGGTCTGTCGGGAACCGGCAAGACCACGCTTTCGACCGACCCGAAGCGCGAGCTGATCGGCGACGACGAGCACGGCTGGGACGACGACGGCGTATTCAACTTCGAGGGCGGCTGCTACGCCAAGGTTATCAACCTCTCGCAGGAGAACGAGCCCGACATCTGGAACGCCATCCGCCGCAACGCGCTGCTGGAGAACGTGACGGTAGACAAGAAGGGCAAGATCGACTTCTCCGACAAGTCGGTTACGGAGAATACCCGCGTATCGTACCCGATCTTCCACATCGAAAATATCGTGAAGCCCGTATCGAAGGCTCCGGCCGCCAAGAAGGTGATCTTCCTCTCGGCCGACGCATTCGGCGTGCTGCCCCCGGTTTCGATCCTGAACGCCGAGCAGACCAAGTACTACTTCCTCTCCGGCTTCACCGCCAAGCTGGCCGGTACCGAGCGCGGCATCACCGAACCGACTCCGACATTCTCGGCCTGCTTCGGCGCAGCGTTCCTTTCGCTGCACCCCACCAAGTACGGTGAGGAGCTGGTGAAGAAGATGCAGAAGTCGGGCGCCAAGGCTTACCTCGTGAACACGGGTTGGAACGGCACCGGCAAACGTATCTCGATCAAGGATACGCGCGGCATCATCGACGCCATCCTCGACGGTTCGATCGACAAGGCCGAGACCAAGACGCTGCCCATCTTCGACTTCAAGATCCCGACGGCTCTGCCCGGCGTGGATCCCAAGATCCTCGATCCGCGCGACACCTACAAGAACGCCAAGGATTGGGACGTGAAGGCCGAGGACCTCGCAAACCGCTTCGTGAAGAACTTCGTGAAGTTCACGGGCAACGAGGAAGGCAAGAAGCTCGTAGCTGCCGGCCCGAAGGTTAAGTAATTCCCGATGACTGCGGCGCAGGCCGCGCATCGTCAGAACGCGGAAGCGGGGTATTTCCACCCCGCTTCCGTTTTTTTGCGCATGTAGTGCGCCGTCCGGATCATGCCGTCCGGAGGAACGGACAGAGTCGGCAAAACCGGCAGCCCCGCAGATTCCGCAGCCCCTCCCCGCAGAATCCGTGGAACTTGCGGAGTCGGCGGAATTAGCGGAAGAACGGGCAGAACCCGCGGAGTCGGACGTTTCGAAACCGGCGTTTGCTTTCGGAGTGTAGCCGTGTTTTGCCGGCCCGTAACCTGTCCGGACACAGCCGGCAAGACGAAACGCCCTGCTCCTCAAAGAGCAGGGCGTTTGTGTTTGTCCGCCGTTTGCGGCCGTTTTTCGCAATCCGTGTTATCTGCTGCAGGAACCGTCGGTGCGCAGTCGCTTGGGCATGAAAATCCGGTAGCCGATCGAGACGCCGAGCTTGTTGGGATACCACTCCGACGAGCCGTTGAACGGATCGGGGTTCTCCGGCTGCACCGGACGGTGGGGATACATGTCTACCTTGCCGTCGAAACTGTATCCGTTGTAGTGGCTGTCCATCCATGCCCATCCGAAGAAGGCGTCGAGCAGCCACCGCTCCCCGAACTGGTGTTCGTAACCCACGCACAGGCCGATCATCATGCCGTAGCCTTTGCAGTAGCGGTCTTCGAATTTCAGCTTCCAGCCTTCGATATAGGGTTTCGACATGTCGAAAGCCATCATGCCGATATTGGCGCCCAGATACCAGCCCCGGTTGTGCTCCTTGAAGTAGCGGCGGTATTCGCCCATGAAGATGGCGAAGGTCATATGCTTCCGGTTGATCGACTTCCACGGCGAGACCACGATGTCGGTCTGCAGGGTCGATTTGGGGGATATGGCGAATTCCACAGAGGGGTTTACGACGCCGACCAGCGCATAGAGCGCGTTGAGTTTGACGTAGCCCTGCGATGCTGCGTTCTGTATGCCGAACAGCGAAAACAATACGATCAGGACCGAAATCTTGCGGAATGGCTTTTTCATCGGGACGGAATGTTTAGGAGGGGCAAATATATGAAAAAATCCGGCCAATATACGAATCGGGCCGGATTTTCATGCGGATGAAACCGTTTCAGACGGTCATGATCTCCTTCTCTTTCTTCAGGAGCGCTTCGTCGAGCAGCTTAGAGAATTTTTCCAGCAGCTTCTGCGACTGGGTTTCGCCGTCCTTCGATTCGTCTTCGGGCATGCCCTCCTTCTGGGCCTTCTTGAATGCCTCGACGGCGTCGCGGCGGGCGTTGCGCAGGCTGATGCGGGCCGTTTCGGCTTCGCCGCGGATCTGCTTCACCAGCTCCTTGCGGCGCTCTTCGGTCAGGGGCGGAATCGTCAGGCGTATCTGCTCGCCGTTGTTCGAGGGGGTCAGGCCGATGTTCGAGTCGATGATGGCTTTTTCCAGCGGGCGGAGCATGTTCTTGTCCCACGGCTGGATCAGGATCGTCTTGGCGTCGGGAACCGTGACGCTGGCCGCGCCCGATACGGGCACCTGCGAGCCGAAGTAATCTACCATGATGCCGTTCAGGGCGTTGGGCGAGGCTTTGCCCGCGCGCACGTTCAGAAGTTCCTCTTCGAGGTGGTCGATAGCCTTCTGCATACGGCCGGAGGCTTCGTTGAGAATCGTTTTGGTATCCATAGTTATTCGAGTGTTTTTTCGATGGTTTTGATCATTTCGTCGAACTCTTCGGGGTCGTACCCTACCGACGCCAGCACGACCTTGCCGTTGCGGTCGATGACGAAATTACGCGGAATGTAGTTCGACGCATAACGGTCGTAGACGGTCTGCGAGGGGTCGAGACCCATCGGGAAGGAGTAGCCGGTCTTTTCGCGGAACGCCGCCACGGTCTGGTGCGTTTCGCCGCGCGAGATGGGCAGGAATACGAAATCGCGGCCTGCGAAACGGTCGATCACGTCGCTCTGCACGCGCGCCAGCTCCTGCCGGCAGGGCGGACACCACGTGGCCCAGAAGTTCAGCAGGACGACCTTGCCTTTCAGTTCGGCGAGGTCGGTTTTGCCGCCGCCGAACATCTCGACCGTGAAGTCGGGGGCTTTGTCGCCGGCCTTCACGAGCGTCGTCGATTCGACGTCGCCTGCCTTTTTGCTGCTGTTGCCGCCGCATGAAGGCAGCAGCAGGATGACGGCGACGATCGCGACGATCAGCGCCAGCATGATCCATAATTGTCTGTTACTCTTTTTTGTCGCCATGTTTTTTCGTTGTTTTGGTTTGTCGGGCACTTTGTCGCACGGAGTCCGGAGTGCCGGCCGGAAGCTCCTATGAAAGCCCGGTTACGAGCGTTCCGATCTGTTCGCCTGCAAGTACTTTGCCCAGATTGCCCGGCGTGTCCATGTCGAAGACGATGATGCCGAGTCCGTTCTCGCGGCAAAGGGTGAACGCCGTGAGGTCCATGACTTTCAGCCTGCGGTCGAGCACCTCCTCGAACGTGATCCGGTCGAACTTCACGGCCGTCGGGTCCTTTTCGGGGTCGGCCGTGTAAACGCCGTCCACGCGGGTGCCTTTGAGCATCACGTCGGCTTCGATCTCGATGCCGCGCAGCGCCGACGCCGAGTCGGTCGTGAAATAGGGATTCGACGTGCCGCCGCCGATAATCACCACATAGCCCGCTTCGAGGTACTCGATGGCACGGGCCTTGGAGTAGTATTCGCCGATGGGTTCCATGCGGATCGAAGTCAGTACCTTGGCCTTCACGCCGTTGTCCTCCAGTGCCGACTGCAGCGCCAGCGAGTTGATGATCGTGGCCAGCATGCCCATCTGGTCGCCCTTCACGCGGTCGAAGCCCTTCTTGGCGCCGGTGAGTCCGCGGAAGATGTTGCCGCCGCCGATGACGATGCCGATCTGGACGCCCGTTCCGGCGGCCGCCTTGATCTGTTCGGCGTAGGACTGGAGCACTTCGGGCGAGAGTCCGTATTTCTGCGAACCTTGCAGCGATTCGCCGCTCAGTTTGAGGAGTATTCTCTTGTATTTCATGTTGCAATGGATTTACCGTAACGCGAAGATAGAAATTTTTTCGAAAAAAACCGGCATCAATGACTATCTTTACAGAAAATAGACGCCCTCCGGACCGTGTCCGAACAAATTCGGCGCGGTGTCCGGTGCGCACGCTTTTCGACGCCGTTCCGGAAAGGCTGCGTCCGGCCAAAAGGCGGACGGGCTTGCTTTTGTGCCCTGCTTGCATTATCTTTGTCTCGCCATGACGCCGGAAGAATACAGACTGCTTCTACATATCGATTCGCCGGAGGACCTCAAAAGGCTCTCCGCGGAGGAGTTGCGCGCTTACTGCGACGAGTTGCGACGCTATATCGTCGACGAATGTTCGGTAAATCCCGGACACCTCGCGTCGAGTCTGGGGGCTGTGGAGCTGGCCGCCGCCCTGCATTATGTCTTCGACACGCCCGCCGATAAGATCGTGTGGGACGTGGGGCACCAGACCTATGCCCACAAGATCATCACGGGCCGCCGCGAAGCGTTCAAAACCAAGCGCCGGCTGGGGGGCATCAGCGGCTTCCCGCGCATGTCCGAGAGCGAATACGACGCTTTCGGCGGGGGACACGCCTCGGTGTCGATCTCGGCGGCCTTCGGCATGGCCAAGGCGGCCGAACTGCGGGGCGAGAAGTATCGGGTCGTGGCGGTCATCGGCGACGGTTCGATGACCGGCGGGCTGGCCTTCGAAGGGCTGAACAACGCCGGGGCCAGCAAGCGCACCAACCTGCTGGTGATTCTGAACGACAACAACATGGCGATCGATCAGGCCACGGGCGCGCTGAAAAACTACCTGCTCAAGATTTCGACTTCGGTCCACTACAACCGCTTCAAGCAACGGTTGTGGGGCATCCTTTCGCATACGCCGCGCCTGCTGCGTCTCTGCCAGAAGGCGGGCAACGCCGTCAAGCAGGGGCTGCTCAACAAGAGCAATCTGTTCGAAAGTCTCAATTTCCGCTATTTCGGACCCGTGGACGGCCACAACCTCAAGGAATTGGTGCGGACGCTTCGCGCGCTGCGCGATATCGAAGGACCCAAACTGCTGCACGTCATGACCGTAAAGGGCAAGGGCTACCTGCCCGCCGAGCACAACCAGCCCGTCTGGCATGCGCCGGGGCGGTTCAATCCCGATACGGGCGAGCGGATTTCGTCGCCGGGTTCGGCGTCGCGCTATCAGGACGTGTTCGGCGAGACGCTCGTCGAACTTGCCGAACGCGACAGCCGCGTCGTGGGCGTCACGCCCGCCATGCCGTCGGGCTGCTCGATGAATCTGCTGATGCAGGCCATGCCGTCGCGCTGTTTCGACGTGGGCATCGCCGAGGGGCATGCCGTGACTTTCTCGGCGGGACTCGCCGCCGCGGGCATGGTGCCCTTCTGCAATATCTATTCGACCTTCATGCAGCGGGCTTACGACAATGTGATCCACGACGTCGCCATTCAGGACCTTCCGGTGGTGATGTGTCTCGACCGGGGCGGTCTGGTCGGCGAGGACGGCGTGACGCATCACGGAGTCTTCGACATGGCGGCCTTCGGCTGCGTGCCGACACTGGCGATCGCCGCGCCGATGGACGAGCTGGAACTGCGCGGCATGATGTATACGGGACTGCAGTACGGCCATCCCTTCATGATCCGCTATCCCCGCGGCTGCGGCGAAGGCCGGATGTGGCGCGGTGCGCGGTTCGAAACCCTGCCCGTGGGCCGGGGACGCAAGCTCCGCGACGGAGCGGATGTGGCGCTGGTGACCGTCGGGACGGTCGGCAACGCCGCCGCACGCGCCGCCGCACGCGCCGCCGAAGAAGGGGTGAGCGCAGCCCATTACGACCTGCGCTTCGCCAAACCTCTCGACGAGGAACTGCTCCTCGAAGTGGGTGCGAAGTTCCGCCGCGTGGTGACGGTCGAGGACGGCGCCCTGCGCGGAGGCGTCGGCGAAGCCGTCGCGGCATTTTTCAATGCACGCGGGCTGGACGTTTCGGTGCGTTCGCTGGGCATCGGCGACGAGTGGGTCGAACACGGAACTCCGGCTCAGCTCTATGCCCTCTGCGGCTATGACGAGGAGGGTATTCTGAAAGCCCTGCTCGAAACGAAACAGGCGCCGGTCTGCGCCGAATAATATCCGGACTCCTTACATCGTAAACACCCAGTCGTCGGCTTTGCTGAGCGTCGGATTCAGCCGGAAACCCTCCCACTCGAACGCTTTCAGCTGCTGCGGATCGCCGATGCGGTTTTTGAGGATATGACGGGTCATTTCGCCGCGGCACATTTTCGTATAGACCACGACGGTTTTCAGCCGGTCGTCTTCGCGGATGCGGAATTCGGGGGTGACGACCCGCACTTCGCGGCAGATGCGCTTCCAGTCGAACAGCCGCTTCATCTCACTGCTGGCCAGATTGACCAGTATGCCGTCGTCGGCCTTGATCTTCTCCAGAAAGGCGTCCGTCAGTTTGTCCTGCCAATATTCGAAAACCGTCTGCTCGCCGTGGCCGGGCAGTACGGCGTCGCCTTCGAGCCGGTAGGTGCGGATCGCGTCCAGCGGGCGGAGCAGTCCGTAAAGGAACGAGGTGATGTTGAGGTGCGCCTGCGCATATTCGAAATCCCCGGCCGTGAAATCCGCCGGAGCGATCCGTTTGAACACGATGCCCGTGTAGGCCGCCAGCGCCGGCAGCGCCCTCTCCGCATCGTCGTGGAAGCGGCTGTAGCGGAGCCGGTTCGTCGCGGCGATCCGATGGTTTACGCGCAGGATTTTCGCCAGCTCTTCGGTGGAGAGCGTCGCCAGCTGTCCGGCCAACTCCCCGGCCTGCGCGCCGTAAAGGGGCGAAGTGGTGCGGGGTATCGGCAGGGAGGTGCTTTCGGCCATCGTTTTGGCGCAGGAGAGGAGTATTTGCATGATTTGTCAGTTGTTGTCGCCCGTCTGCTCCGGAAAGCGGGTGAACGGGACGAAGGGCGTCACCGTAAAATCGGCGGTGAGCAGGTAGTTGCGGTGCGGATTTTCCATGTAAACGTTTTTGCAGATGCGGTAACGGGCGTATACGGACGGATAGACGCGCGGCGCGAGCCGGGCCGTGAAGCCGTAGGCGTACTCTTTCGTCTGCCGGGCGTCGCCGGGGACGGGAAATTGCGGGCGGCCGATGCCGATCAGCAGGGAGTTCCATGCGTCGGCGCCCGGCAGTGTTTCCCACCGGCCGTTTTGGAACCTGCAAACGGTGTAGTCCGTCCCGAAATAGACGGTCGAATCGCCTCGGTAGCGGATCGTAAGCCGTACGCAGTCGGTCTCCGCAGGGTAGAAGGCGTATTCGGCGTCCATGCTCAGTCCGTCGGGCGGCGGCGTGCCTTCGGGGGCGGGCGGATAGGGCGTCGTGTCGGGATCGAACCCTTCGAGCCGGATCAGGGGGCTGTCGTGCACGTAACGGCGGAAGCGGGCTTTCATCGCCGAGTCGGCCCGGAGCAGACGGACGCGGACGATCCCCTCGGTTTCGTCGGTCCCGGACGACCGGACGGCGTCGGCGACGCTTGCGATTTCCTTGGGCGCAGATGTGCGGGCGGCGTTCGCGATTCCGTCGAATGCTTCGCGCTCCGGTGTGCAGGCGGCGAATCCCCGGTCGGTCGTGCGCAGGATGTCGAGACGGCGCCACACGCTGTCCTGCAGTTCGCCCAGTTCGCGCGCCGTGGGACGGCGCTGGGCGGTCGCCGTACAACCGGCAACGAGCAACAGCGATAACAGGAGCAGTCTCATCGTCAGGCGGGTTATGCTACCGAACAGGGGATGCCGAGCGCTTCGACGCGGGCGGCGATGGCCTGCAGCTCCTCGCGCGGAACCTTTTCGAGCGTCCGGCACGGGGTGTCGCGGTCGAGCGAGTAGACCATGACCTGCCGCGGCCGGATCTCTTCGATCAGCCGCAGCCACGCCGAGACCTCCTCTTCGGTCGTGTTGTCTGTTTTCTGTCCGTCGCATTCGCCGCGCAGGAACATGGTCTGCACGGTCAGGCGTCCGTCGAAGCCCTTCATCTGCTCCACGACGCCGCGGACGGTGTAGGCGGGGCTTTGGGGGTTGTTCATCAGACGCGCCGTAGCGTCGAACGCCGAGTCGAGCTTGAGGATGTTGTTGTCCACCCGCAGCAGGGCGCGGCGCACCTCTTCGCGGTGGAGCTGGGTGGCGTTCGAGAGCACCGAGACTTTGGCCGACGGGCACAATGCGTCGCGCAGGGCGATCGTATCGCCGATCACCGCTTCGAATTCGGGATGCAGGGTCGGCTCGCCGTTGCCGGCGAAGGTGATGACGTCGGGCGGCGTGCCGTCCGCCACCATGCGGCGCAGCGTCGCTTCGAGCTGCGTGCGGACATCTTCGCGGGCGTTGAATCGCCGTCCGCCGGGGTGTTCGGCGTTCCAGCCGCATTCGCAGTAGATGCAGTCGAACGAGCAGAGTTTCGAATCGGTCGGCAGGAGGTTCACCCCCAGCGAAAGGCCCAGCCGCCGTGAGTGCACCGGGCCGAAAATGATGTCGTGAAATAGTGATGTCATAATGCAAAAATACAAAATCGTTCGGAATTATAAATTTATGGCATTTTTAAAAATTATCATTGATTTTGTTTTTTCTTTTTGAAAAAATTGTAACATATCATTATTCCAAATACAATAATCGTAATTATACCTATTATTGGGAGGTCTTCTTCTGGTATGTCATATTCCGAAAGGATTATGCTAAAAAGGAATATAATAACTAATATTAGGCATCCCATATTCATTGATTGTAAAAAGCAACCTTCTGTTTTGGGAAAGAAGCTGTGATTACTAATTTGATATCCGCATTTGGGGCAGTGAGATGCCTGATCTGAAATGCTATTCCCACATTCTGGACAATTGATTAGTGCCATAATTAAAAAATCTATTTTGTTATAGTTAGTCGATAATATGTATAATGTTTTTCGTAATACTTGCTTTTGATTTTTTCTTGAGATAAATTGACTGTATATGTTGAAAATGTCCAGTGAAATGAATTTAGGGGTGGTTGCGAACCTAATATTTTAGATATATGATTTTTGAGTAGAATAATATTTGATGTTTGAACTAATATTGTATCATCATATAATGGTTCGATTAACATCGATAAAGTATGTAATTTATTATTGACAAATTTGGGTTGAATATCAAAGATTATGGAAAACGATTGTGTGCTAGTAAAATTGCCAACTGAATTATCATGAACGGTTATGTTCTGGGTTTCAAACCAATGCATGCAATATGTGTTGTTATCCCATATCGACATTTTGCCACTGTTCTTATATTGTTTGATAAGTGAATTATATTCTAATTTAGACATTCCAAGATGAAATCCGAGAAGAATATTTGGTGAAATTGTAGATATTCTATCTTCTTGTTGAGTGTTTTGTTTTGACTCTGCGTTTTGTTGTGTTGGTATTTTTTTTTGTTTGTTTTGTGCAGAAAAAATAGTGATGGCACTCCCAATTATACAGCCACCCAAAAGGAATAAGAGGATTTTATTCATAAGATTGTTTTTTTGCGAGACCGCTGACTCCTTTACGATCATTTGTTAAAAAAAGAAGTGTGGAGTCTATTGCCTATCTGTTAGGAGGTTCTGGTAAACCTTGAGTCAAATAAACAATACTCCACACCTGCGAGTATGGAATATTGTTTCGCATACGATTGCAAGTGAATGAGTGTTATTGTTTTTCTTGACTCTATGAAATTTACCAGATTTCCTAACAAGAATAAAAGCAAAACACTTTCATCAAAATATGTCTGTCTATGAAGACAACACAAAGATACGAATTATTTGTTAATGATGCATATGAATTGAAAAAGCTAAGTAATTTTCCTATCTTTACAAAAATCATTCTCCTATGAAATTCAGGTTCGGACTGCTGCCGCGCGTCGTACTGGCCATCGGGCTGGGCGTGGGATGCGGCTTTTTCTTTCCCGAATGGGCGACGCGCATCGCGCTGACGTTCAACGATATTTTCGGACAGTTCCTCTCGTTCGTCATTCCGCTGCTGATCCTCGGTCTGGTGGCGCCGGGCATCGCCGATCTGGGGAAGAACGCCGGGTGGCTGCTGGCCGTCACGGCGGCGCTGGCCTATGCCTTCACGCTTTTTTCGGGCTTCGGAACCTATTTGGTGGGGCGGGCGGTCTTTCCCGCGCTGCTCGAAGGCTCGCAGGCCGTGCTGCCCGACGATGCGGGCGCGGCGCTTACGCCCTATTTCACGGTTCAGATGCCGCCGCTGTTCGGCGTCATGTCGGCGCTGGTGCTGGCCTTCGTGCTCGGACTGGGCATGGCCTATACCCATAGCGTGAAGTTCAAGGGGGTGATGGACGAATTCAAGGGGATTATCGAACGCGTGATCGGCAGCGTCATCATTCCGTTGCTGCCGTTCTATATCTTCGGCATTTTCCTCTCGATGACCCGGTCGGGGCAGGTCGCGGGCGTGCTGGGCGTCTTCGTGAAGCTGATCGCGGTGATCTTCTGCATGACCGTCGTGCTGCTGCTCGTGCAGTTCTCCGTCGCCGGACTCGCGGCGCGCAAAAATCCGCTACGGATGCTCCGCACGATGCTTGCGGCTTACGTCACGGCGCTCGGAACGCAGTCTTCGGCCGCCACGATCCCCGTGACGCTGGCGCAGACCCTGAAACTCGGCGTGCGGCCCGAAATCGCGTCGTTCGTCGTGCCGCTCTGCGCGACGATCCACCTCTCCGGTTCGATGATGAAGATCGTCGCCTGCGCGCTGGCCGTGTCGATGATCGCCGGACTGGAGCTGCCGGCCGGAACGTTCGTGGGATTCATCCTGCTGCTGGCCGTGACGATGATCGCGGCTCCGGGGGTGCCGGGCGGGGCGATCATGGCCGCGCTGGGACTGCTGGAGTCGATGCTGGGATTCGACGAAACGCTCGCCGGACTGATGATCGCCACCTATATCGCCATGGACAGTTTCGGCACGGCGACCAACGTCACGGGCGACGGCGCCGTGGCGGTGATCGTCGATGCGATCGACCGGCGGCGCTGAAAACCGTTCCGGGGCCGCCGAAAGCGGCCTTTTTTCTTTTTATACCTGTGTAAATAAGTATAAATGCGTACCCGTGCCGAATAAAAAACGGCTAATTTTGATGGCTAAAAAGGTTTTTTTGTACTTTTGCGCGTCCGGAACGGAAACTAACATTAAATTATATACATTATGGTTGATATTTTTGCACGCCTTGAAAAAAATGCAGGCGGACCTATCGGTCAGTACATGTCGTACGCCCACGGATATTTCGCGTTCCCCAAACTGGAGGGCGAGATCGGTCCCCACATGGTTTTCCGGGGCAAAAAGATGCTCAACTGGAGTCTGAACAACTACCTCGGTCTGGCAAACCATCCTGAGGTGCGCAAGGCCGACGCCGAAGGCGCAGCCAAATTCGGTATGGCGGCCCCGATGGGCGCCCGTATGATGAGCGGTCAGACCGTTTATCACGAACAGCTCGAACGCGAGCTGGCCGAGTTCGTCGGCAAGGAGGACGCTTTCCTGCTCAACTTCGGTTATCAGGGCATGATCTCGATTATCGACTGCCTGCTGACGCCGCGCGACGTGGTCGTCTACGACGCCGAGGCGCATGCCTGCATTATCGACGGTCTGCGTCTGCACAAGGGCAAGCGTTTCGTGTACGGACACAACGACATGGATTCGCTGCGTCTCCAGCTGCAGCATGCCACGGACCTCGCCGAGGAGCAGAAGGGCGGCGTGCTCGTGATTACCGAAGGTGTCTTCGGCATGAAGGGCGATCTGGGCAAACTCGACGAGATCGTGGCGCTGAAGAAGGATTTCCAGTTCCGTCTGCTGGTGGACGACGCGCACGGCTTCGGTACGATGGGCGAGGGCGGCCGCGGTACGGCTTCGCATTTCGGCGTGACCGACGGCGTGGACGTGCTGTTCAACACTTTCGCCAAGTCGATGGCCGGTATCGGCGCATTCGTCTGCGGTCCCCGCTGGCTGGTGAACCTGCTGCGTTACAACATGCGTTCGCAGCTCTACGCCAAGTCGCTCCCGATGCCGATGGTCATGGGCGCGCTGAAGCGTCTGGAGCTGATCCGCAACCATCCCGAATATCAGCAGAAGCTGTGGGAGATCGTCCGCGCGCTCCAGAACGGCCTGAAGGAAAACGGATTCGAGATCGGCGTGACCAACTCGCCCGTAACCCCCGTCTTTATGAAGGGCGGTATCCCCGAAGCGACGAACCTGATCGTCGATCTGCGCGAGAACCACGGTATTTTCTGCTCGATCGTGATCTATCCGGTGATCCCGAAGGGCGAGATCATCCTGCGTGTGATCCCCACCGCAGCCCATACGCTCGACGACGTGAACTATACGATCGCGGCGTTCAAGTCGGTGCGCGACAAGCTCGAAGGCGGCATTTATGCCCAGATGCCGATTCCGGTTCGCGCCGACGAAGGCTTCAAGGTCCGCTAATCGGGATTCGCTCTGAGGGCGATCCGTATATAGATAAGGCTGCCATTTCCGGCAGCCTTATTTTTGTTGCCGTTCGCTGCGGGGCGTTGGCGCCGGGCATGCCTGCGCGATCGCATCTGCACCGGCGTTTCTTTTTTTTGCGTTTCGGGCGGCGCAAGAGTAATTTTGCGACAAAATTCGCCGGAAAATTTTGCAAAATAAATTTTTCGGTTTATATTTGCAGTCCCGAAACGCAGGTTTCGAAGCCCGGAGCCGAGGTGCGGATGCAGTTGTCCCGCCCGTCCGAAAACAATAATTGCGGAAATAGCTCAGTTGGTAGAGCGCAACCTTGCCAAGGTTGAGGTCGCGGGTCCGAGTCCCGTTTTCCGCTCTTAATAAACGAGTGATAATCAATGAATTATCGCTCGTTTTTCTTTTTCTGCCATGTGTTACAGATGTCCGTTGTGTAACACAAAATGCCTTGAAATCGCCGTTTGTGATACAGAGTGTGATACATAAAATCGTGTAACACACGAATCGCATTTTGTTGCTTGCGTAATCCGTAAAGATTATGACAATCAACGTTGTATGTCGCAAAGACGCTATCAACAGAAACCATTTAGCCCCTCTTGCTCTTGTTTTTACCCATGACCGCCGCCGTAAGTTCGTAGGATTGGGCATATCCGTTGCGCTGGAACATTGGGATTTTGAGAAACAACAACCTACCACCGACTGCCCCGATAGAGCAGAAATACAGTTTCAAATAACCTCCAAAATACGTGAATACGAAAAGAAGATTAAGAAGTTGGAGGTGCTGGAAATTCCCGTTACATTCGATAATCTTTTTGAACAGAACGGTAAACGAATCAACTGCACCGTAGGGGACTTTTTCAGACAGATAATCGACAGATTGGAAAAGGTCGAGAAATATGGTTCTGCCAGCAAACATAAGGTAACGCTTGCTTTGATGCAACATTTCAAAAGTACGAACATGCGTTTTGATGAATTGGATTTAACCTACCTGCGTGAGTTTGAAATCTTCCTGCGTCAGCGTGGTAATGTCAATAACAGCCTTGCTACCAAGTTCAGCGTGTTGAAAGCCGTCTATAACAAGGCTGTTTCAGAGGGCGTATTCGTGCCTAAATCGAATCCTTTCCAGCAATTCAAAGTGGGTAGCCTATGGACGAATACCCGCAAGCGGGCCATCACGAAAGAGGACATCCACAAACTGATTGAGTTGGATTTATCGGACAGGGACTTTTACACCCAACTTGCCAAAGACATCTTTCTGTTCTCTTATTTCATGGCTGGAATCAATTTCAAAGACATTGCCCTGCTGACTTATGGAGACATCGACAATGGACGCATCTACTATGCAAGACGCAAGACGGGTAAGATGATGAACTGCTGTCTTACGGAACAGGCACAGGAAATCATCGACAAATACCACACCGACCAAGTGGAGGAAGATTATCTGTTTCCTATTCTCAACCGCCAAATTCACACGACCGAGAAGCAGATATTGGAACGCGTTAAGAAAACGTTGAAACACGTAAACAAACGCCTGCACGAATTGAGTGAGGAAATAGGACTGCATACGCCCTTAACGACCTATGTAGCAAGACATACATACGCAACGGTCTTAAAACGGTCAGGCGTAAGCGTAGCCTTGATTTCCGAATCGTTGGGACATTCAGACCTATCCACTACACAGATTTATTTGGATAGTTTCGAGAATAGCCAAATCGACGCTGCAATGCAACATCTATTGTAAAGGTAAAAAGGAGGTCGGGAACCAATAAATAATCCCGACCTCCACAAACCTTATACAGTTGTTATTTTTAACCGAGATACTGTGTCAGCATATCCATAATCAACTGCTCCCGTGCCATACCTTCTGTTTTGTGAGGATTCATAATCTGATCTGCTTGGTCGCGCGTGAGGTCGTTTATCTTCCGCTCCATTTCCGCTGTGAACACCTCGAAATCTTCATCGGGTTTCTGTTGCTTGATGATAAAATCTATCAAATACCTGTTCATCAAAAACTTATCCTTGAATATCTTCTGTGCAGACATAAACCACCTGCTGCTGGCACGAAACCATGTTTTATCCTCAAAGATTTCAGGCAGTTTCTTCGTGTTCAGACACTCCACCAAGTCTTTTGCTTGCAGGGATTTCTTGCCAAAGCACCATAGCGAAATCGTGGAGAGGGGACAAGCCTTACTGTGCAGGAACATGGCGAAATCGAATACCTCGTTTGCTTCTTGGAGCATCATGGCAGGTGCGGCCATGTAATCCGATTTTTTCCAAACGGTGGTGCAGATGTTCATTTGTGCTATGACCTCTGTAATGGATAATTCAGCATTGAGGGGTTCGCAAATTACAAGGTCATTCAAATCCAACTGCAAATTCTGATAAGCCACCAATCGGTGCTGGCCGTCCAATACGGCGTAATACTTTTCTGCATCCTCATTGGGGATTTCTCTCCCTTTCAAATCCATCAGACGACCGCCCATCTGAATCACCTTTTCTCCATCGGTTACCGTGATAGGGGTTAGCTGTCCATAGGCTTTCATGGATTTCTCTTTCTGTTTCACGGTTCTGACGTTTACAGGCCGATTGCCTTTGACAAATGCAAACTGACGCTGTGCGTCATCCATTGAAATAACCATCTTTTTCATGGCTTTTACATACTCTGTCCTTTACGCAGAGGGGCTGATAATGACTGCAATCCCCGCCCAAAGATTGCAGACCGCAAAGAACACCCTTACGGCAGGACAAAGGTCTGAATAAAATGAAATCGTTATATCCTCTTAAATAGCGAGTTATCGACGATGCACAGGCTTGTTCAGATTATATAGTAAAAATATTTATCAAATTACTTGACTTTTGGTTAAATATTTTATATCTTTGCAGGGCAATTCAGTAAAGACATCCACACTACAAATTGAGCAGTTCCTATAAGGGCAGATTCGTCTGCCTTTTCTTTGCGTGGTGTTACCACATTTTTTGAGTGCGAAATGAACATTCCCTTTAATAAGATAGTTTCAGAATCAAAAAATGTGGAATCATTAAAAAGTGCATTCACTAAAAACAGCCACTTTTAATGACACATCATGTAATAGTGAGAACAATTTATTTGTGCTGAAAAACTTTTCATCGAAAAAACGATGCACGATTTTTTACGATAATTTTTTTCTCACAACTCATGTGATGAAAAACTTTTTTTGCCTGTTTTTTTATTCACGCATTTTTGCGTGTAAAAAAATATCGCTAAAAAAAGTATTCATCTTACTTGGTTGATGAATCTATTTTTCGTGATTAAAACTGTTCTTCATTTATCGGTTACCACATTTTTTGAGTACGAAATTGATATTTCCTATATAAGTATCTATTCAGAATCAGAAAATGTGGAAGATTCCAATTAAAGAGATAGTAGGTTTTTGAATGACGGAATAGAGAGTTGCTCAAATCTGTCCTATGCAAACTGCTCAAAAGTGTCCTATATATACATTACCTACTTATACACTACCTATTAAAGTCGTACCGACCATGTATTACCATATCAAAGACCATAAATGATTCGACAATCGCAAGCAGGCCAAAGACCATTACGGCATTGCCTGTTTCCGAAAATTGTTGCATCTAAAAGAAATCATATTTACGAACAATCCAAATTCCATTGCCAACGATGAATTATACCGTAATCCCCAAATCAATCGTGAACTTTCAGACAGGCAACAGTAAACCCGTCGATATTTACGTGTGAGCAACCATTAAATGTTGTTCCAATCACAAGACGAACATTTCCCATGTAACAGAAGAAAAGCTATCCTTACTGACGGGATTGGATGAACGAACAATCCGCCGTGTTATCAAACGGCTGAAAGATGCAAGTTGTCTGACCGTGCAGACTACCGTTAAAGAAGATGCAGACAGAGGTTTTATAAAGCGAAATTCCTACTATATAAAGCCAGCAAACAAAGACTATTTCTTTTTGGATAACAGTTTCTTTAAGAGGAACTATCCCGCCAAGATTGCAGGGTTTCTGTTCTTGTTAAAGGCAATATGTCTTAATAATACGGATACCGTCCAATGAAGTAATGCCAAAATTGCAGAGGCAATCGGGTTATCGAGAAATACAACAACTGCATTATTAAATGAATGCCAGCAATTAGGGCTTATAAAGCAGATTGCAAAGGGTTATGAACTGACGGCAGGCTGTTTTATCAATTCAGCAGTCAGAAAGACCGATGCTGGGATTTATAAGGAGATATGCGATTTCTGCAAATCAAAGGGCATAACACCGCCAATTTGGGATAAGCGGGCTATGTCCGTGTTGCTTACAAAATACAATTCGATCGGTTTGTCAGCATCGGAACCGATAACAATTACCTATCAACTGAACAAACGGTGCAAGAACCTGCCTGAAAAGGTATCGTTGGCCTACTTTGTAAAGGCTCTCGATATGCAGGAACAGTATAAGGCAGTTGCGGAACGAGCCAAACAAGCAAAACAGTTTAAGGAAGAGTTCAGAGGTTTTGCATTTTAGATATACGGCCCCCGTGCTTACGCACGAGGGCTTTTTGCATCTAATAAGAGAGTGTGACATATTTCGGGAATTTCATATTTATATACCCGCTGAAAAATTACGTCACCGATTTTTCTCTTTACATACGCGCCGTAGGCGCTCGTCAGAAACAGGCTATAATGCCTGTTTTTGTTTATATACCCCACATATAAAGCTACTCCAGATCAAAGCCCCCTCCCCATTGTCAAATGTAAAACCGTTTTATAATATGGAAACACTTGACAGAAAGGCGGCAGAGATTTTCCGCGCATTGTTGGCTCTGCAAACAACCAAAATCGACAACTCGGACGGTACTTATATGCCCGTCTACATTGAATTGATCGGCCGTATCGACAACTACAACTTTTTCTCGCTGGCTCATTATGGAGAGCAGAACGGAGATGCCATGCGTGACCCTGAAATGCTCTTTGCCCTGCACAAAGAAACACAGCAATTCATTCCGTACTACTATCGCAATGACTACTGCGGTATAGAGCAGAACAGCGTGAAATGGTCGGAAGATGGAATAGCGTTGAATCCTCGCTTGCAGGCAGAACACACCACATTCGCTAATCAATGGCTCCGTAACATAGCCGCACAACAAGGAATCCTATGACAGCACAACGATTGGTAGAGAACTGCGTACTGACGAATCAAACCGCAGTCGTGGACGAAATGCTTAACAAGCACTTGTTACCAGAAGAATATATCTATCCGTTCTTGGGTGATGTCATGGAATGGTGGTTGATTGACAGCTGGCTGGCCGAACGACTGAAACGTGCGGGAGAGGTTATCATTGAGGAATACGGTTGCTGTTGGTGGGGCAGGTTAGCGAGCGGACAAGCAATCTGCATGGACGACGTGATACAAAAGATTGCAGGTGAATGAAACTCGGCCTGCATATCGACATAGCAATTTTGTAAATTACAGAGATTAGGGGTTTTGCAATTTCGAGAAGATTTTGCAACCTCTAATTTCTGTTTTTATGTTGGCATAAGGTCGATAAATGCAGAATCAAACGACCTGCAACCCACAATTATAGAGTTTATGCAGGCGTAACAACAAAATCTTCTACTCCAATTTATAAAGAACAAAGTTTTGAATCCATAAGGCGAACTATTGCATGGGAACTTTGTTTTAGAGAACTTTGCACAATAAAAGTGCGGCAAATTTTCATAGAGTGTTCTGTCTTTCAGAAACATTTTCTATCTTTGTGTCGTTACCGAACAGGTAGCAGACATATTAGTAACGTGAAAGTGTTTCGCGTTTACTCTCACATAGAAATCTGACAGTTTCAAAAGGTACGGGAGTAAGCAAGGCAGACACTCTTCATTTGTGTAGCTATATATCATTCCCGATATATACTGCCAAGTGTGGGGATTTGCTTATTTGTACCAAGGTTTTGTCAGAACCTCTATGTGGATAAGCGAACAACTCCACACTTTCTTTTTTGTATTAATCCACCGCAGTAGGAGTTGACACGGTACAAAATATCGTAGCTCTATGGAGTATCTGAATATTCCGCTACCTAATAATCGTATTCTAACATTAGGTTACAACCATGCTGACTCGACATATGTATTTGAGCGGGATATTGAATTTAATGGGTGGATTATATCCAAAATCATAAAAGTCGGGGGACCCCAAATAAGTCATTATAAATATAATTACGACAATTACTTTGAGTTGGCGATTACTGATTCCAAGAACTTTCAGCGAATAGAAAAATATTTTTACAACTGTAAAGATATTGAACTGTTAAGAGCACGGCAAAACCCTATTGATGATTTATCTGATTTTATTCAATCGTCTTTGATTTTTCAGTGTAAAGATTGGGCAGACTATGATATCTGCAAAACTTTAGCAGATATAAATGAAGTCATAAATACGGATATTTCCCAACAAGAGCAGTTAGAACGGATAAAACAGATATTAAACAATTTATAACTTATTACCTATATGAAGAAACTACTATCTCTATTGGTGTGTGGCTTATTGCTATTCGGTTGTGGCAAGGATGCGGAATCTGATGAACAGCAATTCAAAGAACCTGAATTTCTTGTAACACCGACAATGTTCAATTTCGAGAAACAGGGCGGAAACGCACTATTCTCTTGTCAATGTACAGAGGGCAAATTTGAACGATGCTATGTTGATGCCAGTTTAGCTAAATTTCAGTTTATGCCGAAGGAATGGACTGGGCGAAATCAAACTCTGTCTGTAAGTTGTTCAGCCTTACTTTTTCAAGTTTCCTCAAGAGGTATTTGCGGAACAATATATGCAGACTATAAACGCCCTGATGGACGAATAGTAACTAAACACGTATGTGATCTCTATTTTCACCAAGAATAAACTAACCCTTTAACAAAAATAAACTATTATGAAAAAGCTGTTTTTTATTGTGGCCGCTATGTTTGTGGCAGTTTCTTTCTCGGCTTGCTCCGATGATGATGACAATGGCGGGAAAGCGCCTACTCCCGAAAAATGGGTTAAACAGATCGTCTTTCGTGCTGAATGGGACGAATCATGGACAACCTCTATAACCTATGATTCCGAGAATCGTGTTAAAAAAGTAGACGGTTTGAGAAATGATTCTTATGAATTTACCTACAATGGAAATTCGTTAACTGTAAAAGGTAGCGACATAAATTATACATGCAAATTGAATTCATATGGTTATGTAACAGAAGTTACAGAGGATAATGATGAAAAGGATGGAGCAATTTATTATAAACTTGAATATGATAAAAACGGTTATTTGCAACATGTTGAAAAACGTTATAGTTATAATGAATCTCGGATACGTGTGAGCGAATGTACATGGAGAGACGGAAACCTTGTAGAATATACTGCAAAGGATTACAATGAAGATGATACCGAAATAGAGACGGCCAAAATCTCTTATTCTAAAACAGCTACACCCATTAATATTGACCTACTTTATTTTTCGGGCTATGTTCCTGTTGATATTTATCCACTTGATTTGCTCGGATTCTGTGGCAGGCAAAGTGCTAAATTACCTGATAAGGTTGATGTCGTTTGGGGATCAGAATCGGATAGCGATGATCTTGGCGTCTACACATTAAATAACGATGGTACTGTTGCAAGAATAGACGGTGGTGCTTGGTCTTATGAATTGATTTACTAAACAAAATAGTCAGAGGGACAGACTTGTGCAAAAGGGTTAACATTTAGACCCTCCACACAAGTTTGTCCTTTTTATATTACTTGCATATTTCATAAATTTTTACTATATTTACATCATAATCAAACATTTAATAACAATATAAATTTTAGCTAAAATGAAAAGAAAAACACCAAGTATTGATTGAAAAACGGGCACAGAGACTATCGACGATATTCAAATATCGTATATCTCCAAAGGGGTATCTTATGATAATGACCACGGCGTCTGTCTGTTCGTAGGACGTAGAACTGATGATCCTACACCACGAGAATTTCACTATATCTTTGAACTCGACATCGACCCTGCAAAAGATATGACCATCTGTTTTCAAAAACGAGGTCGTTATATGGCAGGATTCTCCTATCTGCTAAATCCAAAAGCCGTAGAGGAGGGTTATCTCGCCATTGTATTGCCCAACATGGTAGATATTCCCAAGTCCAACTGTATGCTCAATCTCTTTGAAGCCCATATAAAGAGTGATACGGTCATATTCGACTATACGACAAAAGAGGGCAAACAGAACGTTTTCAAATTTCCACTCACGGGTTTTAACGAGAAATATTTAGAGCAGTTCATATAAATCAATAAATGTAATCCTTAAAAAACAATAATATAGTTTCAAAACTCTGCTTTGGAAATAACTCTTTAAGGCGAGATGAGCACGAAAGACTATCCATTTGCATCCATTTTATTTCAAATCGCTGAAGAATAGGATTCGTATCGACTTTTGTTGATTTGCATGGCAAAGTCGCTTGATAACCAGACCATTCACACGATATTGAATTATTTATGCAATTAGAGAATCTAAACTTGCATTTTGAAGAATTTGAATCTATATTTAGCTGTGGATAAATCAACCAACACTGACCAATAAATTGACATAGTTGTCGGTAAAATGGATCTGCTTGGGAATCTAAAAACTCGTCAATGGATATTTCAAAGTTTTCTAATATACATAACAAATGGGTAACTTGATTATAGGTGGAGATAAAATAATTAAACCCATTATGTCCATTTTGCCAGCTATACGGTGGAATATTCTCTTTTCTGATATTGTAATTGGATTGGTTTAAGAAATGGGTAATGTGCCGAATGTTGGTAATTATATTTTCACAATTCTCATATTTCTGCATAATAAGGTCTACCAATCGTTCACAAATAGCAGAAAAAGTATCTTTACTAAAAGGTATTTTCTGTAAAATCCATTCTTCAATCACATCATTCAATGAATATTCATAGGGCGTGGAAGACGAGAATTTATGAATATAACCCGTAAAATCTGTTCTCTCTCCATATAAATGATGAAAGATATTCTTGATGTTTTGAAAATGACAGACCAGCAATATTTTATCGAAATTGTATTTATTCAAAGGGTTGCCATGTGCAAGTTTTTGTTCTGAATAATCTTGCATATCCCAATGCGCAGAAAATACATTGAGGATGCGGAATATATGGGCAGGATCAATCCTATCCATATCTTCAATAACAAGGATAACTTGCCTGCCACTATTTTCTTTAATATCTGTTATTAGTTGATAAATAATCCGTGATATAGGGTCAAATTCATATATCCCTCCTTTTTGGCTTGCAAATTCATCCAAATATGATTCAATACTATCGGACTGGGAATGATTGGCTCTCTCTGAAAAGTCTTTGAATTTTGCAATATTGTTGCGAAACACTTTTATAGCATCTTGGGGGATATTTGCCAAAGAGGATGCAATTAAAGAAACAATATCCGATACAAGGTCTTTTCCATTTTGATTAAGAAATCCCCATAATCTCAATGAAAAGCCGTATTTTTCATCCGAGAAATCAATCTCTGATGTCATCAAGATTTGCAACAATATGTCTCGCTTGATATACTCAAAAATATCTTTGTTTTCAGCAACCTGATAATTGACAGGATATATTGTTAAGAATAAATACTTATTGGATAATTGTTTCTTAACTTCATTCAGAAAGAAACTCTTTCCGTCCCCAAATCGTGCAGACAGAATACCTCGACAATTATTATTAAGATATTCAGAAAAAGTCGTGACTTCGGAATCTATCGGAATAATATCGTTCATAATGTTTGAGTTAAGAGTTTCTCAAAATTACAATATTTCCTTTACAGATACAAAAGCAACACAACATTCTTAAAAGGAGAGAGCAGGGGAGAGGAAAGAAATTTCCTCTTTTTTTCTGAACCGAGGTTGGGGTCGGTTGCAGAGAAATCCAATAAATGAATACGCTTAATTCTCTATCAACTAATAATATAATTGCTTATGATTGACACGAGTTAAATGCTTTATGTAGCACAAGGAATGAATTTTTATCTAACAAATTAAGAATCTGCAAATTACAAACAATTTACAAGCAAGAAAATGTGATACAGAGTGTGTTACAGACCGATTTTTAAGGTATAAAACAGCTATCTAAACGTTCGTAAGCTGCTGATTATTTGCGGATTGCGGAAATAGCTCAGTTGGTAGAGCGCAACCTTGCCAAGGTTGAGGTCGCGGGTCCGAGTCCCGTTTTCCGCTCTCGGTAAGTGGTTGATAATATACTGATTATCAGCCACTTTTCGTTTTTTCGGAAAATACGGAAGACGGGTGAGGTGTTCGCCGCGGCAAACTGAACGACGGTAATAGAATAAGAAACCGGGCATCGGAGTTATTAACTGCTCTGATGCCCGGTATTTATTTGATTAGTTTATTTCTTTGGTTCTTTTGGATAAGTCATTTCTCCGAAAAATTCTTTGAGGGATAAATTATAATATTTGCAGAATTTTATAATCGTCCCTAACGTCGGCAATTTTCGGCCATGTTCATAGTGGGAAAGATGCAGATGTGCATTTTCTGTCAGAAACTCCTGTGTATGATTGTGTTGCTCTCGAATCTCACGCATCCGACAAGCAACTAAATCTAATAATATTTGATCTGGAAGTTTCAGTATTCTATAATTTTTACAAAAAAATGGATTTATTTGTGAAAATAGTCGGTCTGTGTAGACCGACTTACGTCTTTTTTATTACATTTGTAAATGGAATATTAGAAACTGAATACAGAAATTATGCTAACTTTGCATTTATATAGCTCGGCATAGCCGACGGACATAATAAAGAGCAGCAACTCTTTATACCGTGCCAGTAAAAATTGGGAATTTTTAAGCGAAGGTATAAATGTTGCCAGCCCTTGTTTTGTTCCGTCCTTTGTGGACGGAACCTGCAAGGGCGCGGTGCATTTCTTCGCTACGGTATCCCAATGCCTTCTGGCCGGAATGTTATCGCGTCCCTTGCTTTTTTTATGCCTTTTTGGGACGCGAAACCCAGCTTCAAATTCATCTCACGAATCTATGAAACCCCGTTGCGTCCTGCTGTCCATGCGTATTATCTCCGTCCCTGCGGATTGCACCCGTTCCCGGTTTGGGGCCGGTCGGAATCGGTATGTTTCGGCGGCTCCGGCATGGAACCGGACGCCGGGTCTTGCCGCGCAAAAAAGCAAATCCCGCCTTTCAGTCGCAGCTAATAAATCCTGCCTGCAAGGTCGCACCTCTAAAATCTGGTCTTGCGCTCCTGCTCCGTATGGAAAGGGGACGCATGTTTGCGCGGCATCTACGGGACGGGTTCTCCAGCCTGTGCCGGGGGCGGTCTCCGCATTGAATTCTTCATTAAGTGAAGTTGCGTCACTGTGTTCAACCGGAACCGCCCCTTTTTTCAAACCGGTGTTCCGGCCGTAAAACGGCACGTGCATTGATGAACAACGCAAAAATTCCACGATGAACCAGCACGATCCCGATTCCGAACAAGCCCTGCGGGCCATCGACCGCTTTTACGCGATGCAGGTTAGTATCTGCATCGCGGCATTGGGCAGGATGCGGTCCGCGGAGCTGGCCGACAAAAACATCATCCTGCGGGCCATTATGTGCGACAAGCCCGACTGCGGCATCTGCGCCGACCCCACGGCCGAAGATTACGGCGTCGATTTTTGGGCCGACCGGGCGGAGTATGTGAACGACACGTCGTTCAATCTCTACGTTACGCAGGCCGAGGAAAAGGTGCTTTGGAACATCGGGGAGAAAGGCCGGAAACCGGAGCGTCTGGCGGTTCCGCAGCAGCGGATCACGGTGCGGGCCGACGGGATAAGCAGGCCCCCGTATATCCCGCTGATCTATCTGACGGTGCTGAGTTCCAAACTGACGGCGATGGCGCTGGCGGACGTGCTGCCGGCAGCGGATTTGTCCGGCTATTGCGACGAGCGGGTGATGGCGTCCTTGGGGGAGCGCATAGCAGGGGTATTGGACAGGATGACTGAAATGCAGGACGGGGAGGAGGGCGGAAATCCGGTAAGCTGAAACGCTGCGGACCGAAAAAACGGGACGGACCCGAAAGCCCGTCCCGCCGCTGAAAAAGTTGGCGTCACCCCTGTTCTACAGGTTCTTTTTTCCACTTCTCCGGTTTTTCCCGCCGGACGGGGTGTTTCATCCGCTCAAGTTCGCGCTCCAGCAGTTTGTCCACCAGCTTGAGTTGGGCTTGCCGGGCCTCGAACGGCGTGGCCGGAATGTCCGAAACGTCCATCTTCAGATAATCCAGATAACTCTGATAAGAAATGCCGAAGATGTAACGTCCGAGCCGTTTCCAAACCCGTTTGTGGCATTTCGCCTTGTATTCGGGTTCATAATACATTTGGTCAAATTCCTGAACCGCCTTGACTCTCAGGTGCATATATGAATTATTGCAACTCATAAAATAAAAAAAATAGTTTTTGAGCGATATTGCGCACTAAAATTTACGCAATTAATTGCGGTTCAGGTTAAAAGAGAAGTCCCTCAATTCCTCTCGCGTGGAGAGCCTGCAAAATTGGTATTCGGCGGGCAGAACGGTCCAATAATCATACTTTCTCAGATCCGCCGAGGAGGTTTCCAGACAGATGCGGTTCTCGGCGTCCCGATTGCCGACGATTCCCCATAGCGACGTTCGGCTGTCGCAGCCGGGATCTGTCGTATGGAACAAATAGACGTCGCCGATGCGGAATTTGCAGGTTTTTATGGTCATATCAGGTTCGTTAGGGTTTTATGGCGGCAAAGGTGAAAATCCTGAAGCAAACCTCCAACTTGCGTGGTAACTGTTACGACATTAATCTGTTGGGGAGGGGCAAATGAAAACTCCGGATGTGCATTCGCATCCGGAGTCTCCTCTGTTTTTCGGTTCTTCGTTTCCGCTTCCCGTCATTCGGCTTTCAGCTCGACGACGACGCTGCGGGCGCGGTCCGTCGAGAAGAGTTTCAAACCTGCCTTCATCAGGTAATCGCCGCTTACGACGCGGTCGTTGTGCTCGATACGCGGATTCTGCCCCGGCATGAGGTTTATTTCGCGGATGCGGTAGCGCAGATCGGGGGCCAGTCCGGTCAGCCGTACGGAGGGCAGCTGCTCCCCGTAGCGCGGATTGAGGTCGTAGGCGAAGACTACGGAGCCGGTCCGGCGGTCGGTGCCTGAAAACAACAGCGGCATCACCGGGGCCGAGACGGCGACGATAAGCGCGAAGACGCCCACCGTCCACCCCGCCTGCGGAACCGTCACCCCGAAAGTTTCGGCGATCTGCGGGATAATCCCGACGACGCCCATTTCGGTGTTGATGATGCCGAAGACGCCGAAGGTCAGGATTGCAACCAGTCTTCCCGGACTGTATGCGAGCCGTTTTTTCATGGTCGTTCCGTCTTATTTCAGGCTGTTTCCGAAGAACTCTTCCAGCTTGTCGAACGGGATCAGCCCCGTGCGGTCGTAGAGATCGACGTGCCCCGCGCCCGGTACGACATACAGCTCTTTCGGCTCGGCGGCCCGTCTGAAGGCGTCCTCGCTGAATTCGCGCGAATGGGCGTTTTCCCCGACGATGAAGAGCAGCGGACGCGGCGAGATGGTCTCGATGTCGTTGAAGGGGTAGAAGTTCATGAACTTCACGTTGCTTGCGAGCGTGGGGTGCGTGGTCGTCCGGTGCGTCGCCCCTTCGGGCGTGAACTCTCCGCGCGGCGTGCGGTAGAAGGCGTAGAATTCCCGCTCGACCGGGGTGGAGTTTTCCGTCAGCTCGTCTGCCGTGCCGCCGGTGTATGCGGTTTCCCCGCCCGTAAACTCCGCGTAGCGCTGTTCCGCCGCTTCGGCCAGTATCCGCTTCCGCTGCTCAAGTGTCTGGGCGTTTTTCAGTCCGCTGCGGCTGGCTGCGCCCATGTCGTACATGCTCACCGTGGCGACGGCTTTCAGCCGGGGATCGATCTTCGCCGCACTCACGGCGAAACTTCCGCTGCCGCAGATTCCGATTGCGCCGATGCCGCTGCGCTCGACGAACTCCCGCGTTCCGAGGAAATCCGCCGCCGCGCTGAAATCCTCGGCGTATATCTCCGGGGAGACCGTGTTGCGCGGCTCTCCTTCGCTGTCGCCCCAGAATGACAGGTCGATGGCGAGCGTGACGAATCCGCGTTCGGCCATTTTGATCGCATAGAGGTTCGCAGCCTGCTCCTTGACGGCTCCCATCGGGTGGCCGACGATGATTGCGGGGCGTTTTTCGCCCGGTTTCATCTCCTTGGGCCGGAAGAGGTTGGCGCCGACCTTCATTTTGTACTGGTTCGGGAAGGATACCTTCTCTGCGGTTACCGCATCGCTTCGGTAGAAATTGTCCGCATCCGTTTGTGCGGAGGAGATGTTGTGCATCATAATAAGTGTTGTCGTTAAAATTAGAATCCGTTTCATATTTTTTTATCGGTGATTTCCACGTTGCAAAATTACTTGCCGAAACGCTTCGGACCGGTATCCGGATTACGGATGAAATTACCCGGATTACGGTTTTTGGAGCTGAAGCGAATCTGCTGTCTGACAGACGGCTACCTCGATTACGGATAAAGTTACCCCGATTACTGTTTCGCGCCGACGCCCGCACCGCGTACGGGAAAAAGCGCTATCTTTGCGTATGGAAAAACCGAGCTGTATGGACGAAATTCTGAAGATCGATACGATCGACCGCTACAACAAACTCTTCGGATTCGAGACCCGCCACCCGCTGGTGGGCGTGGTCCGGTTCGACACGGCCGAAAGTCAGGGAAACTACCGGATGACGATGGGATTCTATTCGGTTTTCCTCAAGGAGACGCGGGGCTGCCGAATCAACTACGGGAAGACGGGGTATGATTTCGACGACCAGACCGTGGTCAGCATCGCTCCGGGACAGACCGTCGGCTATACCGATATCGAAGGGATTCCCACGAAGTCCGTCGGACTGCTGTTTCATCCCGACTTCATCCGCGGCACGTCGCTCGGACGGAAAATCAGGAAATACACCTTCTTCTCTTACGAAGCCAACGAAGCCCTGCACCTGTCGGAAGAGGAGCGGACGATCGTGCTCGACTGTCTGAAAAAGATCGAAATGGAGTTGCGGCACGCCATCGACAAGCATTCGAAGGGGCTTATCGCCACCAATATCGAGCTGCTGCTGGACTATTGCATGCGTTTTTACGAACGCCAGTTCGTCACGCGCGAAGACCTGAACCTCGATGCGCTGGCCCGTTTCGAACGACTGCTGGACGATTACCTCTCGGAGGGCGTCGCCGCGAGGGAGGGACTGCCGTCGGTGCGCTATTTCGCCGACAAGATATGCCTTTCGCCCAACTATTTCGGCGATCTGGTCAAAAAGGAGACCGGAAAATCGGCGCAGGAGTATATCCAACTGAAGATGATCGACGCGGCGAAAGAGAGCCTGCTCGACCCGGACAAGACGATCGGGCAGGTGGCCGGCGAACTGGGATTCCAGTATCCGCAGCATTTCGTCCGCTTCTTCAGACGGCATGCCGGCTGCACGCCGAATCAGTATCGGACGCGGGGATAAGGGGCGGCATGCCCGACCGGCGGGTACCCGCCGGTCCCGGGGGGGGCCGCAAGAGCG
>OAVV01000178.1_pt1 | contig 70688 bp, 92 predicted proteins | sample 1501401 | NCBI WGS metagenome assembly OAVV01 (sample SAMEA2580098, study PRJEB22360) | human gut metagenome | biome: human gut; feature: human-associated habitat; material: faeces | place: Denmark | collected 2008/2010 | reverse complement strand
ACTCCCGAAAATAAAGGCTTTAGAAAGAAAAAAGGGTAGTAAATTTGACACTACCGACGATTAAGGGGAGGTATACATATGAAGTGTCCATTTTGTGGCCATGAGAATACGAGAGTCATTGATTCAAGACCTGCAGAGGAGAACAATTCCATCCGCAGACGAAGAGTATGTGATGAATGTAATAAGAGATTTACAACCTATGAGAAGATAGAGACGATTCCATTAATTATCATTAAGAAAGATAATAACAGAGAGACATATGACCGTGCCAAGATAGAAGCAGGTGTATTGAGAGCATGCCATAAAAGACCGGTCAGTGCAGCACAGATCAGCCAGCTTGTAGACGAAGTGGAGACAGAAATCTTCAGCATGGAAGAGAAGGAGATTCCAAGCCAGATCATTGGAGAGCTGGTTATGAACAAGCTTAAAGATCTGGATGCAGTAGCCTATGTCAGATTTGCTTCCGTATATCGTGAATTCAAGGATATCAATACATTTATGGACGAGCTGAAGAAGGTTCTGAATAAGTAGGACAGCATAACTGCTTTTCTTGTTCCTGATAAAATACAAGATTGTTAATAAAATATCTTGCAATTTAATTTAAAATTGTATACAATCTTACAAGGTTGGAGAGACAGTACATATGGCTGTACTCGTGCCACCTTAACACAATTAAATATAGACGAATAAGAAAAGGAGTAAAAACATGACTAAGAGAGGACAGAAATTTGGTAAGGTTCTTTTCGTAAGTATGTTACTTACACTGACTATTGCACTGGGCGGATGCGCAGGCGATAAGGAGGAGGAAGGCTCTTCACAGGTTGCAACGACACCGGCAGCAGAAGCAGGCAGCGAGACTGCGGCAGCTGAGACTACCGATGGAGAAGCATCGCAGATTACAATTGGTATTCCACAGGATCTGAACAGTCTTGATCCAAATAAGGCAGTTGGTTCCGGAACACTGGAGATATTATTTAATATCTATGAGGGCTTATATAAGCCGGACAGCGATGGCAATCTGATTCCTGCTGTAGCAAGTGATTATACAGTGTCAGATGACAAGAAGGTATATACTTTCACATTAAGAGATGGCATTCAGTTCCATAATGGAAACCCTGTTACAGTTGAGGACGTAAAGTATTCGATTGAAAAATGCGCCGGCAATGGAACAGGAGAACCATTGATCTCGGCGTTTTCTAATATAGAGAGTGTAGAAACCCCGGATGATAAGACTATCGTAATTAGTTTAACAGAGCCGGAGGATGATTTTCTTGCGCTGGTATCTACAGTAAATGCAGCAATCGTTCCTGCTGATGTAGATGATCTGGAGACAAATCCTGTAGGTACAGGTCCATATAAGTTTGTATCACGTTCTTTACAGGAGAATGTGGTATTGAAGAAGTTCGATGCATACTGGGGTGAACCTGCTCATATCGAGGATGTAGCACTTAAAGTCATTGCAGATGGTGATTCTATCGTAATGAATCTTGAAGGTGGTTCCATTGATATGATGGCAAGACTTACTACAACACAGGCTGCACAGCTTGGAGATCAGTTCGATATTCTGGAAGGAACCATGAATCTGGTACAGGCTATGTATCTGAACAACGCAGTAGAGCCTTTTAACAATGAAAAAGTAAGACAGGCATTAAGCTATGCCATTAACAAACAGGAGATTCTGGATTTTACAGCTGATGGTAAGGGTACACCAATCGCCAGCAGTATGTTCCCTGCATTTGGTAAATATTACATGGAAGAGCTGAATGATGTCTATACAACAGATGCAGAGAAAGCTAAGGAGCTTCTGACAGAGGCAGGTTATCCAGATGGATTTACCTTTACGATCAAGGTTCCATCCAACTATCAGCCACACATTGATACTGCAACAGTACTTGCAGAGCAGCTCAAGACAATCGGTGTAACCGCCAATATTGAGTTGATCGAGTGGGAGAGCTGGTTAAGTGATGTATATAAGAACCGTGAATTTGAAGCTACTGTAGTAGGTGTAGATGCTTCTACCTTAACAGCAGGCGCTTTATTAGGACGTTTCGTATCTACAGCACACAATAATTTCATCAATTACAATGATGCAGATTATGATGCAGCTTATGCCAATGCACAGGCAGCAGCATCTGATGAAGAAGCAACGAAATATTATAAAGAGTGTGAGACAATTCTGACCAATACAGCAGCCAATGTATATATTCAGGATATGGCAGAGCTTGTAGTTTTGAATAAGAAATATGCAGGCTATGAATTCTATCCTTTATACATTCAGGATATTGCCAAGCTGTATATTGCAGAATAAGTAATAAGGAGACGGGAATATGAAATACGTAGGTAAGAAGTTTGTAACATTGATTATTACATTACTGTTGATTTCATTTCTCGTCTTTTTGACTTTTGATATCATCCCCGGAGATGCAGCTATGGCACAGCTTGGCACAGAGGCTACACCTGAGAGATTAGAGGCACTTAGGGAAGAGATGGGATTGAATCAGCCATTCCTGCAGAGATATGGACAATGGCTGATTGCATTCCTGCATGGAGATTTTGGAATGTCTTATAAATATAAAGTATCTGTGCAGTCTATGATTCTGTCCAAATTACCGATTACAGTGATGATGGCACTGATTTCTTTTGTACTGATGATCGTAGTATCACTGCCAATTGGAATCTATACAGCCAAGCATAACGGTAAATGGATGGACAGATGTATTACAGTATTGAATCAGATTGTGATGGCAGTACCTCATTTCTTTATGGGTATTCTGCTGACCTATGTATTCGGACTGGTGCTGAAATGGTTCACACCAGGTAATTTCGTATCCTATGATGTAGATTTTGGTGCATTTCTGGCGTATCTGATTTTTCCATGTATTGCAATTGCACTTCCCAAGATAGCAATGTCTGTGAAGCTGATTAAGAGTGCATGCGTACAGGAATCGAAGAAGGATTATACCAGAACTGCTTATAGTAAAGGAAATAACACCAATAAGGTTTTATATAGACATGTTCTTCGTAATGCCATGATTCCTGTCATTACATTATGGGGAATGACTCTGGCAGATATGCTGGTGGGCAGCATTGTAATCGAGCAGGTATTTAATATTCCTGGAATCGGAAGAATCCTTCTGACATCTATCTCTTACAGAGATTATCCTGTAGTACAGGCAATCATCGTACTGATCGCATGCGTGGTCATTGTTACGAATTTCTGCGTGGATGTCATTTATCAGCTGGTAGATCCAAGAATCAGTGTTCAGGAATAATAGGCTCAAGAGGTGCGTATGAAAAAGAAAAAGAACTGGAATTTAATACTGGGAGGAATCATAACGGTTGTTATGCTAATTATGATTCTCATAGGCTTCTTCTGGACGCCTTATGATTCTACAAAGATGGATAGTGCCAATAAGCTGGCAGCTCCTTCCCTACAGCATATCATGGGATGTGATAATTTTGGCAGGGATATCTTCTCAAGAGTGCTGGAAGGTATGGGAAATACTTTTGTAATCGCAATATTGACTGTGCTGATAGGTGTATTTTTTGGAATCCTGATCGGAGCATTCACCGGGTACTTTGGCGGCTGGCTGGATGAAGTACTGATGCGTATCAATGACGTTGTTTTTGCTTTTCCAAGTATTTTACTGGCATTGATCTTTATCAGTCTGTTTGGCCCAGGCAAGTATAATGTAGTGCTGGCATTGGGGATTGCATTTATCCCCAGCTTTGCACGTATTGTCAGAGGTGAATTTATAAAATACAGGGATATGGATTATATTAAGAGTGCCCATTTAGCCGGAGTAGGTAATCTGCGCATTATGTTCGTGCACATTTTGCCTAATGCGGTTACTGTATTATTATCTTCTGTTATGATAGGGTTTAATAATGCGGTATTGGCAGAAGCGGGGATGAGCTATCTGGGAATTGGTGTACAACCCCCTGAGGCAAGCCTTGGCAGTATGCTTTCTGAGGCACAGAGCTATTTGTTCTCGGCTCCGAATTATGCGATTTTCCCGGGACTTATGATTATTCTTATGGTGTTGGGATTATCACTGCTGGCAGATGGAATTAAGGCGTGAAGTCCGCTGTTTAAGTGAGGTAAGGATGAGCGATACATTATTAGAAATCAGACATTTGAATATAGAGTTTCACGATCATGATAAACCGGAGAGTGTAGTAAACGACTTCAATCTGACCTTACAGCAGGGAGAGATTGTAGGAATCGTAGGAGAATCCGGCTCCGGTAAATCCATGACAGCCATGGCGATTGCAGGGCTTCTCAGACGTCATGATATGAAGAAGAGTGGGGAGATTCTGTTTGAGGGAACAGAGCTCCTTCATGCGAAACGTTCCTTATTGAGACAGTATCAGGGCAATGATATCAGCATGGTATTCCAGGAGCCAATGACTTCCCTCAATCCGGTAAAGCGTATCGGCTGGCAGGTAGAAGAGAGCCTCAGGCTGCACAGGCCTGAAATGACGAAGCAGGAGCGCTATGAGAGAGCTATCGAAAGTCTCAGGAATGTGGAACTGGATCAGCCAGAGAAGGTCTATAAGCAGTATCCCCATGAGTTATCAGGCGGCATGAGGCAGCGTGTCATGATCGCATCAGCCATGATCTGTGAACCCAGGCTGTTGATTGCAGATGAACCGACTACAGCACTGGATGTAACAATCCAGCTCCAGATCGTGAAGCTTCTGCAGAGACTGAATCAGGAGAAAAAGACATCCATTCTGTTCATTTCTCATGATCTGAGCCTTGTGAAGAGGCTGTGTCATCGTATCGTAGTTATGAATAAGGGAGATATTGTAGAAGCCGGTGACACAGAGAACATATTTTATCATCCCAAGGATGCATATACAAAACAGTTAATTGATGCCATCCCGCGGTTAGAGAAGCCGGATCTGGCATAATGATATGGGGTCAATATGAAGAATATTCTTGAAGTAAAGAATTTGAATGTGTATTATACTGATAAAGGCAGCTTTTTTCATGGAAAGAAGGAAGAGAAGCATGCACTGAAAAATGTGTCTTTTACCATGAGAGAGGGAGAAATCCTCGGACTGGTAGGAGAAAGCGGATGCGGTAAGACCTCTCTTGCGAAGGCACTTCTTGGTATGCAGAAGAAGTATGATGGAGAGATCAGGTTGGATTGTGCAAACCCGCAGATGGTATTTCAGGATCCATATGGTTCACTGAATCCTGCTAAGCGAATCGGTTGGATTCTGGAGGAGCCTCTTCGTATGAAACATGCTTATTCTGCAGAAGAAAGACGACAGAAAGTGGATGAGATGCTGGATAAGGTAGGGCTTGACAGAAAGTGTCGGGAACATTATCCAAATGAGCTTTCAGGTGGACAGAGACAGAGAGTGGCGATAGCACAGGCACTGTTGTGTGATACGAAGTTTCTGATTGCGGATGAACCTGTATCTGCATTGGATGTAACCATTCAGGCACAGATCATCAGATTATTGCTTAAACTGCATCAGGAGATGGGAATATCCATTCTGTTTATATCTCACGATCTGCGAGTTGTTTATCAGATGTGCGACAGAGTGATGATCATGCGTAGTGGTGAGATTCTGGAGCAGGGAGACATTGATGAGATTTATAACCATCCAAAGACTGATTACACCAAACTGTTATTAGAGGCTGCAAATATTATATAATAAAGGATAAATATTATGCTGGAACGTTTATATCCCAATGTATATCTGGATTCTACTTATGATATAGATTTTGAACAATATTATCAGGATGGTTACAGAGCAATTATCTTCGATATTGATAATACGCTGGTTCCACATGGGGCGCCCGCCGACCAGCGGGCTATTGCCTTATTTAAGAGACTACATGCTCTTGGATATCAGACCATGATGCTTTCCAATAACAAGGAGCCACGTGTGAAGATGTTCTGTGATGCGGTAGATGCAGAGTATATCTACAAAGCAGGCAAGCCCAATCCTGCTAATTACAGAGAAGCTATGAAGCGCATGCATACAGATGAGAAGAATACGTTGTTCGTAGGAGATCAGATCTTCACAGATGTGTGGGGAGCGAATAAAGCAGGAATTTATTCTATTCTGGTAAAACCCATTCATCCTAAGGAAGAGATTCAGATCGTTTTAAAACGTTACCTTGAAAAAGTCGTTTTATTCTGTTATAAAAGACATATGTACAAATAATGGTAACTAGGCAGGGATAAAATATGATAGAGATTAACGGACTGACAAGGACTTGCGGATTGATCGGCAATCCGGTGGAACACACACTTTCACCTATGATTCATAATTATCTGGCACAGCAGATGGATGTAAATATGGTCTATGTACCATTTCTGGTAGAACAGGGCAGACTGGAAGATGCCATAAAGGGTGCATATGGACTGTATATTCTAGGCTGCAATGTGACAGTACCTTATAAAAATGATGTAATTCCATATCTGGCACAGATAGATGAACTGGCTGCGAAAATGGGTTCTGTAAATACACTTGTCAGAGTAGATGGTGGCTATAAAGGATATAATACAGATATGACAGGTCTGTATCGTGCTATGAGCAGTGATGGTGTGTCTATCCAGGGAGAACAGGTAATTGTTCTTGGTGCAGGCGGTGTCGGCAGGGCAGTAGCATTCATGTGTGCAGCGAAAGGAGCAGCGCATGTATGGCTTTTGAATAGAACAGTAGAGAAGGCAGACGAGGTGGCGAAGGAAGTCAACCTCGCAGAAGGCAGAAGCTGTGTAGAGGCTCTTGCCATGTCCGATTATGATAAGCTCCCGGATGAGAAATATCTGGTGATTCAGAGTACCAGCGTCGGGCTATACCCTCATGTAGAGGATGCTGTCATTACGGACCCGGCTTTTTATCATAAAGTGAAAGCCGGCTATGATCTGATCTACAGACCCTGGGAGACTAGATTCATGCAGTTGGTAAAAGAACAGGGAGCGCCGGCTTATAATGGTCTGAAGATGCTGTTGTATCAGGGAATCGAAGCCTTTGAACTCTGGAATCAGTGCAAAATAGAAGATGAAAGCGCTTACAAATTATATGAAATGCTGAGGACTACCGTATGAAGAAGAACATTATCCTAATCGGCTATATGGGCTGTGGTAAGACTACAGTGGGCAAAAGCCTTGCCAAGCTGGAGAGTGCGATTTTTCTGGATACTGATGAAAGAATCGAAGAGAAACAGGGCAGAACGATCAGTGAGATCTTCGCGCAGGATTCGGAAAAGGCATTTCGTGATATGGAGACTGCATATTTGAAAGAATTATTGCGGTTAAAAAGAGAGGGAATGATCGTATCCACCGGAGGCGGCATGCCTGTCAGGGAAGAAAATCGGCAACTGTTGCGAGAGCTGGGATATGTAGTTTATCTGAAGGCTTCAGCAGAAACGATATATGAGAGAGTAAAGGAAGATACGAAACGACCGCTTCTGCAATGTGAAGATCCTTTGTCAAGAATACGTAATATGCTGGAACAGCGTAGAGAAGCCTATGAGAGTACAGCACATTATATTGTGCAGGTAGATACATATAAACAGCAGGAGCTTGCTGAAATAATACAGGAAAGGTATAGGAAAATGCTATGAAACTGTTAGTAATTAATGGACCGAATCTCAATTTCCTTGGAATTCGTGAAAAAGGAATCTATGGTACGCAGGATTATCAGTATCTGGTGAATCTGATTGAACAGAAAGCACAGGAGACAGGCTGCGAGATAGAAGTATGGCAGTCTAATCATGAGGGCGCTATTATTGATAAGATTCAGGAAGCATATTTTAACGGAACAGAGGGAATCATCATCAATCCCGGTGCATATACACATTATTCCTATGCGATTCGTGATGCACTTGCCAGCATTACAGTACCAAAGGTAGAGATTCATATTTCTGATATTACCCAGAGAGAAGAGTTCCGTAAGACATCCGTAACAAAGCCTGCCTGTGACCATCAGATCTATGGACAGGGACTGAATGGGTACTTAATGGCGATAGATTGGGTGATAAATAAAAAAAACAGTTGAAATGTGACCGGTTTTGTTATAGAATGGTCAATGGATTCTAAACGTGAAACGTGAAAATTTAGGAGGAAACAGTTTATGATATCAGCAGGAGATTTCAGAAATGGTATTACAATCGAGTACGAGAATAGTATCTATCAGATTATTGAATTCCAGCATGTAAAACCTGGTAAGGGTGCAGCATTTGTTAGAACCAAGTTAAAGAACATCATCAGTGGTGGTGTAGTTGAGAAGACTTTCAGACCTACAGAGAAATGTCCTCAGGCACGTATTGATAGAAAAGATATGCAGTATCTGTATGAAGATGGTGATTTATACTACTTCATGGATACAGAGTCTTACGATCAGGTTGGTCTGAATGCAGACAAGGTTGGCGATTCCTTAAAGTTCGTTAAGGAGAACGAGATGGTTAAGGTATGTTCTCACAACGGTAATGTATTCGCAATCGAGCCTCCTCTGTTCGTAGAACTGACTATTACAGATACAGAGCCTGGATTTAAGGGCGATACAGCTACAGGTGCTTCCAAGCCTGCTACTGTTGAGACAGGTGCTACTGTCAGCGTTCCTTTATTCGTAAATACAGGAGACGTAATCAAAATTGATACCAGAACAGGTGAATATCTGTCCAGAGTATAACAAATTGAATATTAAGTAGAATTAAAAAGCCTTGAAATGCTGAATTTCAGGGCTTTTTTACGTTGTACAATTTCACGAAACATGATACAAAAACAGACAGAGTATAACAAATTGGTAACAAAAGTGTAACACTACTGACAGTTAAACAGGCATTTTTGGTATCTTGGTAAGCTCCTTGTGAAGTTCTTCTACAGAGGTATGCGTGTAAGTATCCTGAGTGATGTTGCCGGCAGTATGACCAACGATTCTCTTCAGACAGAGTTCATCAAGATCATACCTGTGTCCCCAGGTTATAAAAGTATGCCTGGTGTCATGCATTTTATGTTTCACTTCCAACAGTTCATTAATCTGCTGTAGGTTGCGGACTGCGAAATTGTTATAAGCTACTACAGTACCATTCGGATTTACCATCAATTTATCTGTAGCCCGATCATAGAAATTCATCAGCAGGGGGAACACTGCTTCATGGATAGGGACATACCGAACAGATTGTTTGTTCTTGGCATCAGAGATATATAAGGTCCTGTCTTCAATATTGAGATGATCCTTTGTGTTTAGCAGGAGTTCATTGACACGCATACCGGAGTAGAGCAGTATCAGGACTATTTGCACGTCCCATCGGTCAACATGCTGCCACAGGATGCGTACCTCATTGTCTGAAAAGGGGATTCGGTCAATGACCGGTTCAGACCTGTCTATCTTTACGTATTCTGTATAGTCCTTGCTTACGATATCATTCATCATGGCATATTCAAAAACATGGTGGCATACTGTCTTGATGAGCTTCTTCGTGTTGCTCCCTCTGGGGCAGCTATCTATACATTCCTGTATGTGCTGTGTTTTGATCTCCTTGATCTGCATGTTCTGAATAGGCTCACAGTATCGAAAGCCAAGTTCTTTACAGTTAATAGAGGACTGGGAAAGACCATCATAGCCCTTCTTCTTCCATAGCTCCCACAGCTTCTCAAAAGTGACTTGTGCATACTTGGTATCGTAAGGGTTGTCATTATACGCCGCCAGCATGCTCAGGGCTTCTGCTTTCGTGGCTGCATATCCTATCACAGAGCGGGTTTGCTTATAACCCTTTATCTTGGGATCATAGACACGGATTCCTTTGGACTTTACGATATATGGCCGCCTGCGTGTACCACTAAGCTTTGTAATAGTTCCATAGCCATTAGGTAATTTCATGGTATACCTCCTAAAATTGGGTATAAAAATACACCCATTGAAGAGTGTGGCTATCTGTGCTAAAATATCAATTGGTGGTTGATACTGTAGCACAGGGGCTACGCTCCTGATGAACAGTTACCGGAGTTCGGTCAGTGTTGGTAGCACTGGCCGGATTCTTTTTATATCATATTTATTCTTATAAGGTGAGAAAGAATATGATATTATTCAATTATATCAATGTAATATGCTTTAATAGCTGGTACGTCTTCCTTAGTTCCGGTGAGAGCGCGGGTTACAGTTTGAAGCCCGGCAAATTCACCATAAATGGTAAGAATATCATCCTCTAATAGTCTTGTACTATCATCTATTCTACAGTCATACATAAAGTATTCATTATCACTATAAAAACCATATCCTGATTCATCAGTATATACACGATAATACTCATTTGAATCAAATAATCCACCTTGCATTATTTGAGATACTTTTACTGTTAAAACAATTCGCTTACCGATATTGTCATCTGGGTATCGTGCAAGTGTTTTGTAGTCAGCTGGTTCACAGGATGCAATAAAATCTTCTTTTGATTCCTGTGGAATTGACTCGCTTGATTCGATATTATTTGCTTCTTCTGATACTACAGTATTTGAAGATGGTGTTTCTGATGTAGATTTGTTGGAAGATGTAGCAAAAAATATTGTAAAAATAAGCCAGATTGCACATATTCCAAAAGCTGCATGAGATAAAACTTTGTTATGACCATCTTTTTTCGTAGAATCAATGATAGCTAATATGAAGCCGAGTACGTATGTACATCCGAGTATTGAAAAAATTAGGGCAAATACACTGAGCGTTGATACTTTGGGTTTTGCCGGTGGCACTGTATTTGGATGTAAAGCCGTACCGCAATTAGGACAAAAGTTACCATTAAATTCAATTCCACACTTAGGACATTTCATATTCTTATACCTCCATAATATATAAAAATGTATTTATTACATAATTGTATTGTATAATTGTAAATTTGAACAGAGGTTGTAAACATAACAAGGGTCAATATTTTAAATTTGTTCGAATATACCCAGTGTAGGTTCAAAATAAATAACATAATTATCAACAGTGGTGCATAAACCATATTTATTTCTATAATACTGTAGAGCTTCATTCAGAAATTCTTCTGTAATATTAAGATGTTCAGCTATCTCATAACCATTTCTGCATCCAGATCTGTATGCATTGATAATTCCATACAATCCGATCAGGCGGTTGTAAGCCCATGCTCTTGCGTGCAGCTCCTGTTTACGGTTTGTGGCTACAGTCATGTCTATGATATTCCCGGAAGATGTATAATGGTGTCCTAATTCCTCGGCAAGGATGCAGGCTTTTTCAGATTCAGCATTCATATTTTTGCTTATGGCAATAGTACCATCACAGTACAGTCCTTTAAATCGTGTGTCCGACAAATCAAACTGATTAGTGACAGTCACGTTTGATTTGTCAGCGTCATTTAGCAGTTCTTCGTATTTGTTCAATTGGCTCACTCCTAAGCTGCGCTTTGAAAATCAACGACCGCAATTTCTGTTAACATAGATTTTAATTTATTTACAATAGATTCAATCTTTAACATAGTAGTACCGTTGATAAATTCCTCACCACATTGATCACATTTAAAACATGGTACATTTTTAATGATAATAAAGCAGTTGTTGTATGTTGTCATATAAGTTGTTGTAGAATTGTTCATATCACCTTTGCATAAAAAGCATTTCATAAAATTATTCCTCCCTTCGGGTTTTGAGATCATCAAACCATTTTGCTGGTGCTGGATAGTAAGCTGTGACAATCCAGAGTTGTTCTCCATTGGTACCTACAACTGTATGAAGCGGTTTTGAAGTATTCATATTTCCAAGAGTAAGACAGCTTGGATATGGATAATCATCAGGGTATTGTTCTATGATTTCTCCCGTCATTATGCAGTCTATAACTTCTTTCAGGGAAATACCTCGTTGCTCTAGGCGCTTTGCAGCGTGCATGGTCATGATAATATTTTCTGGTATACATATCTTTTGCAGTTCTTCTATGGTTAATTCCAATGTATGCACCTCCTACGAAAAGAATAATTTAATGGACTATTTGCGGTTTGATTTTACAAAGGCGGCAAATTCTTTGATTTTGTCAAGTTCTTCCTCTGTGTATTCGTCTCCATCAAAGTGGGCTGCAATAGTGTTTGGCTTTTCTATTTCATCCCAACCCATTAATTCTTGTGGTGTAGTTTTAAGAGCCTTGGCAAATTCTCTTATTTTTGATTCGGATATGTCAACATCACCTTTTTCTATTTTAGCAATAGATGAGCGATCTTTATATCCGGTAAGTTCTGCCAATGTATCTTGAGACATTTTCAAAGCTAATCGTCTTTCTTTAATATTTTTATATAGGTCAAGCATAGGCGAAACCTCCTTAAATTATGTTCTGTGAATACATAATAACATGTATTTAATGGTGTCCAATATAACGGACTATTTGCGGTTCGATTTTACAAAGGCGGCAAATTCTTTGATTTTGTCAAGTTCTTCCTCTGTGTATTCATCTCCATCGAAGTGGGCTGCAATGGTGTGTGGATTGATAATTTTGGTTGTTTTATTTGTACGTCCCAATAAGTAGTCAATATCGACATTAAAATAATCGGCTATTGATTCTAAAACTTCAAAATTTGGTTGGCGTTCTCCACGTTCATACATATTTATTGCACTTTTAGATATTCCTAATGCATCAGCAAGTTCTTGTTGGGACATAGACTTTTCTGTTCTTAATAATTTTAGTATTTTATCAAATTGAGCCATATGTAAGTACCTCCGTATGTCTATATTTGCATTATACACAAAACGTGTTCTAAAGTAAATACAAAAATACACAAAATGTGCTTGACACATGAGTACAGAGCGTGTATATTAAAGTTAAGCACGAAACGTGCACGAACGGAGGTGAATGATTGGATAAGCAAGCTATAGCGGAACGACTTGTAAGACTGCGCGGAAAGAAAAGTAGGGAAACAGTTGCAAAAGCATGCGGAATCAGCACATCGGCACTTGCTATGTATGAACAAGGGGAAAGGATTCCGAGAGATGATATTAAAATCAGGCTTTCTAAATATTACAAGAAATCCGTTGACTTTATTTTTTTTAATTAAAATGAGCACGCAATGTGTACGAAAAATAAGCAGCAGATGGAAAGGAAGTGAGATAGGTGTCAAAAAAGAAGGAGAAAGTTATTGAAAAAAACGAATCCCAGAACGGGAGAGATGTCCTGGGACTCTTTAGGAAATTAATAAACTTCAATTTGACTAATAAAGAAATTAGTCTGGAATTGAGATTTGAGAACACAATTCATTAGCAAGTTTATTTAATGAAAACATGTATTTCATACAATCTAAGTAATCTTGTTCAGATGCTTGAAATTCCTTTTTGCAGATACCATTACATAAAATTATACAGGCACATGTAATACGAAGTTCATTTGCTGTAATTTGATCAATTTTCAAATTTGAAAATTTTTCGATAGCAGATAATGCACAAGTTTCATTTATATCTAGTTGAACATCAGAAATAGTATCAGATTTAGAACTTTCTTCATCAACTAGTGGAAACTTAGAAAGCGCAAAAAGGCAAGTTTCGATATCAGAAGAATTGAAATTGTATTTAATTGGCTTCATATTTTTCTCCTTTCTAAAATACTCAGCTCTGGCGGGAGCCTGTAAGAATAGTATAGGAGATATGGAAATAAAAGGCAAGGGAAGCGTGCGATGGCAGCAGATGGGAAGGAAGTGAGATAGAAAATGGAAAAGAAACGTTTTAATGCAGTTGTAGCTACAGATGGATTTCCGCGGATAGATGTACTTGTAAAGCCGATTGTGGATTGGTTAAAGACGCAGGATCCATATTTGGAAATCCATATATCATCAGAATATATTAAAGTAGTTCGTATCAATGAAAGTATTCCTGTAAGTGAGACGGTCAGCCCACAAAACCAACCGTCTCAAACAAGGTATTAAACACGATGATAACGATGTACCTTGTCAAGTCGCGATAAGGCAGAACCTAAGGACGGCGAATTTAGGAAAGACTGGTATTCAGACTGCGAAACCTCGTAATACTGATACACTGCTCCATTATGGAATTGTACTTCCATAATATCATTTTCCCATCCTACATTAGCAATTCTGCTTGACGACACAGGATGTCTAAGCATAGATGATTACTCCTTTCATTTTACTCGGATGCTGTCACATCCTGTAAGAAAAGTATAGGAGATATGGAAATAAAAGGCAAGGGAATCGTGCAGTGGCAGCAGGTGGGAAGGAAGTGAGATAGAAAATGGAAAAGAAACGGTTTAAAGCAGTTATAGTTACTGATGGATTAGAGACGATGTTGGTCTATAATGGGAAAGCATACGGAGATTTTATAACAGGAGTTGAGTTTAAGCATCTTGCCTGTGAGACTCCGGACATAAATATTATATCTGACAAGGAACCGCTTCCATCGGAAGGAACATTGGATATGAGCACCTTTAGAAAGTTTCTTGAGCATGTGATGATGGATAATGAATAACCCCAATGCAAGGGAATCGTGTAAGGGTAGCAGGAAGGAGGAATAGAGAATGGGGAAGGTAATAGGAATTGTAGTTCCAGATGATTGCAAGAATATTTATGTGTTTCAAAGCAATCAGGAATTTACGGATCAAATCACCTCTAGAAGAATGAAAGCGCTTTATGGAGATAAAGACTATCAGAAGGAAGGACCGTACATAGCATATCCATCAAAGGAAGGATAAATCAGGATATTTTGGAAGTCCAGAACCAGTCCATTCGAAGACAACTTCTTCCGGATGATTTGGAGTTCCGATAATATCAATTTCTTTCCAACCGCACATTTCATAGCGGCTACAGATGGAATCTAAGTTGTTGAGATTAACAGTCTGGCGAACAATGTGTTTTTCCATGATGAGTTACTCCTATGTTTGATAAGGAGAGTATATCACAAAATAAATGAGGAGGAAAGGAAGGATAGAGAATGAGGATGTTAGTTACGAATGGTGAAGGGGCTGGGATGGATGAAAATATGATAGGCTTCACAACCAAAAAGTACGTTAATTCACCTATAGTTCAAATGTCTTTTCTAATTTATGAAAGCGATTTGTACTTATTTCAAAAGTCAAAGACTTGGGAGAAGTTTCGAAATTTTGTAGAGGAAACACAAAGTAAAGGTAACCGGATGTCCCTGCAAGAGAAGATAGAGTTATTGGGGAAGGAAGTGAGACAGGTGTCATTTTTTAAGGATAATGCAGATAAAAAAGAACTGAAAGCAAAGACAGACAGGGTTTTGCAGCATGTGAAGGACAAAATCACGAAAGAAGAATATATGCCGGATGAGCTTCCAGAACTGGTAAATGCATACACAGAATTGCTGTATGCGCGGATAGATTTGGAAGAAATGTAAGAGGAAGAGCTATGAAAGTATCAGAAATGATGAGTGCGATACAGGTAGCATCAAATGGAAATAATCAGATAAATCTGACAGATGAAGTCGGAAATGGAGTGATTTTTATTGCAAAAGATTGTGATACGGATGAGGCTGTTATCCTGACTTCCGAAGATAGTGAAGGAATCTCTGTAGAAAGAGCAATGGAATTACTTGCAGGACTTGAGCCGGCTGCGACAGTGGTTACATCTGAAAATGTGTATATAGATACCATAAAGTATGAGTGTGTGGCAAGACCTGTGTTGGTCTGCAGCAAGGAGGTTTGTAATGACAGAAGAACAGGTTAAGGAAGAGAATGAATTTGCTGATCGTATAGCCAGAAAAATTATGGGTAATGTGTATCCTAAATTTGACGCGCAGGGTGGCGTTCCGGTAAAGGTAGCAGCGAAGGTATTCGGAAAGTCAGAGACTTGGGTGAGGGATGGAATTCTTCATAAGTTGTTGCCGATCGGAACAGTTACAGAAGCACCGGGGCGGATGAATGTATATATAAGTCCTAAACTGTTATGGGAATTTACCGGATACATATATGATGGCGAGCAAATAGGTAAATGACATAATTAACGTGCTTCCTATGCGGCACATACCCCTTATGTGTCGCAATTACTAACAATCCCCTTTACTTTAAAAATATGCGTACACAGGTATCGCGAACCTGTGTGTCGCATAGGGGGCACGTTGGACAGGTCTTTATTTTTTTTACCTTTTTTTCGGAGAAAGTTTGATAAAAATGGGGAAAATAAAGGCATTTTGCAAGCCCGGAGCGTAAGCGGGTTGTGGGCTTGTATATAAATATTATTGTTTTGGACATGGAGAGATAAAGGAGAGGTAAGGGGATGGTAAGGCAGGTAGTCACCTACTGTGGTAAGGGATATAAGACAAGACATAAGGAAGTGGACATATTCTCTTACACAGAACCAAAGAGGTGTAAGAGAGCAGGGAAGAGAAAGAGAAGCAGTCAGACGCAGAGAAGATTGAATGATACCAATTCGAAACGGTACTTCAATCAGCTGATAAAGGCTAACTTCACAGATAATGATTTGAGAGTTGACTTGACTTACGACATTCTCCCGGAGAATGAAGAGGCAGCAGATAAGATGGTCTACAATTTTCTAAAGAAAATCATGAGACTCAGGAGAAAGTATAAGTTGCTGCCACTGAAATATATCTGGGTAAACGAGAAGGGGAAGAATAACCGTATACATCACCATCTTTTGATCAATGGTGGACTGGGCAGGGAGGAGATAGAGGCTCTTTGGTGCTACAGGAAGAAAAAGGGACAGTCAGAACCTACACCGATAGGGTATGTCAGGTGTGAGCCATTACGGTTCAGCCCGTCAGGGATAGATGGACTTGTGAACTATATCACAAAAGAGACATTCAAACGTGACGATGAGCCATGTGGTCAGATGACATTTTCTGATCTGTCAGAGGGAGCAGAATTGAGCCTGGCAGATTTGCTTGTGGATGATGCAAAAGGTAAGAAACGCTGGAAGCAGAGCAAGAATCTGATTAAACCGCATAAGAGTACCAAGGACAATGCATTATCCAGAAGACAGGTACTGAAACTGGTGAGTATGCCGTCAGATTGTGAGTATGTCCGTAATTTCTTTACACAGCGTTTCCAAGGATATGTAGTTGATACGGTCACATATCGGTTTAATCAGATTCTTGCAAGCTGGTCAATATACCTGACCATGCACAGGAGAGATTAAAAATTGTGGATAACTCCGCTGTACTTTCTACTTATGCGGGGTTCGGGACATTTTACATAAATTTTGGTATCGAAAAATACGGGATTTTACAAGGCAGCAGGAGAACGACTGTTAAAACACAGTGGATAACTCTTGAAATACTGATAAGTAGAAAGTGAGGAGGGCTGTCAAGTGGGACTGAAACATGTGGATATCTACATCACCCATAACGTCAGGGGATTTAAAACAGAACATGGTACATATGGCTATACTCTTGCTTTTCAAAAGCAGGATGGGGAGCTTAAAACGATACAAGATTATGCAAGCGTAGGGGAAACTACGCAAAATGGCATTATCCTTACTGCACTGGAAAAAGCACTAGGCAGGATGAATACGAGCTGTGAGATTACGATATATGAAGATTCCAAGTATATCGCCAATATGTTCGCCATGGGACAGTTAAAGACATGGTATCTAAATGATTTTTGTAATGCCCAAGGTAAGAAGGTTGTAGATGCGGATAAATGGCGCAGGATAGAAGAACTGTGTAGGCAGCATATTGTAACAGTTGAATTCTATACACACCATGAATTCACAGATCACATGAAATATGAAATTGAAAAGAGGACGGGAGGTGTGAAAAATGTTGGTTAATCAATACCGGATGACTTTCGTGATTACTGGGACAAACTACGGTGAATACGTAGCAACTCATAATTTGTAAGCAGGAAGGAGTAAAGAAGCGTGAATCTGAAATATAAGCCAAAAGGAGAAGATACAGAGCAGATCCTTTTTATGCAGTGGTGCAGACATCACGAGGATATGTACCCACAACTGCGCTGGATATACCATATCCCGAATGGCGGGAAAAGGGATGCAAAAGAAGCGGCTGTATTAAAGCAGATGGGCGTAAAGGCGGGAGTATCTGACATACATTTTCCATACCCAAGTGGCAGGTATATTGGCATGTACATAGAAATGAAGTTCGATACCAATATACCAAGCAAGGAACAGCGGGAATTTCTGCGAGAAATGGAGCTTGTCGGTCATTATTGCTGTATCTGTTATTCTGCGGTGGCAGCAGTTAAGGCAGTAGAAGAATATATAAACCTTTCCGACGGTGCAGATATGACAGGGGCAACATTGGGAGAATCTTTGCAGTATCAGATACACAAGACATGGGGCATCCCCGTAATTAGATAGCCTTTTATCTCAGGCTAGGGATTTTATATATCACAATTTTACTAAAAGCCATTGGAAAGCCTGCCTGCAGGGTGCGGGCAGGGGAAAGGAGAAAAGATGTTTGATATGTTTGGAGAATTTGATTCAGCAGAAGAACTGAATAATAAGGCAGAAGAATTGAAGCGCCAGGGAAACAGGCAGGGATTAAAGGAACTGGCAATTGAAAATGGATTGGATCCGGAAGATGCGGAGGACTACATGGATAATGCAATGGAAGTTTTTGCGAGTGTGTCCCAAGCGGCAGCAGGAAAACTGAAAATAGAGTCCGAACAGTTAAGGCTGGGAGGTCAAATTGCGGGCTGGTCAGATGAGATCATGATGCTCTGTACCGTATCAGGGGAGCTGCAGGCAGCAGTGAGAAGGAAAGGGAAGACGCTGCGGGACTGTATATCTTGCATCCTGAAGTATGATTTTGAAAATATGGTGGAAGTAAACAAAGAAATTGTAGCGGTCACCAAGGTTATGCATGGGGGAAGGGAAGAACAGTTAAGGGGACCTATCTATACAGGCTCTTCGAATAAGGCAGTAAGGAAACATCTTGTGTATAAGTACTATGGACTGGAGAAATAAACATGATCGCATACAAAGGATTCAATAAGGATTTAACCTGTACAAAAGGAAAAGGGGTTTTCCAGTATGAGCCGGGTAAGAAATATGTGGAAGAAAAAGCAAAGTGTGCAAGGACGGGATTCCATGCTGCCACGAATCCACTGGATGTATTAAGTTATTACAACCAAAAGGATGACAGGTATTTTCTGGTTGAAATAGAGGGTGATGTTGATGAGGACGGCAGGGATACAAGAATCAGTGCACAGAGCATTACCTTAAAGAGAGAATTGACAAAGGAGCAGATATACCTGCTTGGGGTTGTATGGATAATAGAACATCCGCTCGCAGACTGGCCAAACATTGTGGAAAAGGATAGTGGGGATGCTAATGGAGAGGGTAGTATTATCGTTCGTGGAAAGAATCCTAAAGCAAAAGGCAGTATAGGAGATACCCTGTTCCTGTTGATGGATGATAAGGATGGGAATGTTAGTCAGGCAGGATCTTATAAGATTGATGGCGATACATATAAGCCAGGCATCTATTATAACGTCAAGGGAGATGAGGTAAATGAAAAAAGAAGAACTGAGTAAGCTGAGGAGCCTGTATGCGACACAATCAATGGTAAGGGCACTGCAGATGCGTGGCAGGGAGAATATCGATAAATACCGGTACCATCTGGCGGCAAGGGTACAGCAACTGGATGCACTGTTAAAGGTATCTGTGTGTGTTAGGGAAGATATAGAGAAGGGGGTCATGACCCCAAAGTGGGACATATTTATCAATTATCAGGGGGATGAATATATTACCAGGGAGAGGCAGGAGGATGGAACATATAAATGGAGGACAGCAATGTGCTGGAACCTGGAGGAATATTACTGGAGGCGAGACTATGAAGAATACTGCTATATAAACGCAGGAGGGATAAGAGAGATTAAACAAATCCTGAAAACAGACAGTGGAGGCTGGGTTGGATTATGGCAGTGGCAGCAGGGATGTAAAAGGAGACTAGAGGATAGGAAGGTGGAGCTGATCAGCAGGAAATGGGATGCTGAGATGCAGCCTATCAAAGAGCCGCCGGCAGGTTTTGAAGGATGGGCGAAAAAGAATGTGTTTGACGGGGAAAATTATATTTTTTATAAAAAAGCCGGGGAAAAGACCGGGTACTGTACGGCGCACATGGGGGAAGTGGCATTAAAAGGCACTCAGCAGCACAATATGGATGCAAGGTGTCCGGTATGCAGGAAAAAGATCACATATATCTCCAGAAGTAAGAAGAAAAACCCTATATGGACATATGCGAAAAGTGCAACATGCCTACAGAAATATAAAAACGGCATCGTTGAAAGGACATGGACATTGAGGAGGGTAGATAAAAAAACAGCAGACGGGGGAAACTGGTCAGAATATTTCTTTGATGAAAGGGAAAGAATGATTATTTTGCCAAAGGGGATCAAGAAGTATAGGTATGAGGATTACAGGAGGAGGGGAGTGAGGTGGCAGGAAACGCCGGACAATGTAATAGAAAAATATGCCGAGAATATGTACCCAAGAAATATAAAGGCTGTGATAAACAGGATCAGGACAGCATATCCGATAGCCGTCAGGCACGGATATAAGGCAGCAGGATTTGCCTATTATATATGCCAGGAGAGGAAAAGGCCGACGATAGAGATGTGCTATAAGGCAGGATTGTATAATCTTGGACATGACCTGGTAACGAGTGTATGGAAAACGGAAAGCCTGCTAGTCCCCATTGATGAGTCCAAAGGCACACTTGCAAAAAAGTTAGGGATCGATGATGCAAGGCTGAAAAGGCTGCGTGAAACGAATGGAGATCTTGAAATGCTGGAATGGCTTCAGAAAGAAAAGAAAGAAAATACACTGTATAAGGATGATGACATCAAGACATTGAGAAAGGGTAACATTGGTGTAAAGGATTACGAGAGGAGAGGAGCCACAAAATACCTGAGCATGGCAAAAATATGTAATTACCTGCGGAAACAGGAAGAAATAAGGAAACAGGGGATATGGAATATCTGGATGGACTGGAATGATTATATATCCATGTTGGAAGAAATGCAGGTTGACTGCACGAAGGAGATCCTTTTGAAGCCAAAGGATCTGCAGATCGCACACAATGAAGCCGTGGCGGCGATCAGTATGCGCGAGCAGGAAGGTAAGATAAAAAGGATAGAAAAAAAGTACAGGAAAGCAGTAAAACTGTTGAAATCAGGGGAGCTAAAGAAAAAGTATGGGTATGAAGATGGACAGTACTGCATAACAGTTCCGACATCGATAGCAGATATCTTCCGTGAAGGGACAATATTGAAACACTGCATACATACCTGTGAAATATATTTTGGAAGAATAAATGAAAGGGAAACTTACCTGGTATTTCTCCGTAAGAAAGATGACCCGGACAAGCCGTGGTATACATTGGAAATTGAGCCGGGGGGAAATATAAGGCAGAAAAAATCTGTTTTAAATGAAAGCTACAAGGACTTAAACGATTCGATTCCTTTTTTACAGAAGTGGCAGAAGGAAGTAGCCAGAAGAATGACGGATGAAGACAGGAAGCTGGCACAGAAGAGCGATAAGGCAAGGCAGGAGGGGTATAAGAAACTCCGGGAAGAAAAGAAGATCGTGTGGCATGGGTCTTTCCAAGGGCAGTTACTGGCGGATGCACTGGAAAGTGATTTCATGGCAACGGTATAGAAAGAAGGTACAAAATGGAAGTAATGGAATATAAGAAAACATACAGGGAGTATGAAGCAGAGATCGATGGGGAATTCCAGCAGGCAGCGGAACGGTTTGTAAAGATAGGGTATCTGTTAAAAGTTGCAAGGGATACGGACATCCTGAAAGAGAGCGGATACAGGGATGTGCATGAATTTGCAAAGAGAAGGTATGGACTGGATAAATCCCAGGTGTCACGTTTTACAAGGATCAATGACAGGTTTTCCATGGGTGGCAATTCAGACCAGCTCCAGGACCACTATAAGGGATTCGGGAATTCAAAGCTTGCGATCATGCTGCAGCTCCCGGATGCCCTAAATGAAGAATTGACACCTGCATTCAGCAAGGAAGAGATAACGGCAATAAAGGAAGAGGTAGAAGAAGAGAGGAAAATAACAGAAATCGAGGTAATGACAGAGCAGGAACCGGAAGTAACGGCGGCTGTGGAAGATGACCTGTTAAAGATGGTAAGAAAACTGGGGGAGGAAGAACCAGAGCTATATAAAACCATCTGGCATGCAGCCAGGGGGCAGGGCTGGGGTGAACAGTTATTACAAGAGATTATGGCACCGTCAGGGCAGAAACTGTATTCAGTAAGGATACCGGGCATTGGGAGGAAACAGTTACTTGTAAAAGACCAGGAAAACGGGGGAAGTGTTGTCCTGATAGACCTTAGGAGCAATGGGAAGCTGGGATATGCATGGGGCGAATTAATGGATGCATGGATATCTGTTGTTTCAGGAGAAACAGGGAGTGCAGAGGCAGCATGGGAATCCTTATATAAACAGGAATTAAGCAGAAAAGAAGAGGTTGCACCGGTGCAACAGGCAGATAAAAGGAAAGAGAGCAAGGTTACAAAGGCAAAAACAGAGCCGCCCATTGCAAAGTCGATACCGGAAAAAGAACCAGAGAATACATATAGACCACTTCCGGGACAAATGACATTAACTGGGGAGCATCCACAGTCTGAAATGGGAAAAGTGATAGAAAACATTGAAATACAGGCATTTGGGCAGGCTGTTGAACCAGTGCAACAGGAATCCGGTCTGGCAGCAGAGGTACAGGATGCGGAGTATCGGGAGGCCACAGAAACAGAAGAATCAGAATATACAAGAGTCGAAATTGACAATGCAATCGGGTATTTTGAGACAGAATATAACCGAATGGCTGGAATGGGAATACAGAGCACCAAGAGCAGAAACTATAAAATGGCGCTGGATGCCATAAGAAAAGTATACAGATCATAAGGAGAAAGATAGATATGGTATGGATAGCAGGAACAGTACTGGCAGGATGTGCACTTATAACAGCAGTAGCACTGTATAAAGAAGTAGGAGAAGCTATGGATCGGGATACGAGGAAGGAAAGACAGGGAATCGATGACAGACAATAATTAAAAGAAAATGACATAGCAGCTGCATTCTTGAATGTTACACGAGTTTTACCAAAAGAATAAGAAAAGTAAAGTACTTTACTTAAAACTAAAAATCAGCAAAGGAGAAATAACAGGTGAAGCTAAAAAAATTAGCTGATGCATATCGGACAAATATAGATGGACTTGCTAAGATACTGGGATATTCCAGACAGGCACTGTATAACATGGTTGCTCCAGGCAAGAAATCTATATGTATAAACAGAGCCTATGCAGCGATGAAGACACTCCGGCAGCAGAGCGAAGACATGTATCTGTATGATCTGGCAAAAGCCAAAATAGAAAAGCAGGAACGTGAAGAGCTGCTCAGGCAAATGTGTAAGAAAATCGGCGTTGTAGATGTGACGAGTGAGTAAAAATTAGGAGTGTGATTTTAGATGAGCAAAAATGACATTATTGCAGAATATGTAAAACAAAATTATCCAGAAATATTAACGACAACAGACTTCGCTATTTTTAGTTTTCACATGGTAGTAACAGATTTTGCAAAAACTTTTTCAAAGGTAATAAAGCAAGTAAAATTTGAAAAAGTAAAGAAGCCTGCGGATCAAGATAGGGACTGAATTAGAATTAAAGGAGAATTGAAATTATGGAGAATGTAACAGGAGCATATGCTCTCTATGAATTTTTAAAAGAATTGGTAGAAAGTGGTCAACTGAAAGAGAACAATGATAATTCAGAAGTTTACTTTATTGATGAAGATAGATTTACTCATGGTATAACAGATTATTCGTTTGACGATAATCAAAGCTTGATTCTTTGGTAAAATAAAAATTTAGTGAGGTGATTATATGATTCATGCTATATGTGATTTTTGTGGTAAGGATTGCGATAGAACAGCAACACTATTGTCTATGACACCTTTTCAAAATTTTGCAAGGTATCATACAGATAATGAACCGTATGGAAATAGAGAAAAAACTAGAAGTTTTGTGATTTGTTACGATTGTTGTAAAAAGCATAACCTTCCGAATCCGTATGAAACATATTCTTGTATAACAAAGCAAGAGGGAAGTTATGAAAAATGTCTTGATAATTATACAGATGTAGACCTTATCGAAGATAAAAAGTACGATAAGAGGTTTGATTAAACTGAGATTTAGGAGACATATTATGAAAAGATGGTACAGCAGAAGCAGTGACGTCAAGCTGAGGGATAATGAAACAAGAAAAGAATATCATCTAGTGTTTGAAACTGATTCCAAAACAGTTAAAGATAAGATTGAAAAGTTTTATAAAGAACTGATGGAAGAACAAAATAATATTGATGATAATGTTTATTTGAGTGAAGTAGGAAAGTATGCTGCTGAATTTGCAAGGAATCATGGAATATCAATAAGTGAAGCGTTGAGAAGACCAATGGTAAAGGCATTTGCAGAAATACAGGGCAGTGTAAATTATTGTACAGGAGAAAGATAATACTGTATGGAACAAGAAAACTGAATATAGAAAAAGTGGCAGAGCACCGACCAAAGTACCTCTGCCACAACATTCATTGTCCAAGAGTATATTAACATAATTCTATTTCTTGGACAAGTGCCAATTAATTACATCCAAGGAGAGACAGAAGATATGACTTGTAAAGATAGACTTAAAAATGACATTGTTGACGATTCGGGAGCTGATCGCATTACTTAATAAACCATTGAACCAGATTTCAGAAGGAGACATAGAATATTATCTTTACAAAAAGAGTCAAATGGGAAATAACAACACTTCATTGAATAACTGCAGGCGAAACATATCAGCATTTTATACATGGATGCGTAAAGTCAAGATTGTATCAGAGAATCCCTGTGACGGGATTGATACATATACGCAGATAGAGAAGCCAATAGATCATCTGGAACCTACAGAGTGGGAGCTTCTTAAAAAAGGTTGCTGGGATGCCAGGTCACGCGCACTCATTGAATTTATGCGGTGTACTGCCATGCGTAGGGGCGAAATTCCACAGGTAAAAATCAATGATGTAAATTTTTCAACTGGAGCAATAGAAATATTCGGACATAAGGCAAGCAGGTATAGGACGGTATACTTGGATAAGGTCGCAATATTCTATATCCGGGAATATTTAAGGGAGCGTGAAGTATCGGAGACAAGCAATCAATATCTGTTTACCCATCTACGAGGGAATACTGCTATGCAGTTAGGAGACAGGGGGATATATACACTTATAAAGACAATAGGCAAAAGAGCCGGACTTGACAGAAGAATTTACCCGCATTTATTCAGGAAGACAACAGCAACCGCAATTGTAAAAAGAGGTGGAAGTGAGGATGCAGCTGGTGAGTATCTGGGACATGCACCCAGAAATGTTACCGGAAAGCACTATACATATAAATCTACACAGTATGTGGAACAGATTTTTCACAATTACGTAGAATCAGTATGATGAGGGAGGAATGTTAATGCATGGGTTAGAAGTAGGACAAATAATAGAATTAGAGAGCAAACATGGTCCTGATGAGGCAGCAGAGAAGAAAAGCGGAAGGAAAACACTGGTCAAAGAAAAATATATAATAGTGCAGATATGCAGAAATCAGGTAATAGTGCAGAATCAAAAAGGATTTAAACGGGGTGTGACAATAGGGGAATTAGTCATAAGAGGAATAATAAAACAGAATGAGAAATATGAAGCACTGCGTGAGGAACGCTGTGACAAAGAAACCAGTAAGAGAAAAGTGAGATATAGTTACAAAAAGTAACTATAGACTTTAAAATTAATTATTTTATAATAAGAGTAAGAAATAGAGCCAAGAGCCAATATGTAGTCTGGATAAAGACTGTGTATTGGCTCTTTTTTCAATATGGCAGCAGGACAGGAGGTGAAACAGCAATATGGCCAAGAAGAACCCTTTAAGTGATAAAGCACGAGAAATGTACAATAATGGAATGAAACTGGTCGATATTGCAGTTGAACTGGATGTACCTCCCGGAACTGTACGGCGCTGGAAGAGTACCCATAATTGGGATGGCGAGCGTTCGGAATGTGATGCGAACAGAACATGCGAACGCTCGGAATCAATCTCATGGGTAAAAATAGAACATGAGTACGTTACGGATATAAGGAAAAAACCTTGTACGCTGGAAGAATTGGCAGCAAAACACAATATTGCCACTGGAACAATCGAAAAATACTCTATGCAACATGAATGGAGTGAGAAAAGAAAAAGATATAAGGAAAGCATCCAACAAAAAGCATTGGAAAAATCGTCTGAAAAAGATGCAGATCGAATAACCAGACTTCTACAGATTGCGGATTTGGCAACAGATAAGGCAGAGCAGGCATTAAATGAGTTGGAACAATATATTGTGAAAAGTAAGAAAAAAGTACGGACAGTTGAATATAAAGACAATACAGCTATTGGAAAGCCTACTAAAGAAATTATTGATGAAACGGAAAATGTAAAAATTGAAAATGGACCGGTAGACAGAATGGGCCTGTCGCTGGTCACAAGTGCATTAAAGAATATAAAGGAACTGTATGCGCTGCCTGCTGATATGGACAGTAAGAAATATCAGGTAGAATATGAACGTAGAAGAGCTGAAAAAGAGGGGGGAGAGACGGCGGAGTATGAGTCAGACGGATTTATGGAAGCACTGCTTTGTGATGTAGCCGCAACATTTAAGGAGGATGATGCAGTTGAAACGTAAAGCATTATTTAAGTTTACACGATTCAGCCATAAGCAGAGAGTTGTTCTGGAATGGTGGATGCCTGGGAGTCCATATGAGGATAAAGACGGTATTATATGTGACGGATCGATTCGATCGGGAAAGACTACGGTAATGTCACTTTCATTTATTATGTGGGCGATGGCAACCTTTGACGGGCAGAACTTTGCTATTTGTGGTAAGACAATTCAGTCACTGCGCCGTAATGTGATTGGACAGCTCAAACTTATGCTGCTGTCCCGTGGGTATCGGGTAGAAGAACACCGGTCAGAAAATTACATGGTTATCCGTATGGGAGATAAGGAGAACACTTTTTATTTATTTGGCGGCAAAGATGAAGGTTCTCAAGATTTGATTCAGGGTATTACGCTTGCTGGGGTATTTTTCGACGAAGTGGCACTGATGCCGGAGTCTTTCGTGAACCAGGCAACAGGTCGATGCTCAGTGGAAGGCTCAAAATATTGGTTTAACTGTAACCCGGAAGGACCAGACCATTACATAAAACTTGAATGGATAGATAAGATCACAGAAAAGAATTTGATTCGGGTACATTTCACTATGCGGGATAATCCAAGTCTTGCAACAAAGATTATCGAACGATATGAGCGAATGTACAAGGGGGTGTTCTATGATCGCTTTATATTGGGAAAGTGGGTGCTTGCATCGGGTATTATCTTCAGATATTTTGCCGAGGATGATACGCCATATTTATTTGATGATGCAGATATCTTTGATGAAAATGGAAAATTAAAGATTCCATTCTTTAAAATAGTAATGGGAATTGACTTCGGTGGTATGGGATCTATGACAATATATAATCTTACAGGGTATCAGAACAGATACCGTGATTTCAAAGGACTGGAAGAAGACGGATTGCCCCTGTCAGAAGATATAGACAGTAAGAAGATATGTGATAAGTTTGTGGAATTTTATAGTATGTGCATTAAGAAGTATGGCCGTGTTGACTGGGTATTCCCGGATAGCGCAAGCCCTACAATGATTAATAGCTTGCGGAGTGCTGCCAAGGAAGCAGGATTACCATATCAGAACATTAAGGGATGCCGCAAGAATGAGATATCAGAGAGACCTAAAACAGTAGATATGCTCTTTAATAGTGGGCGGCTGAAAATAAATAGGCGGTGTACACAGACCAGACATGCTATTGCATCATTGAGGTGGGATGAAGAACATCCGGATCAGCCGGAAGATAAGAATATAGGTAACATTAATGATAGGTGGGACAGCTTTTGTTATACATGGCTGGACTTTGTAGAGTATATAGACCTGAAGAGATAAGGAGAAGGACATGGAAGGATGCGTAAAGGATTATTTACAGAAAAAGGGTTATACAATTAATGATAATGCGCTGGCAGTGATACAGACATGTGATAACTGGTATAGCAACCGCATTATTGAGGATTTCCACAAAAGAAAGACAGTGAACGGGATTTCATATGAACTGAATCGTCTGAATTTTGGGAAAAGATGCTGCTCTGACGATGCAAACCTATGTGAGATACTGGAAATCAATGCCGGTAATGGTGAACAGGCAGAATTTGTAAAAGATGTGCTGTCAGAAAGCGAGTTTAATACGCAGTACCGTAAGCAGCTGGAAAAGACTTCTGCTGATGGTACAGTTGCGTGCTATATCCGTCTGGATAATGCTACGTTTATGGATAATGGCTCTGTACAGGGCGGTGCAATCAAACTGAATTATGTGGAAGCAGATGCTTTTATGCCCCTTACCATAGAGAACGATATTGTAAAAGAAGCAGCTTTTTCAGGAGGCTCACTGGTGAAAGGAAAGAAACAGATTACCCTTGTTCTTTTTACACAGGACAATAATGGAATGTATGTGGCAGAAACACATGTATTCGATGACAAAGGCACAGAGTTGCCGGATAGCGAGCGCATTGTTCAGTTAGGTGACGTGAAACCATTTGCAGTTATGCGTAACGCAGAGGTCAACAATCTGGATGACATGGAAGGGTATGGACTACCTAAGTTGTGGGATGCTATCCCGGCACTTAAAATCATTGACCTATGCTACAATGTTCTTTATTCAGATCTTGATAAGGCTGAAAAGATTATCCTTGTGAATGAACTGCTGTGTGAATTTGACAATAATGGTAAGCCCAAGCTGACACCTGAGCAGAAGAAACTGTTTGTGTTCACCGGGGAAAAACTGCCACAAGAAAAAAGTATGATTCAGGAGTATAACCCGGAAATTAGAATAGAACAGATTACGAAATCCTTTGAACTGTCTTTATCATTGTTATCTATGTCCTTTGGGTATGGAACAAAAAAGTACAGCTTTGAAAACGGACAGATTACCACAGCAACTGAATATGTTGGCGAACGTCAAGATCAGATGCAGGAATTGAACAGGCAGAGACAAGAAGCTATTCGATACATACAGGATATTTGTAAAGCTATTATGTGGTTTGCAAATACATTTCAGGGAAGGTCATTCAATTTGGATCAGGATATACTTGTAGATTTTGATGATAGCTATATTACGGACAAAGAAGCAAAACTGGAAAGAAATAGAAATGACGCTTTGTCCTTTGATATCCCAGAATTGATGGTATGGTATCTTATGGATGCCTATAGCCTTACCAAAAAAGAAGCGCAGAAACTTGTAGATGGAAAGCAGGAACAGGAAGAGAAGCAAAGGCAGCAGGAAGAACCGGAGGATTAATGTATGCTGACAGAAGAACAGCTGGAATATATCAGCAGCGCACTTGTACCGCTATTTCAATATCTTGAACATGAAGTAATAGTGGACATAGCAGCCAGGATACAAAAAGCGCTTGCCTATACACGTACAGCAGAGATAAAAGCCCAGGCATTGTATGAACTGGGCTATAGCCCTGCACGGATCCGTAAGGAAGCCATGAAGATATTAAGGGCAGACCCGGAATTCAGGAAACAAGTGGCAAAGAATACACTGGAATATCAGAAGCAGGTAAAGAAAAGCCTGAGGAAAATATCAAGACAGGCGCAAAAGGCAGGAGAAGAGATATTTGCAGATGTGGGCGACCTGTCATATCTGGATGATCTCAGGACATGGAAACAGACAGGAAAAACGCTGAAGGATGACTCATTCCTACCTAAGCTGGTAGATGCTATTGGCAAGCAGACGAATGGGGAACTGGAAAATATTGCACGGACGACAGGATTTAAGGGTATCTATGGGTTTGAGAGCATAGAGAAAGCATACCGGCGTGAGTTGGACAGGGCGTTGATAAAATTTACTAGCGGGGCATATTCCAAGGAAGAGGTGATATATGACGCAATTCACAATATGTCACAAAGCGGTCTGCGTACCATTGATTATAAGAGTGGCAGGAGTAAACAGATTGATACCGGCGTAAAGCTGGCAGTACGGACAGGGGCGCATCAGCTGGTGCATAAGATCAAAGACAATAATTTCCTTCAATCAGGGGAAAATCTTGTATATGTATCGGAGCATATCGGTGCAAGAAATACAGGACATGGACATGCTAATCATGAGTCGTGGCAGGGGCAGGTCTATTATGTAAAGCCGGGACATGACTATACCAAAGAAGCTGACAGAATCGGACAGACAGAGATAAAAGATATGTGGGAGGCTACAGGTTATAGCATTGATGATGCGCATGAGAATGATCCGCTAGGTTTTCTGGGATATAATTGCCGACATACATATTATGTGTGGCATGAGGGCAGCAGTCAGTTGAATGATTTTGCTCCAAAAGAAGTACCACCCCAAGTAGAAATAAACGGAAAAACGTATGATTACTATGCACTGACCCAGAAGCAGAGGGTCATGGAAAGAGGAATCCGGGCATTAAAACGTGAAAGGGAAGCCATGAGCAAGCTGCAAATGGACACAGCACAGGTAAATCGCAAGATTAAGACTATGATACGAGAATATGAAGATTTTTGTAAAAAATATAAAGTACCTGAGAAGTATAACAATATCCGTTATGATGCAGGAAGTTCCGACATTAAGAAGACACAGGCTTGGAAAGAATATGATAGCCTTGTAAAAGCATCGAAAAATGATATAATTAATGTTGAAAAAACCTTGTTGCATGGAAACCCAAACAGCATAACACAAGAGGTATTGAAAAATGGCGGTGTGAACCGTAATTATTATGATAATGAGGGAAAGCAAATTAAGCAGATTTCCAATCATAATCACGGTAACGCAAAGCGACATCCATTTGGTGAGAAGGGTGAGCACGCACATGATTATACCTGGGAAGATGGAAAGCTGACTGGACGCTCAGTAAGAGAACTGATGGAAGAGGAAAGAAAGGAGAACAGCGATATTTTATGAAGCCGAATAAATTAGCTGAAATGATAAATTCACTGGCTGGCGATATTGATTTTGAATACAATGGTAAACATGGAGCTGTTTGCCCTTTTAGCAGGACAGATATTTCTCTTTCTTACGGTGATGAGGCACATGACCATACCTCTATAGCTGATGTGATGAATGATAAAATATTCAATGGCAAGTGTTTGAATGAAATATCAGAGCAGATAGTGTTAATGTAAAGAAAATAAAAAAACAATTGACTTTAAAATCAGAAATGGTACGCTTAAATTGTAACAAGTTCATGGGTTGCAAAAGAAGAGGGTGTCATAATTGAATGTGGAATACTGGTATCCGTGTCCAAACTGTGGTTTCCCAAAGATGATAAAGTACAGGAAGGATACCACAATCATTAATTTCCCGGGATACTGCAAGAAGTGTAAACAGGAAGCAATAATTACAATAGAGCCTAAGCGCCGAATAGTGAATTCTTAATTGAGAATAACTATACGGCGCTTTTTTATTGTTACGGCGGGGTAGAGCAGCGGCAGCTCACCTGGCTCATACCCAGGAGGTCGCAGGTTCGATTCCTGCTCCCGCAATTTCCCATATCGCAGAAAGTGCGATTCAGAAAATATTTTAGGAGGACGATATGAAGAATATTTTTGAAATCATGAAAGAGTATGGACTTGAAGTGCCGGAAGATAAGAAGAAGGATTTTGAAAAGTCTGTACTGGAGAACTACAAGACCATGACTGATTATGATAATCAGACCAAGAAGCTGGACGCAGCCAATGAGACAATCAAGGCCAATGATACCGCAATGAAAGATTTGCAGGGTAAGTTAGATGGATTTAAGGATGTAGATGTGTCTGGACTGAATCAGAGAATCAAAGATCTGGAAATCGAGAAAGCCAAGATCGAGAAAGATTATGATGCTAAGATTGCAGATCGTGATTTTGACGATCTTGTGAAAGAAAGTATTGCTTCTGTGAAAGGCAAGAATCCAAAGGCAATTACTGCATTATTGGACGTGCCTACATTGAAAGCGTCAAAGAACCAGAAAGAGGACATTGCAGCAGCATTGAAAGCCTTGACCGAAGCAGAGGACAGCAAAATGCTCTTCGGGGAGCCGGAACCTAAACCGGCAGGAACTGGAAATTTAATTGGACAGGTGAGAGGTGGCAGCAGCACAAGCGCTGAAGAAGCTGCCATGAGAGCAGCTATGGGACTTCCACCTGTAACAGAGACAAAATAAGGGAGGAAAAATTAAATGCCTAACAATATTGCATTAGCAAAAAATTATGTACCTCTTCTTGATGAGGTATATCAAAGAGAATCAGTGACAAGTGACTTGACTGGTGACCCTACAATGGCAAAAGCCGGCGCAAATGCAAAAGAGATTGTATATCCTCAGATTGCTGTAACAGGACTTGGGGATTATGACCGTAACAGTGGTTACACACAGGGAACTGTAGATTTTAAGTGGACATCTACGGAATACAATTATGACCGTGGCGCTAAGTTATCAGTAGACGCTATGGACAACCAGGAAACATATAATCTTGCTTTTAGTATGGCAGGTGCAGAACTGATGCGTACCAAGGTAGCACCGGAAGCAGATGCCTTTACATTTGCTACACTGGCAGGTATTGCAGGCATTTCCAAAGGTGAGGAAAAGAAAATTACCACAGCAGATGCATTTCTTGCAGAACTGCTGGAAGCAAAGAACACCATGGACAATGATGAGGTACCGGAAGAGGGCAGAATCCTGTATGCGACAGCAAATCTTCTCAATGCGCTTCTGATGATGGATTCTTATAAATCCAAGGAGATTTTAGCAACATTTACTGTTAAGAAAGCAGTACCACAGGGAAGATTCTATACTGCCATTGATCTGTTGGATGGCAAGTCTGTTGGTGAGGAAGCAGGTCATTACCGTAAAGGTACAGCCAAGTATGAAAAGACAAAAGATCTTACACCAGTAACAACAAAGACCTATTACACAGAGAACGGTGGAGTTTATACACCGGTAGCAGGATCAAGCGCATCCTCAGGCTCCATGTCCTCTTACTATGAAAGAGTGCAGGAAGAAGCGAAGCCGATTAATTTCATGATTATTCATAAGCCAGCCATTATTAAGCATGATAAGCATGTTGTATCTAATGTGATTCCAGCATCTGCTAACCCGGATGCTGACGCAGATATCGTAAAGTACCGTAAATACGGACTGGTTGATGTCTATAAGAATAAGGTAGCTGGTATCTATTTAAGCCATCAGGCATAGGAGGAGCTTATGAGAACAGTAGGAATGGGCGCAATGCCAAAGAGCGAAGAGGATAAGAAGCTGCTTTCTGAGAATGCAGAACTTCGGGCTGAGAATGCAGCATTGAGGCAGGAAAACGAGGAACTGAAAGCGAAGAAGGCTTCCAAAAAAGGAAAGACAGATTCTGCAGCCGATGATCCTGCAACAGAGTAAGGAACAGAGGAGGGAGTAGTAATGTCTTACATAACGTGGGAGCAGTACTGCTCCTTTTATAACAATGTTACGGATGAAAATGAATTCAATCGGTTATCCAGACTGGCAGAGATCAAGTTGAATACCATTACCCACATGAGGGCAAAGCAGTTTGAAAATGCGTATAGTGAGGAAACAGCGACAGATTTCCAACAGCAAGTGCATATTCAGATTCAGGATACGTTTTGCCAGCTGCTTAACATCATGAGCGTACAGGAATCGTCCAGTATGGGTACTGGTATCGCATCTGTCAGCAATGATGGATATTCAGAGTCCTACAAGGTTGTCACATCACAGGAAAAGGAAGAACAGCTTACATCTGTAATACGGTCAGGGCTGTCAGGTACAGGATTAGCAGGAGCGATATGCCTATGAGTGTTTTATTTTGCGATGTCGCAACAATATATAACTACTATGAATCCGAAAACGGTACAGAGCACTGGAGCAGATCTGTAGTAAAGGGTGTGCAGTGGAGACACAACAGAAATGAGGTATCTACATCCAATGGCGTGCAGACTGAGAATAAGGTGGAAAGTATAACGATAGATTTTGGACGCAGATACGGAAATAAACCATATTTACAAACTGTTGAGTATAACAGGCTACCGGAGGAAGAACGTGAAAACTACTGGACCCTGAATGCCAAGAGCGGTAAGGATATCATTATACTCGGTGAAGCAACAGAAGAAATTGGGCAGGATTGCAGGATATCAGAATTGAGAGAACATTACCAATATGCAGTTACTGTGACATCTGTGTCTGATAATCGTAACATGCCCAGGTTGAAACATATCAAGGTGGTGGCTAAGTAATGGGATTGCATTATAAATGTGATTTTAATCTACAGGACTGCATGCATACCCTTGGTGTAGAAGAACGTGGAAGAGTGCAGCAGGTAGTTACGGATGAGGTATTAAGGCTTTCTGATAATTATGTTCCATTTCAGGAAGGTGGCTTAAAAGCAAGTGGGCATATTGAGAACCAGACAGATGTTGTATGGAGCACTCCATATGCACGTTACATGTGGAATGGAATTGTCTATGAAGATCCTGATCTGCATTGTGCAGGATTCAAGACAGAAAATGGCTGGCGTTCCAGAAAAGATGTAAAAAAGGTACCGTCCGATCCTGTGAGAAAATTGAAATATCATAATGGTATCAAACGTTCTGACCACTGGGTAGAGCGTATGTTGCAGGATGGTGGTCGGGATGCCATAGAAAAAGCTGCAAGACTGGAGGCTGGTAAATGACAGTATCAGAGGGCATTATAACGTGGCTGAGAGAATTCAAACCGAAGAAAATAGACACAGATATCCAACGGGCAGGTACTGGCAGGTATTCACTGGCAAAAGAACCGGTTCAGAATGTAAAGTCCTATTTGTCCGGTAAAAAAGAATATACGGACCATTACACATTTTGCGCATGTATGCCGAATCAGGAAAATGCAGAATGCATTGACAACAATGTGTTTGGGGAAAAATTGACAGAGTGGGTAAACGAACAGAACCGACTTGGCAATTATCCTGTGTTACAGGATGCAACTGTAAAAGAAATAAGGATAACTACCCCATTTTTCATGGGGGCAACGAGCGAGAGTGATTCTTTATATCAGATGACTATCGCTATTAAATATGTGAAGGAGAGATAACAATGTCTGAAATGAGAGAAAAGCTGATGCATTTCTTAAACATTGGCACAACAGGAACAGATAAGTATGTACTGATAGGTGATGGTGTCAGTTCTTTAACAGAAGAATTCAACCCGGAATCTGAGACAAAACAGTATATCAATCAGAGCAACGGAACAACGAACATTAAGAGTTATACACCTTCTATCAGCGTGGAAAAAGAGTACATCAAAGATGATGAGCTGCAGGCGTGGATGAATGAGAAGATCAAAACTCTTCCAACAGGCTCATCTGCAATGACAGATTATGTTAGGGTGAATATTCTGGAAACGCCGACAGAAGAAGGAGAATATCCGGCGGTGAAACGTAAATGCTCATATCAGTTTGATTCTATCGGCGGCGATGCTGGTAGCGAGTTGATGAACAATATGACACTGGGCGGTGTAGGTGATCCGATCCAGGGCACATTCAATGTAACTACTAACAAATTTACACCGACAACATAAGACAGGTGTTAATCAAAATTAGCATAGTGGTGGGTGTCCCTCTAAATCACCCATCACTTTTTAGAGGATGGTAATGGTATGGAAAGCTTAAGGGTAAAAAAATCACTTGAAATCGAAGTAAATGACAATGGGGATGTGATAACAATCCCGGTTGAGGATGTGCAGTTCTTGGATGGGTTCTATGACCTGATCGATAAATTCTCCAATAAAGGACAGGAGATAAAGGCAAAGGGCGCAGGACTTAACCAGAAGGAACATATACAGCTGCTGGTTACTACAATGCAGGATATTGCAGCAGAGATTGATTCTTTGTTTGGGGCGGATTGTTGCGAAAAGGTATTTGACACCACGGCACCATCGCCCTATGCAATAACAGACTTCTTTGACCAGCTGCTTCCTATTTTTGACAGATATACGAATGACAGGCATAAGAGGATTGCACAGAAGTATAGCAGGGAGAGACAGGGCGGCGCATTTACCCCGCAATATGGCGGCAACAGGAAGAATAGAAGGAAGAGATAACTATGTGGAATGTCATGCTGGACAAACTGCCATATGAATGGCATGGATATCCCATAGATGCATCTTTTCGTACAGGAATCCAGATCATGCAGTGCCTACAAGACGAGGAGTACGAAGAGAATGAAAGAGTCTATCATGCATTGAGTCTGTTGTTTTATAGTGATGAGCAGCCTTCAATGATAGAAGAAGCTATAGAAGGGATGGTATGGTATCTAAATGAATACAACCATGATAACCATAAAAAAGAACAGAGCAAAGTAAAAGCATTTGATTTTGACGTAGACCAATGGAGAATATATGCAGCATTTAAGGAGCATTACAATATTAATCTGAACAAAGCCAATCTGCATTGGTTCGTATTCATGGGGTTGCTTACTAATTTGGAAGAATGTTCGTTCACCAGAGTAGTAGATATACGTTGTAAGAAGTTGGACGCAAAAATGCAGCAAAAAGAGCGTAAAGCTATCATGGAAGCACAGAAGATATACAGCCTTGGAGCAAAGGCAGAACTTACAGAAGAGGAAAAGAAGGAAGATGATGAGGCGCTTGCCGTATTCAATCAATTAAGAAATAAGAAATAAAAGATAACAGCCAGAAGAGCCTAGAGCCGGTTTACATGTTTAAAAACATGTAGCTGGCTCTATTTTTGAAAGGGGCTTTTCATATGGCTGAGTATGATACAAGTATACGTGTTAGCACTAAGGTTGATTCTTCAGAATTGGATAAGGTGGCAAAAACCTTTAAGGATATCGAGGACAAGGCAGATGATGCAAAAGATAAAGTAGAAGAGCTGGACAAAGCAGCAGCCGGCACAAAAACTGAGGAATATGAGAAACAGGCGAAAGCCATTGAAAAGGTAAATACTGAGCTTGATAAGAATATTAAGAAGCAGAAAGAAGCTGTCCAGGCACAGACAGAAAGCCCTGATTATAGATCTGCATGGACAGAGGAAGAAGAAGCCCGCATTGATGCCCTAATCGCTAAGACAAAAGAACAGAAAGAAATTGCAGGGCAGAATCCAGAAACTGAAACTACAAGAGAAGTGGCTTTTGACTGGCAGAGTAACGCAGAGCAGCAGGCACAGACCGCACAGCAGGTAGAAGAGATAGCTGCCGAGATGGAACGTACAAAAGCTGGAATCGCGGATGCAGATCAGCATATGAACCAGCTTCGTGTGGACGTAGAGGAATATGCTAACTCTCTGAAAGAACTGGAAGCACAGGGACAGTATTTCGGTGATGATGACTATGACCAGGTGTATCTTGCATGGCGTAATGCCACAGATGCTGTCAAGGAATATGAAGCCAATCTCAGAAGCCTTACAGATAAGGGAATGGCTGAGACAGAGGCACGGATTGCAAAAGAAGAGCAGGTAAATGCCAAGAAGCGCGAACAGGAAGCAGAAGAGCAGAAATTACAGAGCATCCGTGTTAATGCGCAAGTATCGAATCAGAAACTCGTAGACCTGCTTGCAGAACAAATCCGATTGCAGGAAAGATTATCAGAACTGAAAAAGGCTGGACTGACAGCCGGATATCAGGAATACGATAACATTACGGCAAGACTCAAACAGATAAAAGAGCAGGTCGATTATGAGCAGAAGGGCTTTCAAAAGATGGGTGAATCCGGTAAGAAAGCCTTTAACAAGATTAATACCCATGCAAAGAAGTCTGGTGGTCTTTTATCGACATTAGGAAGCAGATTGAAGGGAATTGCGCTAAGTCTGCTGATATTTAACTGGATTACCAAGGGATTCAACGCCATGGTATCGGGCATGAAGACAGGATTCAATAATCTTGTCAGATATTCTTCAGACTATAATGCTGCGATGTCGCAGCTGAAATCATCCAGCACGCAATTACAGAACAGCCTTGCTACTGCCTTTGCTCCGATCGTCCAAATGGCAATCCCATACCTGGTGCAGTTAATCAATTATATTACCATGGCAGCCAATAAAGTAGCTCAGTTTATGGCTATTTTGCAGGGTAAGAGTACATGGACAAGAGCCAAGGCAGTACAGGAAGATTACGCTGCCGCTTTGAATGGAACATCAAAAGCGGCGAAAAAGGCAGCAGGGGCGCTGGCATCATTTGACACATTGGAGGTTCTGTCTAAAAAAGATTCTGGCAGTGGTTCAGGCGGGACAAGTCCCAAGGACATGTTTGAGGAAGTAAAAACGGATGCCCAAGCGCCAGAAACAAAATTCGCAAAGAGAATAAAAGATGCCATTGACAAAGAAGATTGGTTTGAACTTGGACGTACTATCGGAGAAAAAATAGCGCAATCGCTAGATGCCATTGACTGGGATAGCATTTACAACAAAGCCGATAGATTTGGGACAGGTCTTGCTAGATTCCTGAATGGTTTAATATCTCCAGACCTTTTTTATAACCTTGGAAAAACTATTGCAAATTCAATAAATACAGCACTACATTTTCTGAATTCCTTCGGTAAAGAATTCGACTGGAAGAATTTTGGGAAGTCCTTGGCAGCAGGGATAAAAGGATTCTTTGAAAACTGGGATGCTGGCCTTACCGAGGAAACTCTAAGCACCTTTGCAAAGGGACTATTAGAAGCAGCAACAGCAGCCGTTGATAAACTTAGAGAAGATGAAACATTCAAGGATATAGGTCAGAAACTTGTTGACTTCCTGTGTGGTATAGACTGGTTAGGTCTTGTATGGGATTTAACACAGTTTTTTAGGGCTTGTGAAGATGCATTAATTGATTTTCCGGTGGATTTTGCAGAAGGTGTTGCGCAGGGAATTCTGGATCACATATTTGGAGAAGGCAATGTAAATGTAAAATTGCCGGATAGTATGAAAGAAGGATTAGGAACAGAATTCCTAACATTATTCAATCCGGGGATTGGTGCGGTAAGGCAAATGATTGAGGTGTTCCAATTATTGCAGAATGCAGGAGATGCATTGAGCAGTAAGATGGCAGAAACATCTTCCAATATTAGTGCCCAGCTTGAGTTCTTAAAGACACAGGCATTTACAAAATGGCTAGAAATTCAGAGTTGGTATGATTCAGCTGTAGCGCCATGGTTTACAGCTGAGAGATGGGTAGAAGTATTTGACGGAATATATCAAGGAGCGTTAGAAAAATGGGATGAGATAAAAGCATGGTGGGCTGATTCAGCAATTGTGACATGGTGGGATGAAGATGTGGCACCGTGGTTCACAGCTGAGAAGTGGCTGGAAGTAACACAAGGTATATTGGATGGTATCTCAGGCAAGTGGGATGAACTTGTCGCATTCTGGGGACCGGCGATAAAAAATTGGTGGGACACACATGTAGCACCATGGTTCACAGCAGAGAGATGGAAAACTCTCGGCGAGAACATGAAAAAGGGTATTTATAACGGGTTTGTTGGTATCGTAAGTAAGACAGTAGATATAATGAATAAGATAATTGCGGCATGTGAGAGCATGATTAATACGGTAATTGATAAGATTAACCAATTCATGCAAGATGCAGTAGCAACCGCCAATAAGATACCAGGAGTGAATTTTGAAGCACATACGATAAGCCATGTGCAGTTTGGCAGGGTGGAAATGCCGGACATTCCTATGCTTGCCAACGGTGCAGTAATCCGTGGAGGTAACCCATTTGCTGCAATCCTCGGAGACCAGCCAGTCGGACAGACCAACATCGAAGCACCATTGTCCACTATCGAAGATGCAGTCAGAAATGTTGTCGGTGATAGATCAGGAGGTGTGTTGAACGTAAATCTGAACTATGATGGCGAAACATTCGCAAGACTGTCTTTGCAGGATTTTCTAAACGAAATGAATAGACAGGGTTACGATATTGATGTATTGGGAGGTATGTCATAATGGCTGATTATACACAGGGGATTATAATTGATGGAATTGCATATGATGTGCCTCTTGTATCAATAAAAAGATCCTTTGATGTGTTGGACAAATATGCAGAACGTAACGAAGAGAACGGAGATTTATTACGAGAAATCCTGGGAGTATATGCCAACTATGATCTGGCATTCGGGGTTATTGATGATGATGACACATATCAGGGGTTGATAGATAAACTCACAGAGCCTGTAGCGTTTCATGATTTTATCCTGCCAAGCACAAAAGGTGATTTTTCATTTCGAGGATACATATCAAAAGTGGCAGATGAAATCATGAAAATACATAGTGATACGGTTACATTCCAGGGGCTAACCTGTAAGTTCACGATGAAAAAGCCGTTCAGGACACCATAAGGAGGCAGTATATGGCAAAGACAGGATTTCGCTGCATTTACGATCTGAAAGATACTACGGCAATAGCAGACAGCACGCCGACAACTGCATATAATCAGCCATTTGGGGATATTTCCAAGATAAAGGACAATATAGAAGCAACTAATTATGCCACTTTGGAACAGGATTTCTTTCTTTTGGATGGTAGCAGGGAGGAAATGCCGGATGCACCGGAGGATATCGTGTTTTTCACCGACACATGCTCGGATGAGAACGGTCAGTTCGCTACTGATCCTATACTCATAATATTGTTCCAAGAACAGCATTCCTCAATCGGCATTAAATTCTACTTTCAGGATGATTTCCCTTTGTCTATGCGCATTAAATGGTATGACAAGGACGGATACCTGACCGATAATGCAGTGTTTGAACCTGATTCCCTGACGTATTTTGCAGAGCATCAAGTCAAAGATTACATGAAAGTAGAAGTAATCTTTGAGAGAACCAAGCCATACCGTTATGTCAAGCTAAGATATATCGAATATGGTACAGAATATGTATTCGGAGAGGGCGGTCTTCCAGTAAAGGACGGTTCGTTGGTGGAAGAATGCCAGCTAATACCAGATAAGATAGCAATAAATAAGCTCACATTCAAATTGATTGATGAGAACGATGATTTTAACCTTGGCAATATAAAAGGCAAGCACCAGGTACTACAGGCAGGACAGCAGGCACTTGCGTATGAGAAGGTGGATGGAACAGATATATTACTTGGGAAATTCTTTCTACAGAGCTATAAGACGGACAAGAACGTAACCACAATTACATGTACGGATTACAAGGGCAGGCTGGACGAACACAATTTCCGTGAAGGAAAAGTATATAACGGAGAACTGGCAGGCACTGTGATTGACAGTATAATGCAGGTAGCAGGGATTGAAGAGTATACAGTAACGGATGAGGTACGCAGGTGCAGGCTGTATGGCTGGTTAAAGATTCAGACATGCAGGAAAGCACTGAGAGAAGTCCTGTTTGCTTGTGGGGCAGTCGTTGATGATTCCAGAAGCCAGAGCCTGGACATATACCGGACGAACAGAGTCATTACAAGCACAATCGCAAGGAGTAGGAAATTCAGTACCGTAACTACCAGCAATGACTATATATCGGATGTATCGATCAAATATCCTGAGTACACACTTGGAACAGAAGATAAGCAGATCACAAAGGGCACATATGAGCCGGGGACATATACGATAGAGTTATCATCACCGGTGAATCCAGATAGTGTAACAATAAACACAGGGCAGGTAATTGATGTTAAAAACAATTATATAACCTTTACGGTAACTGGCACTGAGGCAGCAGAGGTAATACTGACGGGCAGGCAGTACAGTAAGGAAGACATTACAGTTACAGCATCTGTTGATAAGGTGGAAGCTGGCAAAAGCAGGGCAGCCAAGTCCTTTACCTGTACACTCCTGAATGCACAGCAGGCAGCAAAGAGATCCGCAGAGATATTAGATTACTACAATCTGACTCTTGGAATAAAAGCGAAGTATGTAAGCCAGGGGGAGAGAGCATCACAGTGGGCGCTGGTCGAGAACGCAGACAAGGCATATGGTAATTATGTAGCAGGCATTGAAAAGCTTACCACGGATCTTACAGGTGGGTTCCTGAGTACTGCACAGCTTAGAGGATATTACCTATTAACGGTAGACAGCTATTATACAGGAGAAATATACGCAGGAGAGGAGGTTGGGGATATTTGAGTAAGATAGAGATAGAGCATGTACAGATAACTCCAGCGTCAACAACTGCAAAGGGCATTATAAAAATAGTTATGGATGTGACGGATAAGACCGTTACATACACGAATGACAAGAATTATGCAGGTGAGCTGTACGCAGGGCAGCAGATAGGAGGTATATAGCAGCATGGCAATTACAAAAGTAAGGGTAAAAATCAATGGGGTATGGTCAAACCTAGCGCTGAACAGCAGCACAGGGAAATGGGAAGGCAGCATAACAGCCCCATCTGTGACATCGTACAATCAGACAGGCGGGTACTGGCCGGTAACTGTAGAAGCCACGAACAGTGCCGGCACAGTCACTACAGTGGATGCAACAGATTCTACCATAGGATCAGCATTGCGGTTAATTGTAAAAGAAACTGTAAAGCCGGTCATTAAGCTGGTACAGCCGTCCAATGGGGCGTACATCAGCAACAATATGCTCCCAATCATCTTTGATGTGACAGATGAAGCCGGTGGAAGTGGCGTGAAGCTGTCAACGGTAGCCCTTAAGCTGTCAGGGGCAACATATAAAGATGGTTCTGTAGGAATGGGCAAAACAGCAATCACGAATGGGTATCGTTTCACGTATACGCCGCAATCTGCGTTAGAGGATGGCGCAAAAACGATTGAAATTACAGCAACAGATAATGACGGTAATGCAGCAACAACGGCAAAAGCAACATTTACGGTAGATACAATCCCACCCACACTTACAATCAGTGAACCGGCAAGTGGTCTTATTACAAACCAAAGCAATCTGATTGTAAAAGGAGTAACCAACGATACGACATCCAGTCCGGTCACAGTAACGGTTGTACATGGTTCAAAGACGTATTCCCCAACGGTAGGTGATACTGGGGCATTCGCACAGGCTGTAGTGCTTACAGAAGGTACAAATACGATAAAGGTAACTGCCATGGATGCAGCAGGCAAGACAACAGGGATTACGCTTACTGTCAGTCTGGACACCACAGTACCAACGGTAAAGTCCGTTGTAATGAGTCCGAATCCCGCAAATGTATCAGGCAGCGTAGTGATCACACTGGAGGTCGAATAGTATGGATATCAATATTGTCCTGCCAAGCAATATTGTATATGTGGCAGGATATGTGAATCATGTTGCTGTAGTGTTCCAGCAGGAAGCCGATGGTAAGACATGGAGTGCAAAAGCAGAACAAAGTGCAGGGAATACATATCTGTTGGAACTGGATATTGTGGATGAGGCAGGAAACAGAACCAATTACATAGATACTATAGAGTATGTATTACCATATTTTATTTACGATAGAACCATACAGGACGTAGAGCAAAAAACGGCAAAAGGCTATATAAATGCAAACGACTTGAACCGAGTCGAACGGAATACCGAAATAATAGCTGAGTATATAGGAATTGCAGTATCTGTAAAAAATGATTGGAAAATAGGAGACTTGCCACGGACAAGTGACTTTTGCAGGATAAGGGAGAATGTACAAAGAATCCGGGACAACTATATGATCTATACCAGTACGCCAGAAGTACCGGAGCAGCCCTTGAACGATTACAAGAAATGGAATGCAATCGAGAGAATATTACATGATGTGTATGTAATTTACTTTGGTAACATAAGCAATGTTGATTACTGTGGAGAAATAGCCACAGGAGAAGAAATAGGAGTGATCTAAGTATGGGATTTAATAAAAAGACATGGAAGGACAGGCTTGTAGAGCATGCCGGAAGAAGAAAATTGACCAATGTTGCAACGGGAGCGACAGAGACGGTAGATGTGACAAGAGCGGAAGGAACAGAGTCCCAAGTAGGTGATATGTTTAATGCAACAAATATGAATGACTTGGAAACCAGGACATACAATGCTTTCAATGATGTAGTAAAAATATATACTAACACAAGTGTAGCAGCTTCGGCGTGGGGAACTTATACAGCATCGTTGGACAATGAAGCAGCTATTATAGCAGAAGGGTATACATATAAGGCAGATATTACATTATCTGGAATTACAGCGGCACATGCTACAAAGGTATGCTTCGCACCAGCAGAAATACAGGATGGAGTATTTGCACCATATGTAAATTCACAGGCTGGTAAAATTAGAATTTATGCAAATTCCAAGCCTATAGCAGCGATTACAATACCAACAATTTACGCAGTTAAGAAGGGAGTATAAGCAATGTACAGTGTAGCTTTTGCAGTTAAGGATGATAAGAAATACTATAGTAAACATAGAGCAAAGTATCATCTGGAACAGGAAGATGCTGTATTGGAAGAGATACCGCAAGACACTACAGACAAAATGCCATATTACTACTGGGACAATGAAACCTGGAAGTTTGATGAAAGCAGCTATTATAAGGACCAGGATGAGAAGGAAGCACAGGCAGCAGAAGAGGAAAAGAAACAGGAAGAAGAAGCGGAGCTTGCGATATCGCAGGAGGATCTCATTAATGCGATAACAGAAATGGCGCAGATAATCTCTGATCTTCAGGATCAGGTCAACAAACTTAGCGGAGCGGAGGAATAATCATGGCAGTTATCTATTATAAGAGAGTAAAAAGCGGAAAAATGAAACTGGAAAATGTACCGGATATGTGGCGGTCAACCGTTGAACAGATGCTGAAAGGGGATGAGTAGTATGTTTACATCGGAACCTAATAGTAATTTAGGTAGTAAATCATACATACTATCGTCATCATCAACATTTTCTTCTGCAACTGGTACAACGTTAACATATGATTTACCATCTGATATAACGGATACTAAGAATTGGAGAGTTGCTGTATTACTTCCGTTCTCGTACTCTTTGCCGTATATTGGAGTTGGGTATAATCACGGTTCGCGAGTAATGTCAGCATCTTTTACAGATAATAGAAAGGTCGTGGTTACATTGCCTTTATATTCTACTAATAATAAAAATGGTGTAGATGATGAATTTGCATTAGTTCTGGAAAATCTTACAGTAGCATTAGTATATGTGGAATAGATATTAAAAATATATACAACTAACTACAATCATAGAAGCTCCAGTTGACGATATCCTGTGAACGTTCATTATTTTTGTATAATAAAAAGTGTTATCATCGAAATCGTAAGATGATAAATCTAAAGTAGGTGTTGTATTAAATCTGCTGTTTAGTTATCATGGCAATTCCTTTACATTTGAAAGAACTAGATACACACATATTGCTGTATTATAGCTACCGGATGAACCATCATAAGAATGATAATGACCAGTCCCGTCTATGGTTAGCATTCCAGTATCGGCATCATAGCTTTTGGTCAACGTTGAGTTTCCTGCATTCTGCGCCCCTCCATTGCCTACGCTAGACGAACCAGAACCGCCCAATAGTTCTATAATAAAATTGTCTTCTGACAATTTTTTATAAAGTGGATACACTTTTGATATATCAGCTTTATAGCCATACCTTTGGTTTGAACTCCATTCGCCAGCAGGTTCACTTGTAGTTATTGATCTCAATTGAACATTTAGTTTATAGACCAAATTCCCTAAATTACTATTTGTGACGGAGGCATAAGTTTGTATTGCCTATGCCTCTAAAGATATTATCTATGTAATTTTTCAGATATTGGGAGGATTATTTTATTCAATATTTTATAATGAAATTCTGGAAATATATATAATAGAATATCATATAAAACACTGATATTATTTAAGGACGGAATACGGTTGATAATGTAATAGATTACAAGGACAAATAAAAAATATACTTTTACTTTTCTCATTTTAAATCTTCCTTTCGTAAAAATGAAATACAATAGAAATGCATCTGTAATAATATGAATAAAAAAATAGCGAGGATGAGGATAAAATACTTATATTTTTAATATGTAAGAAGTAAAAAAAAACGAAAAAAGTAGTTGCGTATGGAATAAAAGAAAGATAAAATACAAGTAGAAACAACAGAGCCATGAGCCAATAGAGATATATTCTTTATTGGCTCTTTTTTTATTTGTCAGGAGGGAAAACATAATGAAGGTATTAGAAAAGTCAAATGTAGTTTGGGGAGCAGTCGCAACATTTCTGGCTGCGGTATTTGGACAGTATTGGTTTTTATTTGTAGGTTTTCTTGTATTAAATGTAGTTGATTATGCAACAGGAATTATTAAAGCGAAATTCTATCAAAAGAATGAATCATCCGCAGTAGGTGCAAAAGGAATCCTGAAAAAAGTTATGTACTGGGTGGTGATTGGTATTGCATTCTTTGTGTCAGATTGCTTTATCCGGTTTGGTGAGATACTGGGAGTGAATTTGAACTTCTTGATATTGCTTGGTTGGTTCGTTCTGGCATCTTACGTAATCAATGAAATCCGTAGCATTTTGGAAAACTGTGTTGTAATGGGAATTAACGTCCCTGAATTTCTGATCAAAGGCTTGGATATAACACAAAAGCTGATGAACAGTAAAACAGATGGAGAAGAGGCATAATATGAAGAGAGGAATAGACGTAAGCCGTTGGAATGCAATAAGGGACTATGATGCCCTTAAACGAAGTGGCGTAGAATTTGCTATAGTAAAGGTAAATAATGCGGGGAATGCTCCAGACACGAGATTCCACGAACATATGGTAGGATTTAAAGCAGCAGGAATCCCGGCAAAGGATGGCTATAATTATTGCTATGCGAATACAAAGGAAAAAGCACATAGAGCTTCCGATAGCTTTGTAAATTTAGCATTGCCATACGGTATAGAAATGATGTGGTTAGACCTGGAAGATGCTTCTATGCAAGGTTGCGGTAGCAAAATACTGGATATAATAAAAGTATATAGAGATACTGCAGAACAAGCAGGAATGAAATTCGGAATTTATACAGGTGCTTCTTTTTATAAACCATATTTACAGCGATATGTTGGTGAATTAAGAGATATACCATTCTGGTGGGCACGTTATCCATCCACACAGGATAAACTTATTACAGACCCTGTACCAACTACACAGAATCTTCCAAAGGACTTAGATTTGGATGGATGGCAGTACAGCTCAAAGGGACGTGTAAATGGTGCAAAGGGATATCTGGATCTTAATGTGTGGTATTCGGATAGGCCGGTTTGCAATACAGAAACAATGATTCCAGTAGAATACAATCCATTTACAGAACCGGTTCGTAATGTGACGATAGGAATTACTGGCAACGATGCGAACTGGGTATTGTGGTATTTGTGGAGATTTGGAAAGATTACGGATGTGACTCTAATAGATGGAATTATTACAGCGGAAGTGGTTGTATTAATTAAAGAAGTACAGTCATTGCTTGGACTTAAAGCAGATGGCATCGTAGGAAAGAACACACGAGCTGTGTGGAAAAAGATATGTTAAACTGGAAGGTGTTTCTTCCTATTTAATTGTATCTAGTAATAATAAACAATAGATAATGTGTAACAAAAGTATAACATAGATACGTGTAATGCTTTATTTTGCGCATGTTTATATTACCCAGAGTATAATTTAGAAGATTTAAAGAGAACTCAAGCATAGTCTTGGGTTCTTTTTTATTGTAAGAAAGTTTAGTACGAGTTTTTACATTTGGCTTGCATTCAGCGAAATGGTATAGTATATTGAATCCGGATTTATGAGAATGTTTGGTAAATAGAATATAGTAGGCGAGTCTTTTGAACCATGGAGAGTATTAGAAATTGCAGTACGCTTCATGGTTTTTTGTACGCAAATTTTGAAAAAAGATGAAATAAGGAGATATTATATTTTATGGAATTTACCAATTTTACAACATTAGTACAGAGAGAAGTTGAGAAGAGAGCAGGCGAGAATTACCGTGTGAAGCTGAATGATGTTATGAAAAACAACGGCGTAGTGTTGAGGGGAATCACATTAATGCAGGATGACAGTAATATTTCACCGACAATTTATCTGAATCCATATTATGATGCATATGAAAATGGAGATACTACCCTTGGAACTGTTATTGATGAAGTGATTGACACATATGAGAGAAATAAGATCAATCGCAGCATTGATATGAAATTTTTCCTGAATTATGAGACTGTGAGATCCAGAATTATTTTTAAACTGATCAATACAGAGAAGAACCGGGAGTTATTAAGGGATGTTCCATATATTCCCTTCCATGACCTGTCTATTGTGTTCCAGTGTCTTGTTTCAGAAGAAAGATTTGGTAATGCATCCATTCTGATACACAATGTGCATCTTCAGCTGTGGAAGGTCAATGCCCGTGAATTATATGAGTGCGCGTTGGAGAATACGCCATTATTACAGGGATATGAGTTGGCGGATATGAATACCGTTCTGGAAGAAATGAAAGCATTAGGTGGGATAGATGATGAGGAAATAGAGGATATGCAGCAGGAAGTACCCATGTATGTACTGAGTAACAAATCAAGGATAAATGGTGCATCCTGTATTCTGTATAAAGATATTTTAAAAGATTTTGCGATGGTAGTAGACAAGGATCTGTATGTGCTTCCCTCATCCATCCATGAAGTGATCCTTCTGCCTTCCGATGGTACACAGGAGAGCGAACAATTAAAAGAAATGGTAAGGGAGATTAATCAGTCTCAGGTAGAAAAAGAGGAAGTACTTTCAGATTCAGTATATTATTACAGAAGATCAGATGATTCCTTTTTCTGTTTATAAGATAGGTAAAAAGGACAGATTATGTTACCTGTTTTGATGCTGAAAATGATGAAAAAGGCAATATATGTGAAAAGTCTTACATATAATAAAATAGCAAGAAACGGCACAAATTGAACAGACATTATATGAAAGAGCTTACACTAAAATGTTACAATAATGCCTATAATTAGATAATCTTCATGTAAGAATATGAAAGAATGAAAACATAAAACAAAGCTGCAAATTTTTTCAATTTTTATTTGATAAATTATTGACAATTAACCATATTATGTTTATCATTGAGTCATGTCAACGTAGAAGCGTCAGTCAAAATGTACGCAATCGTGTATTTTGACAAGACCGATACAGACACCAAAGAAGGGTTACTAATAAAAGGGTAAACCAAATCAGGTAAAGGAGATCGTGAGTAAATGAAGAAGTGGGTTTATATGTTTAGCGAAGGCGACATGACAATGAGAAACCTTCTCGGTGGTAAGGGTGCTAACCTCGCTGAGATGTCAAGCATCGGCCTTCCTGTTCCACAGGGATTTACAATTACAACAGAGGCTTGTACTCAGTACTATGAGGATGGCCGCAAGATTAACGACGAGATCATGGCACAGGCTATGGACGGCGTTAAGAAGATGGAAGAGATTAATGGTAAGAAGTTCGGAGATCTTAAGAATCCTCTTCTTGTATCTGTTCGTTCAGGTGCGAGAGCTTCCATGCCAGGTATGATGGATACAATCTTAAACTTAGGTCTGAATGATGAAGTAGTTGAAGCAATGATCGCTGGCAACCCAGATCCTAAATTTAAGCGTTTCGTATATGACTCTTACAGACGTTTCATTCAGATGTTCTCAGACGTTGTAATGGAAGTTGGTAAGAAGTATTTTGAACAGCTTATTGATAAGATGAAAGAAGAGAAGGGTGTTAAGTACGATGTTGAATTAACAGCAGATGACTTAAAGACACTGGCTGAACAGTTCAAGGCAGAGTATAAGAACCAGTTAGGTGAAGAATTCCCTTCAGATCCTGTTACACAGTTAAAGTTAGCTATCGAAGCAGTATTCCGTTCATGGGATAATCCTCGTGCTAACGTATATCGTCGTGATAACGATATCCCTTATTCATGGGGTACAGCAGTAAACGTAATGCCTATGGTATTCGGTAACTTAAATGATGAATCCGGTACAGGTGTTGCATTTACACGTGATCCTGCAACAGGCGAGAAGAAGCTCATGGGTGAGTTCTTAAAGAACGCGCAGGGCGAGGACGTTGTTGCCGGTGTTCGTACACCTATGCCTATTGCTCAGATGGAGCAGGAGTTCCCTGAAGCATATACAGAGTTCGTTAAGGTTTGCGAGCTCCTTGAGAACCACTATCATGATATGCAGGATATGGAGTTCACTGTTGAGAACAAGAAGCTCTATATGTTACAGTGCCGTAACGGTAAGAGAACAGCTCAGGCTGCATTGAAGATTGCTTGTGATTTAGTTGACGAGGGACACAAGACAGAAGCTGAAGCAGTAGCTATGATCGATCCTCGTAACCTTGATACATTATTACATCCTCAGTTCGATGCTAAGGCATTAAAGGCTGCTACACCTCTTGGCAAGGGACTTGGTGCTTCACCTGGTGCTGCTTGTGGTAAGGTTGTATTTACAGCTGATGATGCTGAAGAGTGGGCTGCTAGAGGAGAAAAGGTAGTACTTGTTCGTCTGGAGACATCTCCTGAAGACATTACAGGTATGAAGGCTGCTCAGGGTATCCTGACAGTTCGTGGTGGTATGACATCTCACGCTGCAGTAGTTGCACGTGGTATGGGTACTTGCTGTGTATCCGGTTGTGGCGACATCGTTATGGATGAAGAGAACAAGAAGTTCACATTAGCTGGACAGACATTTACAGAAGGTTCTGAAATCTCCATTGATGGTACAACAGGTAACATCTACGCAGGCATCATCCCTACAGTAGATGCTTCTATCGCTGGTGAGTTCGGTCGTGTTATGGCTTGGGCTGACAAGTATAGAAAGTTAAAGGTTAGAACAAACGCAGATACTCCAGCAGATGCTAAGAAGGCTCGTGAACTTGGTGCAGAAGGTATCGGTCTTTGCCGTACAGAGCATATGTTCTTTGATCCTGAAAGAATCGCTGCTTTCCGTGAAATGATCTGCTCTGATACAGTAGAAGAAAGAGAAGAAGCTCTTGAGAAGATCCTTCCTTATCAGCAGGGAGACTTCAAGGCTCTGTATGAAGCACTTGAAGGCAACCCGGTTACTATCAGATTCCTGGATCCACCTCTTCATGAGTTCGTTCCTACAGAAGAAGCTGATATTGAGAAGCTTGCAAAGGCTAAGAATAAGTCTGTAGAAGAAGTAAAGGCTATCTGTGCATCACTTCATGAGTTCAACCCTATGATGGGTCATAGAGGATGCCGTCTTGCAGTTACTTATCCTGAAATCGCTAAGATGCAGACAAAGGCTGTTATCCGTGCAGCTATCGAAGTTCAGAAGGAACATGATGACTGGACAGTTAAGCCTGAAATTATGATTCCTCTTATCTGCGAAGTTAAGGAATTAAAATATGTTAAGAAGGTAGTTGTTGAAACAGCCGATGCTGAAATCGCAGCTGCAGGCGTTAAGTTAGAGTATGAAGTAGGTACTATGATCGAGATTCCTAGAGCAGCTCTTACAGCCGATGAAATCGCTAAGGAAGCTGACTTCTTCTGCTTCGGTACTAACGATTTAACTCAGATGACATTTGGCTTCTCTCGTGATGATGCTGGTAAGTTCTTAAATGCTTACTATGACACAAAGATCTTCGAGAACGATCCATTTGCTAAGTTAGACCAGACAGGTGTTGGTAAGTTAATGGAGATGGCTATCAAGTTAGGTAAGCCAGTTAATCCAAACCTTCACATCGGTATCTGTGGTGAGCACGGTGGAGATCCTTCATCCGTAGAATTCTGCCACAAGATTGGTCTTGACTATGTATCCTGCTCACCTTTCCGTGTACCTATCGCAAGATTGGCAGCAGCACAGGCAGCTATCGCAGAGGCAGCAAAATAGAATCCAAGAGTGTCTACTTCTGTACGATTAAGGTGACGAGGGAGGATGTGAGATATATATGTCTTTTCATCCTGAGTACACCAAGGCAAATAGATTTAAAGATATTATCGTGGAAGTTTATAGTTAGCTCTATTAGGGAAACGTTAGAAATAGCGTTTCCCTTTTTGGATAGAGTGTTCTATCAGAGATTACATCTCAAATGAGGTGTGCTCTCTTTTTTATTTGATAGAACATCAAAAAACCTATATAGCCAAGGGGGAAAAAGGTATGAACACAGCGTTAAGAGCAGAAGAAACCACAAACATCACTTTTATTAGTGAAGCACATGAGAAATTTTACGAAGAGAGTTTAAAAAGGGTACGATACCAAGATGTTTATCATAAGGCATTATGCTACACCTTTGGAATCGCGTCCGTGTCGGAAAAAGGGAGGATGGTAAGCCAAAGTGGGAGACTCAGAAGTACAAAGTAACCAATAAAGAACTGAAATCCATGATGGAAGCCTACAAGGAGCGCACCTCTGTGAAAGAGCAGTTGAGTGAGAAGAAAGCACAGGGCGAGCAGGGAAGAAAGGCAATAGAACGAAATAAGAATGTTGCAAGATAATAGATTTTTCATAACGACGCATAATAAAGGTAAATTTATTACCCAATTTATTGCCCACCTGTGTTATAATATGGGTGGGTAATAAATCGGAAAGGTTGATGAAAAATGGATAGATCAGTAAGAATCATAAAAGAGTTATGCTCATACGATAAAGAATTAGAATGGTTTGAATTTAAGGAAAATGTCTTTCAGGAGGACATGCTGGGTTGATTGTTCTTCCCAATTTGGTGTAACAAGTCCAGATTATAGAGTATTTGCGTTAATAGATAAAAAAGAAAATGATCTTACATATTATAAATATGTTATGCAATGCTGTTACATGTGTCGAATTTTCAATTCACTAGTATATCCGTCAGTAATTAACTCGACTTTTTAACGGGCAGTGTATCAACCACAACTTTTTCACTTGGATCAATCTCATCAAGACGATACTTCCAGTGATATACAACGGGATCCTCATTTACTTCGTCAAAATATTTATATATGCGTTGCACAAGTTCATCCTTAGTTCGTACACGGATACCCTTAAGCATCTGTCGGGTGAGTTTACTGAAGAAGCTTTCTACAAGATTCAGACATGAACCATGCTTAGGAGTAAATACAAATTCAAATCTTCCCGGTACAGTTGCGAGGTATTTTCTGGTTTCTTCAGAGGAATGAACTTTAAGATTATCCAGAACCAGACGGATCTTATCAGTTTTTGGATACTTATCATCAAGTTTTTTGAGAAATTCAATGTACTCCTTGCTACTGTGTTTATCTCTTACGAGTGGAATTGCTTCTCCGGTTTGCAAATCTATGCCTGCAAGCAGCGAAATGGTTCCAAGACGCTTGTACTCATAATCACGGCTGATGGTTTTGTGATTCTCATCTGGCATAAGATCTTCTGAGGTGTTGGTAATTGCCTGAATTCCAGGCTTTTCATCATAAGAGAGAACATGCACCACCTGATCATCTTCACTAAACGGGATGAGTTGTCCATTTTCGTCGAACTGCAATGATAATTGTTTATATACCAGAAGAACATTGTGCATTTTCTGTTCAAAATCAGGATCACGGTTTTCACAGTAATAAGTTATTTTATTAGGCTTAATATCTGCCTCTTTAAGTATTGTGCGAACCTTAGATTGACTGATTGTTGACAGCCTTGTATGACCTGTCTCTTCAGCAAACTTATTGATGTGTTTTGTAAGAAGTGCACGTGTCCATATTTCTGCTGAATAGCCAAGATCAACCGGCTTCTGGCAGGCAATATTAATAATCCATGCCTTCTCGTCATCGGTTATTTCAGCATTCCGGCCACGACCAGGAGCATCAAACAAGGCATTTTCCACCCCGCCCTCTTTGAATTTATTTAAGCACAACACACCATCAGCACGTAATAACAGTATTCTTGCTCTACATACAGTCTGAGCCTGTATTGTTCTAGCCCGCGTTTGCAGTTCAAGATATGAACGCTGATCCTCTGTTAGTGTTATTGTGCCTGCTTTTCTGCCCATGAATATGACCTCCATATATGTTATATGAAGATTGTATCATAAAGAAAATGTATAGTCGAGTTAGTTAAAAACTTTTATACTAGTATAGCGTTTTTAAATTAACTAAACCATATTACTTGCCTATTTTCCCGATAGCACATGCCAAAAATCCTCAGCGTAGCCCGCTACGCCTACGTTTTTTGACATGCACTTTCTGAAAAATATTCTGCGTAAATGGTTCAGTTATTTAGAAAACGCTATACTAGCAGATAGATTTATAATCCTGAATGCATAATATGTGATGTGGAGACCAAAGGAGGAACATCTTTGAAGACACAATATACAGCTGAAGAAAAAAGAATACTTAGAGGAGGAATAGCTACTATTCTATGGAAAGTAGTATTTGGCATTTCGTCCCTGTGGGAGCTTATGGTTGTAATTACTACATTGCCGAAGTGGAGTGAATATGCCGTTGTGTTTTGGATATTTACAATTCCATATTTGGTCATTTTCTATTTTGCATTCAGGAAGCAATTATTTTGGAATGATGAGAAAAAACGAACTTATATTCAAAAAATACAGGCTAGGAAAAATGCGAATGCTACAGCACCAAGGGTTCAATCGGTGAAAGTAACTGAATCGCATGAATACATGCAAAATGCTGTAAATAATACGGAACATCAAGCAATGGAAGCAAGCCGTGTGGAAGAACCTATTTATCAACCTAAAGAGCGTAAGGCGGCTCCTTCGGTGATTGTTAAAATTAGTACAGAAGTAAAATATGATAAAGAGCAGTCAGATATTCCTCCATTGCAAGGCGAATATGCAAAGGCAGTATTCTTGTGGGCATTTAGGAAACCTTCGGCAGTGCGTTCAAAAGATCAATATCCGGGATATTTTCTTTACGAATGTGGAATTAGAGATTGCGTAGAATATCATAAGCAGTTGATACAGGAAGGCTATTTTGAAAAAGCTTCGACATCAGAAATGCTAGATGCATTTAAGGTGCCGGAATTAAAGAATATGCTTTTAGAACTGGAACAACCAGTCTCAGGGAAAAAGGCAGACTTGATAAGTAGAATATTAACGAATGCTGATGAAAGCTTTATCAATGAGCATGTTACAGAGACTTTATTCAAGTTAAGCGATAAAGGAGAAGGATTCCTTAAAGAGCATCAATCCTATGCAGAGATACATAAACATAAAAATTGGGGCGTGGATTGGAAAGAGTATGATGCAAATGCTAAAGATGGAGAAGAGTATCTTTCAGTAATGTGGAGGATATTTAATCAAAAGGTAAAGAATTGCAGTATAAATGAAGGCAGAAATATTTATTTAAATATGTATCAGCTCACTAGAGAAAAAGGAAACATGTCGGACGCTCTGGAGCTGTTATTGAAAGTATTTTATATCGATTTAAGCGGTGTTGAAGGAATGTCCATGTATGATTTGTATCATCAGAATCTGTATACCAAGAAAGATTTAAAAGAACATTTCATGGTAAGTGTGATGGTGCCACCAGGGAATATAGCATCACTTAGAGAGTTTGAAAATGTCTATGATTCAGATATGATAGATCAATTATTTGAATGGAAACTACCATTAAATATCTGTAGTATTGATTTATTCAGAGAAATCATAGAATCTGGGATCTACGGAATATTTGATGAGGAGATAACAGAGAAGAAACTGCAAACAGCATATAATAAGTATGTTGATTCCATTTAGACGTCATAAATACTGGAGGAAAATATGGATTGGAAACAGCTTTTTAAGGAAAATGTCCTGAACGGCGGTAAAGATTATGTACAGAATCATTCTGTTCATAATCTTACAAGCGATGGTGGTACATTATCAGCAGATGTGGAAGGCTTGGAGAGCTTTCGTGTACGTATAAGATTGGGTTCAGATACTGTAGAAAGCATGGAGTGTGGATGTTCATACGCACAGACTGGTAGCAACTGTAAACATATGGCAGCTGTTCTATTTGCGTGGGAAGAAATGAAAGTTGACGAAGAAGCTGAACAAGAAAAAGAAGAGAAAAAAGAGTTCTCTAACGATAGCACAAGCAACAATACCCAAAATATAAAGCCAGATTCAAACACTATTGCGAATGCAAGAAATAATATAACATTATCCGTAGATATGGATGAGGTCATTAACTACGCAATTCAACAGAATGGCGTAAACATTATTAGCGAAGTTTGTGTAAAAAATAATTCTAAAGATGAATTCAATAATTTAATTCTTAGGATTGAATCCGATAGCGAACTTATTGAAAAGTCAGAGGTTGGTATTCAGAAGTTACGTCCAGAAGAAGAGGTGCATCTGAAAAATATAAAATTAAAAATCAATGGAGATTACCTTGCTTCTTTGATAGAGAGGATTGCTTGCAGCGTTCATTTTCAGCTGATTTTTGAAAACCAGGAAATAATATCAGATACAAAGGAAGTAACAGCACTGGCGTTTGAACAGTGGCCAGGATTGAAATATACACCAGAATTATTAGCTGCTTTTTCTATGCCTAACCATCCGGTAGTAAGTAGTCTCTTACAATTGGCTTCAAAGTACTTGGAAAAATGGACGAAGGATCCGTCACTTGCAGGATATCAGTATGATGATCCTAATCGTGTGAAGCAGATGGCCGCAGCCGCATACGCAGCAATTCAACAGAAGAATATTACATACGCAAATCCACCGTCTAGTTTTGAAGTGTTGGGTCAAAGAATACGATTGGCGGATGCAGTATTAGAGCAGCACATGGGGACTTGTATGGATCTCACTTTGCTTTATGTGGCGTGTCTTGAGGCAATGGGATTAAATCCAATTATGGTTCTTATTCATGGTCATATTTTTGCCGGTGTTTGGCTAATAGAAGATTCATTTTCCAATACAATCATGGATGATCCATCTCAGCTTGAGAAGCGCATGTCAAATGGTATTCATGAATTATTGGTAGTTGAATGTACTGCAATGTGCGCAGGTAAAAATATAGATTTTGATCACGCAGTAAAATTAGCAACAGATAACGTATCTAATTATGGAAAGTTTGAATTTGCGATTGACGTTGTCAGAGCCAGAAGTATGGGTATTCGACCACTTCCAGTACGTGTAAAGACGGATGGTGGTTTTGTAGTGCAGCATCAGGATAGAAATGAGAGCAACGTTACAAGTGCGCCATCTCAAATTGGAAAAACATTCGATTTAAGCAATTTGGGAGAAAAGACAGAAACAACGAAGCAGTTACAGTGGGAGCGAAAACTACTAGATCTTAGTATGCGTAATATGCTCATCAATTTGAGATTTACCAAGGCTGTAGTTCCGCTTTTGAGCAGTAATATTAGTATTCTTGAAGATGCACTTAGTGACGGAGAGGAGTTCCAGGTGCTACCGAGACCAGACAACATGGAGATAAAGGGAGAAGGAATACCTGTTGAAGCATTGACAGATTTAGGATCCTTTACTGAGTTCATGGAACTGGAAAGTAAACATAAGAAACTGCACTCCTTCTACACAGAAAAGGAATTAAGTAACTGCTTAACCAAAATGTATAGAAGCGCTAAAACATCATTAGAGGAGAACGGTGCCAGCACACTGTACCTTGCACTTGGCCTATTACGCTGGACAGAGGGTAAGAAAACAGAAAATGTGAATGTTAGATATGCTCCGATTATACTTCTTCCGATAGATATAACCAGAAAATCGGCAAACAAAGGTTATACAATGCGTATGAGGGACGAAGATGCGCAGATTAATATCACCTTGCTTGAATTTCTAAAGCAAAATTATGATATTCAGATTAACGGATTAAGTCCTCTACCAACAGATGATCATGGATTAGATTTGCCTAAAATCTTTGCAATTATGAGACATGGAATCATGAGCCTGCCAATGTGGGATGTATTGGAAGCAGGCTTTATTGGAAACTTTTCATTTTCGCAATTTGTTATGTGGAATGATATCCATAGTCACAGTGATATGCTGGAGAGAAATGATATTGTTAGAAGTCTGATTAAAGGTGCAGTGGATTGGGATTGTAAAATTCCAGATAACGTTGATACGGATGAAGCATATTTACCAATCACAGTAGATGCATCCCAACTTAGAGCAATTAACATGGCTGCAAATAATGTCAGTTTTGTTTTGCACGGACCTCCAGGAACCGGAAAGTCACAAACCATAACTGCTATGATCGCCAATGCATTAACAAAAGGAAAAACCGTGCTTTTTGTTGCGGAAAAAATGGCAGCATTAGAGGTCGTTCAAAAACGATTAGAAGCACTTGGAATAGGTGATTTCTGCCTGGAGCTTCATTCCAATAAGGCAACTAAAAAGGCTGTGCTGGATCAATTGCGAAAGAATCTGGAAATAGGTGTTCTTGGGTTGCGCACAGAATATGATCAAAAGATAGATTCAATTCGCCAGATGAAAGCTGACTTGGACGCTTATGTCCAGAAACTACATGAACGAAGAGGATTTGGAAAGAGTGTAAAAGAATTGATTGATCTTTATGAAGAGATTCCAGATTACTCGCTTGAAGTGCGCTTTTCACCAGATTATGTAGCTACTTTGTCACAAGGAGATTTGGATAATCAGAAGAGATTATTGGAGCAGCTTGTAGCTACGGGTAATGCTATAGGACATCCAAATGGACATCCATTGTCTATGGTGGGACAAACTGTCTATTCTCAAACATTAAAAATGGAGTTAGAAGAATCCGTTGGTGCCTATAAGCAAGCGTTAATCTCGTTACCAGATCAAGCAGAAAAGCTATTATTACAGTTGTCATTAGAGCAACCGCATACAGAGCAAGAATGGGATGAACTGTACCGTTGTGCTCAAAGTATTGTATCGGCTGAGAATATTCCTGCTATCATTTTAGCTGCTGATAATGTAGATAAAGAGTTTGATGAACCGATAGCATATGTTGCGGCAAGAGATACATGGTCAGTTAAAAAGGAACAGTTGTGCAGAAACTGGCAGGAAGTTTTTTTGCATCAAGATATGAATGCATATCAGACAAAATATGATGAGGCAAACAAAAAGTTTTTAGGAAAAGGACGAGCTTTAAAAAATCTGGTAGATGAAATACAATCGTTCTCCAATACACCGGTACAAATCGAGCAAATTCCAGCAATTATAGCAGGTGTTCGAGTGTATCAGCAGGAAGAAAAGATTCTTGAAGATAAAAATGCCAAGATTTCATATGAGTGGAAGCAAATTGTAGATGCACATCCGTCTGAACGTGAGTTATGTGAATATAAGCAACAGGTAAAGGAACAATTAAGCATAGTTGCAAAATACTTTTATAAGATACGACAGCTTGAAAATCAGGGAAAGTTTTCTGATTGCATGGCAAATGCCAAGCTATTTATCCAAACCTTTGAGACTGTAAAGGAAAAAGAAAGCGTAGTAGTACAGCTGTTAAAATTACATTTTAACACATCTACAGATAACTGGATTGAAGATAGGATGACAGTATGTGAACAGCTGACACAACATGCAGCGGTTATCAAAGACTGGATTGTATTTAAACAGTTTGAGGAATTGTGTATAAATGCTGGTTTGGAGCCGATATGCAATGCTTATGAAAATGGATTAGACCATGAAAAGGTCATGGATGTATATCTGCGATCAATGTATAAGGCGATTATTCTTCAAGTAATTGAAAGTGAGCCTGTGTTAAATGGATTTACTGGCAATGGATTCAACGAACAGATTGTACAGTTCAAGAAATTGGACGATGAATTTACAGAGCTTACGAAAGAAGAAATGTATTACAAGCTAACACATAACCTTCCTTTGTCTTACGACAATGTGGAGATAAGCAAAGAATTAAATATTTTGCGCAGAGCAATTAGTAGTAATGGTAGAGGATTATCTATTCGTACATTGTTTGACCAGATACCACATGTCCTGTCAAGATTGACTCCTTGTATGTTGATGAGTCCTATTTCTGTTGCACAATATTTATCTGCTGATGGTAATCCGTATGACATTGTGATTTTCGATGAAGCATCGCAGTTACCTACTTGCAAAGCTGTAGGAGTACTTGCTAGAGGAAAGAATGCGGTGATTGTTGGTGATCCTAATCAGATGCCACCTACCAGTTTCTTTGCGGGCAATACAGTAGATGAGGACAACCTGGATATTGAGGACTTGGATAGTATCTTGGATGATTGCTTAGCGCTTGGTATGCCATCAGCGTATCTAAAATGGCATTACAGAAGTCGTCATGAAAGCCTTATTGCATTTAGCAATCATGAATTTTATGAAAACTCCATGCTTACATTCCCGTCTGTAAATGATAGGGAGAAGAGAGTTAGCATGGTGAAAGCCGAAGGCTTCTTTGATCGCAAGAAGGGACGTATCAATGAGGGTGAAGCGAAGGCCATCATAAAGGAAATTAAGCGCAGATATAAGGACGATACATTAAAGAATCAATCTATAGGAGTGGTCACATTTAATATTAGTCAGCAGACGCTTATTGAAGATATGCTCCAAGAGGAGTTTGCAAATGATATTGAATTTGATAAGTGGGCAACTACTGGAGCGGAGGCTTTATTTGTAAAGAACCTGGAGAACGTACAAGGAGATGAGAGAGATGTAATTCTCTTCTCTGTTGCGTTTGGCCCTGACGAAGATGGAAAGCTTTCACTTAATTTTGGACCATTAAACAGAGAAGGCGGATGGAAACGTCTAAATGTGGCTGTTTCACGTGCTAGATCTGAAATGATTGTGTTTACCATCATGACTTCGGAAATGATAGATTTGAAGCGTACAAAAGCGAAAGGTGTGGAATCACTAAAAGATTTTCTGGAATTTGCTGAAAAAGGGAAATTGCAGCTTTCATATGCAGAATTACATGCAAAGACGAATCAGGGCATTTTGAAAAGAGTATGCGCCGAAATTGAAAAGGCGGGATATAAGTATCAAAAAGCTGTAGGTCATTCTAAATTTAAGGTAGACATTGCTGTACTTAATCCGTATAACGAAGAAGAGTACCTGCTTGGAATCATGTTGGATGGAGAATCCTATCGCCAAAGTAAAAATACAAAAGATCGAGAAATTGCCCAGATCAATGTATTAGGTGGACTTGGCTGGAGTCTCCACAGAATTTGGACTATGGATTGGTGGGATAACAAGCAGAAGGAAATTCAAAAGTTATTAGATGAGTTAGAGCAGAAGAAGCAGATTGCTTATGAAAATGCAAAAGAAGCAGGAATTCTTACAACACCTGATGATACGAGTGACACAAATCAAGAGGGTATTCTTGAACAAGGTGATGATACAGAACTTACAAAAGATGTAGAACAAGCAGATTTATCAGAAGAAGATAGCACTACAAGCGAGGCGGTGATTTCTGAGCAGGAAAGTGTTCTGACGGAAGTCGTATCGGAAGAAAAAAATACTGTAGTGTCAGCAAAACTTGAAAATCACACAATTTATTCTAGCACTGTGAAAATTGCAGGAGTTGTAGAAAAGGAGCCTGCTATCACCGAGAAGGTGGAAGATGAAGAAACTCACCGTGCAAATATGGAATATCGTGTAGTGCCATATGATATGGGAGAAATTGCAGTTACACCTCTATCTACACAAGAGTATGTACTGAAAGGGAATGCTTCAGAGATTACTAGGAAAGCTCAAATGATTATTGAAGCAGAAGCACCTATATGTCACGAAAGGCTTGTAAGAAGAGTACTTAGATCTTTTGATATTCAGAGAGCAAGTACGCAGACAACAGAAGCAACAGAAAAAGCATTAAAGAAAGTCCAAGCTAAGTCAATGAAGCAAAATGGAGTGAAATATTATTGGAGCAGCACTCAGGAACCAGAGCAGTTTGACATTTATAGAAATGATACTGAATTGTCAGAGAAACGTTCTATGGATGAGGTTTGTCTCCAAGAATTAAAAAATGCTGTATGTGTGACTTTAGATACAAAAGGTGCGGCTACAAAAGATGATTTGGTTCGAGATACTATACGTACCATGGGATTTGCACGAAGTGGTAATGCTCTGGTGGAAGCAGTTGAACGTGGTCTCAAGTATGGAAGAAAAACTGGTGAAATTGTACAGCTGGAGAACAAAAAATTTGCTTTGAGCAAGTAGAGAGTGAGTTAGGAATGCAGTTAGGATGGATTGATTTTTCAAAGAAAGATAGGCAGAACTCTATAGATAAAATAATAATGTTATAGAAAAATGTCACAAAATCTTGACAAGAATTTTGTGATAGGTTACACGTTTAACCTTTGTAAAAGCAATTTTTTTATTGTACCATATAATCAGAATATAAGAAAAAGAAGGATTAAATATGGCACAGAACAGGGTTCGAATCGTGGATGTTGCTGATTCATTAGGTCTTAGTACAGCAACTGTATCAAAGGTGATTCATGGCAAAACCAAAAAGATTTCGGATGAGACGGTAAAACGTGTCCAGCAGGAACTTGAACGGTCAGGATATATCCCGAATATGGCGGGGATTTTGCTTGCGAGAAATAATTCAAGAATCATCGGTGTGGTGGTGAATGACCATGTGAAGTATGAGGGCAGGGTTTTAGAGGATGGATTTGTGATGTCATCACTCAATGCTCTTTCCCACGAGGTTAATGAAAAAGGATATTTCCTGATGATAAAAACGACATCCGACATCAGTGAGATTCCAGTGTTTGCTTCTATGTGGAATATGGACGGTCTGATTCTGATGGGATTTTGCGAAGTCGATTATGAGAAGCTCAGAAATCAGATGAGGATATCGTTTGTTGTGTATGATGGCTATTTTGAAAAATGCTCCAAGGTAGTAAATCTGGTCATCAATCATTATGATGGCGGTTATCAGGCTGGGAAATATTTAAAGGAGCTAGGACATGAAAAAGCATTGTGCATAGCAGATAATTTCATTTGTATGGATAAAGAACGCATCGAAGGATTTCGCAAAGCGTTTGAACCAGGAGAAACATTAAGATGGGAGATACCCAAGACAGAAAAGGAAAGAATGAGTTTTTATGATGATAAATATACGCAACTGTTAAAGAGCAATGTTACCGCTGCTTTTGCAGTTTCAGATTTTTATGCAGTTGAGTTTATGAAGTTTTTACAAGAAAAGAATATTCGGATTCCAGAGGATATCCAGATCATCGGCTTTGATGATAGCATGGCAAGCAGGGAAAGCAATCCTTCACTCACAACGATTCATCAAGAGGCAGACTTGAGAGCAAAAACCGCAATTGAATGTCTGGAAGCAATGCGCAATGGAGTAGAATGTGAGACAGAAATCGTGTTACCAGTTGGTTTAATAAAAAGAGAAAGTACGAGGAAATTATAATGTCAAAGTTTATGAAATCATTGTGTAAAATTGCAATTCCTGTCACATTGCAAAGTATGCTGCAGGCATCTTTTTCAATTGTTGACCAGATTATGATAGGACAGTTAGGAGAAACTAACATATCGGCAGTTGGACTATGTGGAAACTTTTCGCTGATTTTTTCAGTGGTGATTGGTGCAGTAAGCACGGTTGCGGGGATACTAATCGCGCAGTTTATTGGAGCAGAAGATACAAAGGAGGCATGGTGCAGTTTTGATGTGAGCCTTATTTGTGGAATTGTAATATCTGCGTTGTTTTTGTTTGCAGCAGGTGTTTTTCCATCTAAAATTCTGAAGCTATATACAGGGGATATGGGGATTATAAACACAGGTGCAATTTATTTCAGAATTGTAGCGTTTTCATATATTCCAATGGCGGTCAGTAATATTTTATCCTCATGGCTGCGTTGCAGGGAGCATGCAACTATACCTTTTTTAGCAAGCTTTGGAGCAGTCGCTGTAAACACAGGACTGAACTACCTGCTGATATTTGGAAAATTCGGACTCCCACGTCTGGAAATGAAAGGAGCTGCGATTGCAACACTTATTTCGCAGTTGTTTAACCTTGTATTTATTGCTGTTGGATTTGCCTTATGTATCAGAAAAGATGGAAATAAACCGGTATGGACATTGCATTTCAGCAAAATTACTATCAAGGATTATCTGATCATGATTATGCCGATTCTGGTCAGTGAATTTTTGTGGAGCCTCGGACAAAATGTGGAGTCTGCCGTCTATGGGCATCTTGGCACGTCAAACCTTGCTGCCTATACACTTACCTGCCCGATACAGGGGCTTATCGTAGGAGCACTTAGTGGATTGTCTGCGGCAGCCGGTGTGATGGTCGGCAAGAGGCTGGGCAGGAAAGAATATGATGAGGCTTATGCAGAGTCAAAAAAGATTATGTATGCAGGCTTAGCCGGAGCGGTAGCCGTATCGGCACTGCTCATTCTTCTGGCAGGAGTATATACCGGACTATATCGTGTAGATGGCAGCGTAAAAACATTTGGAAAGATACTGCTTATTGTATTTGCCCTGTATGCGCCGGTCAAGGTTGAAAATATGATACTTGGTGGTGGTATCATAAGAAGCGGCGGCAATACCAAAATTATCATGGTGATTGATATTGTTGGCACATGGTGCATCGGAATCCCGCTGTGTCTGCTTGCAGCGTATGTATTTAAGTGGGAAATTGTGGGTGTGTATACATTGCTTACCACAGAAGAAATATTCAGGCTGGTTGTATCGCTTGTTATTTTTAAGAGACGTAAGTGGATGATTAGTTTATCGTAGTGTGAGGTGATGGAGATATGGATTATATAAAAGAAAAACTATATCAGCAGTTAGCAATTGACTATTGCTGTCAGGTTTCGGATATAAAGGATGATAAAAATCATTTTACAGAATATGAAAAACTCAATGGCAGGAGACGGTTTGAAGAAGTTGATGATTGTGTTTTAAAGGTAATTGCTGTAAACGGAAAGCTGATATTTACAGGAAAAAAGAGCGTTGTTGACGTATGTCAAAAGCATTTTTCCAATAAATCAGGTAATTGGTTTATGGATGTTGTAAATTTTAGGAAACTGGATGAAATTTTAAAGGAAGAAGGATATAGGATTAAAACAGCCCATCCATTTTTTATTCCCAAGGATGATTGTGTGCACGAAATAAATGGTGTTGAAATAAAAAAATACAATCAGGAAGATATCATGCAATTTAAAGATGATGATAGGTTTGATGAAGCATTTTGCTTCAGTGAAGAGTCACCGGACGTACTTGCAGTTGCAGCAATTATAGATCATGAGATAGTCGGCATGGCAGGAGCCAGTGCTGATAGTCCTTCTTTCTGGCAGATTGGAATCAATGTGAACAAGAATTTTGAGGGCAGGTATATTGCCACGGGACTTGTATCAATACTTAAAGCTGACATCCTCCAAAAAGGATTTGTGCCATATTATGGGACAAGTTTTTCAAATCTTGCATCACAGCATGTCGCTGCAAAAGCAGGATTTGAAGTGGCGTGGGTGGAACTGATCACAGAAAGAAATGATGAATTATGATTAATTTCAATAGCAGGATGCGGTAGTTTCTTAAAATATTGCCTGCCTGATAAATGTTGATATAAAAATGGTCTTTTTGTGCGTAATCTGGTCGTTTTATGGGATTGGACTTTAAAATGAATAATTCAAGAGTATTACAGTTAATTGCACAGATAGGAAAAATACTTAGCAAGGTGGCTTTTGTGTTTTCAATCATAGGTATTTGTGGATGCTTTGTGGGACTTCTTAGCAATGTATTTGGAAGCGGTAAGGTTTTTAAAATCGGAGGTGTTACAATCTACGGTTTGCTGGCAGATTTTGATGCTTATAATGTGAAAAGTATCAGTGCAACGCTGGTGGCATGGCTGATTGTATGTATTGGGCAGGCTGTACTTGCAAAATTTGCGGAACTTTATTTTCATAATGCACTGATGGCGGGAACACCATTTACACAGGTGGGAGCCAGAGAATTGAGAAGACTTGGAATATTGACTATGGTAATTCCGACAGGATGTGCTGTTGTGGCAGAAGTTGTACAGGGGATTTTGACTGGTTTTATGAATGTAAGCGTAGACGGTTGGATGGAGTTTAATTTTGATAATGAATCTTCTGTTGTTGTAGGAGTTATGCTTATTGTAGGTTCTTTTGTGTGTGGCTATGGTGCCGAATTGCTGGATTCCAAAAAGGTGTCACAGGAATAGTGGGTAGATATGACTTGGTATAAGCGGAAAGGTGGAAAATCGAAATGATTTTACTGGTAGATACTTCAGAAATGAACATATCACATTGTGTTGGATGCAACTGCTGTTGGTTAAAAACACCAGGAATCTGCGTGATCAAAGATGACTATGAACAAATATTTATTGGAGCATAAGCCAGCGGATTGGGCAGTCAGTCTGGAACTGATCAGTACGAAAGAAGCAGTCGAATTCTATAAAAAGTATGGTTTTGAGGAAAGACCATGTGAGTGGGACGAACCGGGGATGTTTTTTTTATCAGGCATGTGAGGAAGCAAGGCGGTTAGGAGCGGATAAGTTGCATATTTCTGCACACTCTTCTAAGGAAAGTCAGGCTGCATATAAGGCACTTGGCTGTGTCCATGCAAAGGAGATTAACCCAAAACTGGCAGAGAAAGAACCCTGTGATGTACAGCTTGAATATGTCCTTGACTAAAGCTACTTTCTATGAGAAGAATAATTATGCACTCTTGGAGTCTTCTAAATGAAGCACTCAGAGAGTACATTAATTGTATAAGGGAGTGGATAAAGAAATGAAGATTAGAAAAATGGTAATTGAGGATTATGAAAAAGTATATCAGTTATGGATGTCCTGCGCAGGGATGGGACTCAATAATCTGGATGATTCTAAAGAAGGAATTGAGAAGTTTCTGAAAAGAAATCCGGACACCTGTTTCGTGGCAGAAGATCATGAAATTATTGGCGTGATATTGGCTGGAAATGATGGCAGGAGAGGATATATCTATCATACGGCAGTACACCCGGATTATAGAAAACAGGGGATTGCAGCAAATCTGGTAGAGTATGTAGAGAAGGCAATGGCAGCATTGGAAATCAACAAAGTGGCTTTGGTAGTGTTTGACCGAAATGATACTGGAAATTCATTTTGGGAGAAGCAGGGCTTTACAGTAAGAGATGATTTGATTTACCGCAATAAAGCATTGACAGATATTGTCAGAATAGATACGTAATAACAGAGAAACGTTTGGAGAGTGTATGAATATTTTCGAAGATGCTATGTCAGAAATGACATATGAACAGGTCGAAAATTTAGTGGTGCAGGAGGCAGTCGTATTGTTACCGATAGGAATTATTGAGGAACATGGACCGCATTTGCCTCTGGGAACTGATATTTATCTGGCATATAAACAGGCACATGATGTCTGGGAAGAATTAAATGCCATGGAAATTCCGTGTGTGATTGCACCGCCTTTTTATCTTGGAGGAGTACAGGCGTTGACCAGACATTTTCCAGGGACATTTGCTTTCAGCGAAGAAACGATCATGGCATGTATCGAGGAATATCTTGAAAATCTCGACAGATTTGGTTTCAGAAGAATTGTAGTTTTTAACGATCACGGAGATGGATTACATATTTCGGCAATTGTAGAAGCCATAAAGAATGCAAACCGGAATTTACTTCTACTTGGACATACAAACTGTTGACAGTAAAGCTCCTATATAGTATTATTTGATAAAATACTATATAGGAGCTTTTGTATGAAAATGAATGGCGGATTTCTTGTTACCAAAATAAAACAACTTGGAGATCGAATCTTTGAGAAGATTCTCAGCGAAAAGAATATTGATGCGTTTAACGGAGCCCAGGGGCGTATTCTTTATGTACTGTGGCAGGAAGATGGAATCTCAATCAGGTCACTCTCGATTAAATGTGGATTAGCGATAACTTCTCTTACTACGATGCTGGAAAGAATGGAAAATCAAGGGCTGATAAGACGTGTTCAGTCTGAAACGGACAAAAGGAAAACACTCCTGTTTCTGACTGAAAAAGCACATGCCTTAAAGGACGAATATGATTCTGTATCTGATAAAATGTGCAGTATTTACTACAAAGGTTTTTCGGAGAAAGAAATTACCCAGTTTGAGGAATGCCTCGACCGTATCAGAAAGAATCTTGAGGAGTGGCAGAAATCATGAGTATTTGTATCAAAGATCAGATTCAAAACATGAATATCGTCATCGGATGTACAGTGGGGTGTGCATATTGCTATGCCCGCAATAATGTGAAACGCTGGCATATGATTGATGACTTTGCTGACCCTGAATTCTTTCCGGGTAAGCTCAAGATGATGGAAAAGAAACGTCCGCAGAACTTTCTTCTTACCGGCATGAGCGATCTTTCCGGCTGGAAGTCAGAATGGAGAGACGAGGTATTTGAAAAAATCCGTGAAAATCCACAGCATCAGTTCCTGTTCCTTACAAAGCGACCAGATCTGCTGGATTTTGATACAGATTTGGAAAACGCATGGTTTGGTGTTACGGTGACGAGAAAAGCAGAACTGTGGCGTATTGACGCACTACGGGAAAATGTCAGAGCAAAACACTATCATGTTACCTTTGAGCCGCTATTCGACAATCCAGGTTCAGTTGATCTTTCCAGGATCAACTGGATCGTTGTCGGCACCATGACTGGAGTTCAGAGCAGAAAGGTTCATACGGAGCCGGAGTGGGCATGGTCTCTGACAGATCAGGCGCATATGCTTGACATTCCTGTATTTATGAAGGAAGATCTTGTCCCTATCATAGGGAATGAAAATATGATTCAGGAAATGCCGGATGAATTCAATAAAGTGTTGGAGGTACAGAGATCATGGCAGAAGTAATAAATGGAATCCTCATTAATGAGGCGGAAACAAAGAACATCATGACCAAGTCCAGTCTGCCTGTAGGCGGTTACTCGGTCAATCCCTATGTAGGCTGTACACATGCCTGCAAGTATTGCTATGCTTCTTTTATGAAGCGCTTTACCGGGCACAAGGAGGAATGGGGCACTTTCCTTGATGTGAAGCATTGGCCGGAAATTAAAAATCCGAAGAAATATGCCGGACAGCGGGTGGTCATCGGTTCTGTGACAGATGGCTACAATCCACAGGAGGAGCAATTCGGGAATACCAGAAAACTTCTGGAGCAGCTGATCGGCAGTGACGCAGATATTCTGATCTGCACAAAGTCGGATCTTGTGGTACGGGATATTGATCTGCTGAAGAAGCTTGGACGTGTAACCGTTTCATGGTCGATCAACACACTGGATGAAAATTTCAAGAACGATATGGACTCTGCTTCGAGCATTGAGCGCCGTATCACTGCTATGAAGCAGGTATATGAAGCAGGTATCCGTACAGTCTGTTTCGTATCCCCGGTATTCCCCGGTATCACGGATTTTGAAGCAATCTTTGAGCGGGTAAAGGATCAGTGCGATCTGTTCTGGCTCGAAAATCTCAATCTTCGAGGCGGTTTCAAAAAGACAATTATGGATTATATCGCCGGAAAATATCCTGATCTTGTACCACTTTACGACGAGATCTATAACAAGCATAACCGCAGCTACTTTGAAGCACTTGAAGTAAAAGCAGAGAAAATGGCTAAGAAGTATGATTGTGCCTTTGTGGATAATGAAATGCCTTATGGCAGAGTCCCGCAGGGACATCCGGTGATCGTAGATTATTTCTATCATGAGGAAATCCGTGGGACAGAGAATACCGGAAAAAGAAATCGCTAACTTCAAGTTTGAATAAACGTTAGGTAAGTTCAGATTCAATAAACCCATGTGTAAATATGCATTTTACTTAGAATTTTAAGTAATGGGAACACTATTCCGAAAAGGGAGAAAAAATATATTATTTTATGGGTAACACAGAGCATTTCCCAGCTTGGTAGTTCAATGACCGGATTTGTATTGACATTATGGGCATATAACCAGACACACTCGGCATTTGCAGTATCACTTATGACATTCTGCAATTATGTACCTTATATTATCCTGAGTTTATTTGCCGGAAGTTTTGTAGACAGGCATAGTAAGAAAGCAATTATGCTTATTGCAGATAGTTTAGCGGCTCTCGGAACGATTGCAGTTTTTTGTCTTATGATAGCAGGAAGACTGGAAATCTGGCATATTTATCTTGTAAATGCAATAGTAGGATGCAGTAATGCATTTCAGCAGCCGGCATCTTCGGTTGCCGTGTTCAGGCTGGTTCCGGAGGAAAAACTGGAGATGGTCAGTGGAATGAATTCTTTTTCCATGAACCTGGTTACAATTGCAAGCCCTGCGCTTGCGGCGTTCTGCTATGGAGTATTTGGAATGGGGAGCGTCCTGCTGATAGATATTGTAAGTTTCATGGCAGCGTTCCTTGTATTGCTGTTTTTGATAAAGATTGAAGAAGAAAAGGATACAGTTCAAAAGACATCTTTATTTAGTGGAACAACACAAGGATGGCAGTTTTTATGGAAAAACAGAGGACTTCTTGTAATGATGCTGACGATGGCTGCAATAAACTTTTTCTCCAGATTGACCTATGAAAACATTCTTTCACCTATGATTTTAGCAAGGAGCGGAGAAAATAATATGGTGCTTGGTTTGGTGAATGCTGCTATGGGAATTGGAGGAATTGCCGATGGCATTATTGTTACTATGAAAAAAGAAACGAAGAACCGGGTAAGAATGATGTCTGGTGCTCCAATCGTACCTATATTGGAAAAACTTGTAGGAACAGGAGTTGGAAGCGGCATGGCTTGTATGTTTTTGTGCACTGGTACGCTTGGTTTGGTGCTAGAATATAACCATAGACACGAAATGTTGAACAAGCTATACTTATAGAA
>OAVV01000149.1_pt1 | contig 77260 bp, 74 predicted proteins | sample 1501401 | NCBI WGS metagenome assembly OAVV01 (sample SAMEA2580098, study PRJEB22360) | human gut metagenome | biome: human gut; feature: human-associated habitat; material: faeces | place: Denmark | collected 2008/2010 | reverse complement strand
CACAGCAGACCTCCTTTTCCGTTCACTTTCTGTTTTCTGCCGCCTGTGAACTCTGGCGGCGCAGTCCGGGCAGTATTTCCCCCGGTTGGAGCGTGGGACGAAAGCCGCCCCGCAGACCGCACAGCGTTTCAAGTCCTTATCACGGAAAATCCCTGCTTCCAGCGTCCCATCCAGCGGTAAGACCGCCCAGCGGAACCACTTACAGCAGACCGAGAAAGAAACTGTCTGCGGGCAGGTGCAGGTGTCCCCATCGTCAAGGGCAATACAGTTGCCGCCCTCGCAGTTGCAGCACTCCCGGCGAATAAGGGCATTTGCCTGTTTCCTCTGCGCCGGGGTCATGCGGTAAAGGGAACCGTCCGGCCTGCGTTCCAGCGGCGGCAAGTCTTTACAGGGGTTATCTCTCATGCGTTCCCTCCATTTTTCGCTTTGCCGTTCTCCCCGAAAAGGCTTCCTGCCCCATTCCTGCGGCGTGTTCCGGCGTTGGCACGCTCCCCACTGCTTCGGGACAACTTGTCCCGAAGTGACCTCTGGACACTTTGTCCAGAAGTCCGGCTCCTTGCGGTGCTTCCCTGGCCGGGGTATTCCTTTTCGGACGGTCATTCTGTTTTCAAGGTGCCGTCCATCGATGAACTACCCTAAGTCTACACCTAAATGACCGCCCGTCCAGTATATCCGAAAGGTAGGAAATCCGCCCGGAAAACTCCCTATTTCCACGCTCTCGGAATTGTGGTAAAATGATAAGTACAGAGCGACAAAACCAAATTGGTGGGAATTAAAATGAATAAATTATTTAAGGATATAAGGCATAGTGATGTTGACGCTGTGCGGGCAGCCATATCAAAAAACATTGCAGTAGTAAATGAAGTTTATACAGCAAAAGCACCCAAAAAAGATATTGGACAATCGCCGCTACAAGTGGCGATTAAGTGTGGAGAATTTGAAATCATAGAGCTTTTGCTTGAAAATGGGGCTGACCCTGATTTCATGGAGAACCCTGAACTTGTTCCGCCCCATAGCGTTTGTATGTCTGTTTTGCATGATGCTATTATAGGTGTATTTTCTTCACTATGTTATGAACAGTATATTTCTTCTGAAAAGTATGTGAATTTAATTGAAGTGCTACTAAAAAAAGGAGCTAATCCTAATCGAAAAACATCATCAAAAGTACTGCCAATCGGTACGACTGTACACCAAGCAGAGGGCATTTTGTGTCACGAGAGTGCTTACCCAGATATTCAAGAAATAGCTCGAAATAGATTATTTGAAGTTCTTGATTTGCTCATTAAATATGGTGCAAATAAGGAAGAATGGCTTAATCAAGATTTTTGGGGAGTATCAAATAAAGTCCATTATTTTGAGGAAAAACATTACGGAATGAATAATGTTGACATACGAGAACCTATTCGGATTGCTCTTAAAGAATACTTCGGCTAATTCTCATTTATTGAGTATCGGGCAGACAAGGAGGGAGAGCATGGAACTATCCATACAGGAACGGTTGAAAGACCTGCGTGTGGAGCGCAGCCTGACGCTGGAACAGCTTGCGGAGCAGACCCACCTCTCCAAGTCTGCTTTAGGCAGTTACGAGGGGGACAATTTCAAGGACATCAGCCACTATGCCCTTATTGAGTTGGCAAAGTTTTATGAAGTGACTGTTGATTATCTTCTGGGCCGTTCCCCAACAAGAAATCACCCAAACGCCGATCTTGCAGACCTGTGTTTGAGTGATGATATGATTGAGCTATTGAAAAGCGGGCTGGTGGACAATTCTCTTTTGTGTGAGCTGGCGACCCACCCGGATTTTCCCCGGCTCATGGCCGACCTTGAAATCTATGTGAACGGCGTGGCGGGAAAACAGGTACAGAGCGCAAACGCCATCGTGGACGCTGTGAGCGCAAGGATTATGAAACAGCACAATCCCGGCTTGACCGACCCGCAGTTACGGCAGCTTATCGCCGCCCATATTGACGACGACAGCTTTTGCCGCTATGTAATACAGCAGGACATAAACAAGATAGCCCTCGACCTGCGGGAAGCCCACAAGGACGATTTTTTCAGCGTCCCGGAGGACAATCCGCTGGAAGATTTTTTGCAGACCGCAGAGGAAACCGCTAAAGAGGGCAGCGACCCGGAGCAGGCGGCCATGATGTTTATCTGCAAGCGGCTCAAATTGAATTACAAGAAGTTGTCCGAGGAAGAAAAGAAGTGGCTGAAACGGATTGCGCAGAAGTCAGACTTACTGAAAAATCCAAAGCCGCAGCGGGGGAGAAAGTAAGAGAGCGACGAAGTCGAATTTGGAGAGAAAAGCAATGGGTAAACAAATCAACTATTGGTTGGGATATGAGGATTTTTTGAAGATTGCACAAGCGGCATTAGATTGTGGGTGTATTATCATTAAGAAAGTTTCTGGAAAACTGATATATAAGCGAAGCTTAGACATTGTCACAGAACATGAGCATAATTATTGGTTTTATGTTCCAGAAGCCGGGGTCTTATCAGGGAACACGCTTCCTTTTAACGACAATGATATTCAGGGTTATTCACCCGCTGGAAATACTCTTATAGAAGCCGGATTTTCTTTTAGAAATGATAAAAGCAAAACAATTACCCGCAGCAGACTGTTTGTGATCTCTGGTTATTATGATGAACAAGGCGAATATATTTCACGACCAGAGTATGTTACAAAGACCTATAATAAGTTAGTCCGTATTGTAAAGAAAGTTGCCCCATTGACCGAGTTGACAGATAAATATGTAAGTGCAAATGATAGCGCTTACTTACAAGAAGTAGAATGGAAACACAAAGAATACATTACACCGGAATATCTCCATCTTAAAGAATCTAACAACTATAAACTGATTGGATAGTACCTCATAACTTTCCATTTATCGGGAAGATAGCAAAGCCAGCCGAGCCAGTCAACGGTCAAGATGAACGGCGCATTTCATGCGCCGCCGTTGACAGCCCCGCCCGTCTTTGCTAACGAGTAATCAAGGCGGGAAAGCCCTAAAATGGCTTCCCGCCCATTTCAAATTTTAATGAGAAACGCTCCAAAATCAGAAAGCGAGCGGCCAAGCACTTTAGGGGATTGGCCGCCTTGTCCACCCATTCAGCGGGACGGTGGGCGGCGGTCAAGGCCGGGTGCAAACCCGTCCATTTCAGCCTTGACGGTTGCCCGCTGTCCTGCTACTTTTCCGGGAGTGTGGCCACAACTTCGGGACACTTTGTCCACAAGTCGGAGCGTAGGACGAGGGACGGGGGGCTTTCATATACCTGCCGCCGTTCTCTGAAAACAGCCCGATTTTTTGCTTATTCCCATTCGCAAAAATTCAGCCTGTTTTCCTGACGGAGCAAACGGGGCGCATAAAGCACCGCACCCCGTTTCCCCCGTCAGCCACGCCAGCAGGTATAACACACTACACTTTGCAAGCAAAGTCGTGTGCCAAAGGGGGCACCCCTTTGGAAACCCCGGACAACAAAACAGGCGGTATGCAGCCCTCTCCGGGAGCATACCGCCGTTTGTTGTCAGCAGCCCGTTTCACGGTCTGCGTGTAGTCCCTTGTAAACTGACCTAAACCAAAAATAAAATAATAACAATAGACACTATTGTTATTGAGATCTTTCTATTTTTTTCACTAAAAGCAATATATGCTAATGTTAAAAGCAAACTAATAATAGCAACCAGCGTTCTTAAATGAACACTGAACATCATAAATGAACATACTAATAAAAGCATTGCGTATTTACATCTTTTATTTTTGTAATATTGCAATAATAAATATATAGACCAAACATACAAAAAAGTGATAAAAATTTCTGCTTGTGTTGTATGTGTATATACAATTATATATGGGTACAGCATACTAACTACACAAATCACCGCTATTAGTTTTTTCCTTTTATTTTCTGTTATGATATTAAAGATACTATTCAATAATAAATAAATAAACACTATTAAAATAACATTTATTATTTCTGCGCAGTAATACCTTATTTTAATACTAGGTATAGAAATTAATAGTGATAAGATTATTCCATAACCAAATCCATAATATCCTGAATAACTCATAACGTTATTCCAATTATATCCTCTTAACAATGCTCCACTTGCCCAATAGCCAAATTCATCTGTAAACCATGGAAGATATCTCCTTTGTATCCCTATGCAATTAATTACTATCAGCAATAGTGAAAAAAACATTGTATATTTTTTTTCATCAATATATTTTTTTATCTTATCTGTCATCTAAATTCCTCAAACTTTTATATAATATTTCAATATATACAGAAAAGTAATTTGAAATTCTCATTAAAAATAATGACTTATTTTTCATTAACCTATACACAGCAAAATCTTTGTTCTTGATATATAAATCAATTTCTTTTATTTGTTCTCTAACTTTTAAAATGGGCATCCCTATCATATAATTATCAATTACTTTTTTAGCAAATTGAGCTTCCTGATATTTATATATTTGTAATTTAGAACTACAGTCTTGATTTAAGATTTTTAATAAAACTTTTTTTGAATCTTGATAATGTTTTTTTATACCACTTACACTAACACTTTGCCCTGCATTATCTAGTTTATATATATATATATCTTTATTAATATAACGAACTGTTTTTATATATGGAAGATACGATATAACATATTCCATATCTGTATAAAAACAATGTTCTGATATTTCTATATAATTTTTCTTTAATATTTCTGTTTTGTAACATATACCATGCATCAACAAATTTGTTCTAAAATCCAGATTTTCTATTTTTAAACACTTGTTTGGAGCAAGCATAAATTTAATATGATTACTTGTCTTGCTTTCTCCATAGTATAATAAATAATCTGTGAGAATCATATCATCTTCTGTTGTCATTAATATTTTCATTAAATATTCAAGATTGTTTGTGTCAAACCAATCATCTGCATCTAACAATTTAAAATATTTACCACTAGCCATTTTTATACTATTATTAATGGTAGAACCATATCCACCATTTTCTTTATTTATAATTCTCACAATATTCGGATATTTTCTTTCATATTCTTGGGCAATGCATAAAGTCATATCATTTGATCCATCATTGACTATAATTACCTCTATAAAATTTATATATTTATCAGATATAATACATGATTCTATTGCCTTTTTAATATACTTTTCTGCATTATACGCAGCTATAGATATTGTTAATATCTTATTCATCCTTTTTTATATCTCCTAAATATTTTTGACCAAAGTCAGCTATAATTTTCTTTTTATTTTCGTATTCGAATTTATTTAAAAAATATTTTCTAACATTTAAATTAATCTTTTGATCCATATCGGAATTATTAATAACATTAATAAATTCCTGAGATGAATTACATTCATAAATCCCATCTACTTTTTCTTCACCATATCCCAATAGAGCTTCATGAGAAGCAAATATATTTTTTCCATACATTAAAGCTTCTGCCGTTTTTACTTTCATTCCACCGCCTGAAAAAATAGGAATTACAACTCCTCTCGCCTCATAATAAAAGGGGGCTATTTCTTCTACTGTTCCTAATATGGTTACATTTTTTTTCTCAAGATGCTTAATCTTTTCCATTCCTTTACCTATAATCAATAATGAATAATTTATATATGGCATAACATTATCAATAAACCATATGATTCCCTCTACGTTAGGTTTAAAATAAGAGCCCACGAACAATAAATAATCCCCATACATATTATTATCCATTGAAATATTACATCTATAATGATCTTTTATCGTTATTGGTAAAAAACAAGTGGCTTTTCTATTGTAGAATTTCCGTATTAATTTATCATCTCGTTTGTTTAAAACAAATATATAGTCAGCTTTATTAATTATTTTTTTTTCGTTATAACTCACAGCCAAATATTTTATAAATGTTAAGGGGTTTTTCTTCAAACGGTCTAAAGAGTATTGTTTTTCAACATTATGTAAAAATAAAATACTTTTGTACGATCTATTACACTTGCTTATTAAATTTCCAAACCAGCTTCCATCAAAATATAAAACATTCGCATTACTATTTAAAATTGAATATAATATCTTTTCTTCTTCACTTTTAGAGTATCCATCCCTCATAAATAAATAATTTACATATTTTCTTAACAGACTTTTTTCTTCCTGAATTCTCAACAGACTAACATTGTCTTTTCCATATACTTCTGCAAGAGCATCATAATTTTCTTTACTTGCCAGTTCTCCTCCCTTCAATACTTTTTGTTCTATATCATGTTTTGTTATATATAAAATTTTCATCTATTTTTCCTTTTCATTACCTGAAGTTCTTTCCAGAACTGTTGTACTCCCTCATTTTTTATAAGTGCTAATCCATAATATATATATCCAACATTTTTCCCATATTTACGTATAATTTTTTTTCTCTTACTTATTATTCTTTTTTTATTATCATTTATCCATGCACCGTTAAAATAATGTATTGAATATGTATTTTCTGTTATATTTAATTCTTCTGTTGCACGATTATATGGGCAAAAATATTCTTGCGGATAAATTGTAATATTTGCAAGCATTTGCTTTTCACCATTCAAGAGTAGACCTTCTTCTAGACATATTCTTGTAATTGGAACAGGATTAGGAGTTAAATCATATTTTCCATTATCTAAGATAAACGCCCGTCCTTCATAATAATCCAAAAATTTTTTGAATATTGGATTACCTACTTCACTACCAAATATCCAAGCTGCAACTGAATGATTATTCTCAAAACAAGTAAATGCCAAGTTATTTAACAAATCATCAAACTTTTTTATTACTTCTATATCAGAATCTAAGTATATTCCTCCCTCATGATACAAAGCATATAGCCTTACATAATCACTAACAAAAGCATATTTTTTTTCTTGAAAAGCCTCTTTTGTATACCTGCAAATATTCACATCAAAATTATCTGTATTCCAACACTTTATCTCATAATCTGGCAATTTTACTTTCCAAGATTCTACACATTTTTTTATTAAATCAGGGAATTCATCTCCACTTAACCAACAATAATGAATAATCTTAGGTATCATTTTATATTCTCCATTTCTCATCTATTTGGCTTTAATCTATCAAATTTATATTTTTTTTGTAACACTCTGCTTTTCTACAATAATCAAATTCAGCAGATAATTTCTGGGATTTTTTGCCAAAATCAAATAATAAATTACAATCATTAAAGATTTTTCTTATGTTATCACTAATCTCTATAACACTCTTCTCTTCTATTAAATATCCATTTTCTCCATCTACTATGATATCCGCAATTCCCCCTGTATTTGTAGATATTACAGGCAACCCAGATGCCATAGCCTCCATTATGGTTGTTGGAACACCTTCTTGATCTCCGTCCTTTGCAACTATTGATGGTGCCACAAATATATCTGCTGATGCATATATTGTCTTTAGCTCTTCATGTGTTTTAGATCCTACAAAACGTATCTTATTGCCTTGTTCCTTTGCCTGTTCTACCAATTTGTCATGTAATGGGCCATCACCCACTATGACTAAAATAGCATCTACAGATTTCATTGCTTCAATAAGATAAGTAACTCCCTTTTTCTCAGCCAGACGCCCTACAAACAGAACTACTTTTTTATCTCCTTGATTAAAATAATTCTCCACTCGGTATTGTTTTCCAAACTTTGATGTATCTACTCCCATAGATATTACTGATGGCTCTTCTATCTCATGACTTGCAAGTTCTTCTACACGCTCTTTTAGATAATTGGAAACTACTGTTACATGAGATGCTTTTTTCAAACATCTTACTTTTAACTTTTTAATGATTCCTTTATTCAAAGAGGTAACATCTCCCCCATGTCCAGTAACAATATAGGGCTTTTTAAAGAAAGACTGTACAATTCCCTGCGGTATTAGCCAATGAGCATGCACAATATCATACTCTGGAAGGATTCTCCATAATTTGAAATACAAACTGATAAATAGGAATGGAACCAATAATATACGAACTTTTTTTTCTTTAATTCTTGGTACAATTGCTCCAGGATAGCATAATGTTTCCCACTTATGTATAGGGAAATAATGGTATCTGATTACCTTTACTCCATTCATTACTTCTGTATCTTTAGCTCCTGGAGAAGCCGGTACTAATACAGTCACATCAAATTCATCTGTCATGTGAGATGACAAATCCAACACAAATCGTGGTTCTGTGTCACCCTCCCAACGTGGAAATGTAGACGCTGTCACTAATAATTTCTTTTTTCTCTGTATTTTTCCATTTTGCTCATTGTCTCTCACTTTAATTTATCCCCTCACCATAATAAAAAATCCCAACATAAAGTATTTTCACCTCAATGGCAATTACATACTTTATATTAGGATTTTCTCTTTTATATCTTTTAATAATTTAGTTCTTATATTCCATGCATGCAACTTTACAATTCTTCTTATAGAAGCAGATTCCATACATCAATATACTCTGGTATCCGTCCTCCTCAAGTTCATCCGTATAGTGCATTGTTTCTATCTGCTGTAATGCTTTACTGCATCCATCTTCCAGCCCTTTGAACTCTTTGGTATATTTCAGTTCTATGATTACTGCTGTATTTTGCTCATCATACGGCTTTAGCAATATATCTGCCCTTCCATTTCCTGCTTCTCGATTAGAGAGAATACGATACTGTTCCAGAGAGCTCATAAGTCCAAGTATAAATCCATGATAAAAGGATTCGTTTTCATCATAATAGCTGATACTTGCTTTCAAATAGCCTTTGATAAGCTCTTCCAGAGTTTTGGCTTTTCCATTGAGCAATGCCTGATGCAGCGGTGTCAGGTCAAGTTTCATGACTCTTCTTCTGAACCATTCCATAATGGTATTTTCGTAGATATAGCGAACCTCCATATTTGGAATCGCCATAGTCATATACACCCTTGCCCCAACCAAATGGGTATCTACTGCCTTCAGGTATCCGGTAAAAAAAAGGAAATTCCACAGATTATCCTGTGAATTGTAAATATCTTCGTAGGTGATATCCTCATGAATCGGCTTTGCTATAGTTTTGCCGGACATGATATCTTCCAGCTCTGCTCTGGTGGTGTCATCTGCTTTCTCTATCATTTCTCTAATGATGCTGTTAGAAGAGGTGTTCGCCCAATAAGGTCTTGGATACGTTATTCTGTCTGCAATCACACCGTTTAGATAACTGATTACACTCCAGGGATTGTATACATGAGTCTGACCAAACAGATATCCATCATACCACTTTTTAATGTCTTCTGCCTTGTCTTCCAACTCATAATATTCCAGCATGTCTGCGACTTCACTTTCCGTAAAGCCAAAATACTCTGCAAAGCTGTCACTGATTACGGAAATCACATTCAGATTATTCAAACCGGTAAATATACTTTCCTTGCTGATTCTAAGACATCCGGTAATTACGGCAAGTTTCAGACTTTCATTCGTCTTCAATGCAGATTCCATAAGGGAACGTATAAATACAGTCATCTCATCATAGAAACCTGCAAAGTATGCATTTTCCAGAGGTACATCATATTCATCTATCAGTATGACTACTTTCTGATGATGGTATCGCTCCAGACATTTCGATAGAAAAGAAATGGCATCCACATATATCTTGTTGTCATCTGCTAATGACATGATATTTCGATACAGATTCTTTTCCACTTCTAAGAGGTCATCTGTCTGTAAAACATACTGATGTCTGATATATTCCTCAGCTATCTGCTTCTTTATCATCCAGAATGTTGTGTCCCAATCTGCCTGCTTCGATGACTTGAAAGAAAGATAAATAACAGGATATCTCCCCATATGCTGTATATACTGATTACCTGCATCCATGATTTTCTTATCTGCAAAATATCTGCTATTATCAACCGCATTTCCCTTTTCATCTATTTCATCTTCGAAAAAAGTCTTTAGCATATCAAGCGCTAATGTTTTTCCAAATCTTCTGGGTCTGGTAAACAGGTTGACATAACTTTGTCTATCCAGTAATTCCTTTATAATAAGAGTCTTATCCACATAAAAATACGCTTCATCAATTACTTTTTTATAGAATTCAATTCCTATTGGTAGGTTTCTTTTTGCCATATCTTTTCGGATCCTCTCTTAGGGTTTCTTCATCTACAGTATATCTTTTATGAACTTTCATTACAACCATTTTCCTAATATAAAGTATGCAATTGTCAAGGTTCTTTTGTTTATTTCAGCAAGCCTTTTAAACGGCTTAACTTACTTCTCCATACGTATCTGTGCTTCTTCATGTGTTGCTGCTTTATCTACCACATGATATGTTCTGATTGCTTCTTTCTCCATCTTCTGCTGCATATATAATGCGTCATATTCTGCACGTCTGACATGATACTGTGTATCCTGTAACAGTCTTCTGTTTGCGGCTATTGTATCTGATACCAGACCAATCACGAATGTTACAAAGCCCATAATCAACAATGTGCTCGCCAATATCAGGGATTGTACATGTCCTGCTGATGTACCTGTGATAACGAAATACAAATATCTTAAAATAAAGATAAGTCCTATGCCCGCCGGTAATAATGTCAAATAGGTAAAGGTTTTGAGCGGTTTATACATCATATAAGCACGCAGAATCGTTACCATAGATTTCTTAACATATCCCCAGATACTCTTGAACAATCTGGATGGGCGCAGTTCACCGTTGGTATGAATCGGTACACTGGTAATTGCCAGCTTCTCACGTCCAGCCTGTACAATGGTTTCCAGAGTATAGGTGTAGTCATTTACTACGTTGATCCGCATAGCTGCTTCTCTGCTGAGTGCACGGAAGCCACTGGGAGCATCCGGTATATCTGTCGCAGATGCCTTACGCACAGCCCAGCTTCCCAGATGCTGCAGCTTCTTCTTGATTAATGAGAAATGCTCTGTATCATCAATAGGTCTGGCGCCTACGACATAATCAGCCTTTCCATCCAGTATTGGTTTAATGAGCGTAACTATATCTTCTGCACAATACTGATTATCCGCATCTGTATTCACGATAATATCCGCCCCTTGCCTAAGGCATTCATCCAGTCCTGCCATGAAGCCTTTTGCCAGTCCTTTATTCTGGGTAAAATTCACTACATGATGTACTCCCCATTTTTTTGCAACCTCTACAGTATTATCCTTACTTCCATCATTAATAATCAGATATTCGATCTCATCTATTCCATCTAAGTGTCTGGGCAGATCATTTAATGCAATTTCCAGTGTTTCTGCCTCGTTATAACATGGTATCTGAATAATTAATTTCATTCGTTCTATCCCCTCTCACTTTTGTACTCACTAGTTCTCTTCTCTGTTCTTCTTCACTGCTGATACAATGCCTACACCAAAAATTGCAATTACCAATACCACAATAATGCTTCCCCATATCATTCGATTTCTTTTCTGCCGCTGCAATTCCAGCATTTCTTCATATATGCTCTCGTAGTCATTTCCTATACTGTTAAATTCTGCATTCAATGTATCTACATCTCCAATAGGCGTTAATGCATTTATTTGGACATACCCTGTCTTATCTCCTTTTGAAACCGTACACCACTCACCATCCGTATAAGCAGTAACCATGACTGTATCTCCTGCCACAAGTTCCTGCACTTCTTTCGCAGATTCTGACGCATTTTCTCTCATCTGCGTATTTTCATTTACCTGATAGAAGCTGTTTACCGTAATTTCTGTCTTCTCTGCTGCATAACAATTAGAAGAACTATACAATACTCCCACCAGCATAGTAAATACAGCCATCATTATTTGTCTCCATGTTTTCTTTTTCATAATTTTGTATCTCCTCGTTTATCTTTCATCCATTATAGAAAATAGCCAGATGCCCCATAACACGCCAATAAGTATATTGATTTTTTAACTCATCAAGCCCACTATATAAATAGTCTGTAACTACCAGATCAGTCTCTTCAATGTCCTTTTTATCGTAAATTAAATAAATCTTCGTATTGCGTAGGCGAAATTGTAAATTATCTGCCAGACATCTGTCTCCTTCCTGGATATATACAAGTCTGTCATGATGTTCCAATTCTTTCTCTGCAATATCAATAATCTGCATATCCCTGAAGTTTGCCATCTGTGTTGCTGATGAGAATGTTGCTGCCAGATGAATCCCCAAAAATAATTCCATTGCCATGATAATGGCAACTAATACTGGTAATTTCCTGCTATTGCTTATTCGAAGTATAAATATGACAAATATCATCAATATCATAGAAACGATATATGCCATAATATGAAATGTTGCAGGATTGAAATCTGCTCCGTTATATAAATAGCTGATTCCCAATATCATATATGCATGTATATTGGTCTGATGATATTTATCAATGATGTATATTATCAGTCCCAATACTGGTAATTGCAGAATTGCAATGCACAGGGCAGGTTTTACAATATGTCTGCTTTCCATAACACCTATACAGCCCAGCCCCATAAGAATCGGCAGGATTTGCTCATTGTACCGTCCATAGGTTAATCCATCAATTCTTCCACCTATTCCTGTCGTATAGATAGCTGTTACTGCTATCTCGCCTGCTGTCGCTAATAATATAAAGAGATATATGAGCTTCTTTTGTTGCCGCAATCTTTTAAAGCATACATATACGCCCCAGTAGAATAGACCAAAACTTGCAAGCCCCAGATACCATATCTTGCATAAAATACTGATCATCAGATTTCTAAAGCCTATTAAAGTGAATATGCTTTTTATCTTACCTACCTGTCCACTGTAGTCATTATCTGGCACAGATTCCCTGGCAATATCTGTATAAATATTTTGTGTTATATATACTTTTATTTGATTTGCTATCATAAATAGCAATATAAATGCAATGATAACAGCTGCTATTTTTCTCCACTTTTTTCTGTCGTTACCACAACATGAAAATGTATATATTCCCAATGTAATAACTGCTGCTATCAGTATTGCTACGGTTCTCATATGTACCGTATATATGTAAATAAGCGAAATAATCAGTGCGACTAATATTTCCGGCTTATGATTGTCTAAATAAAGCGTCATCAGCATACATATGATAATGTACATACTCATAACTACGATTTCTGTCATGGTAGATCTCGAATAATGTAACCATGACGGATATAAAATGGCGATTCCTGTAATCAGAATCAGAGAAATCGTCTTCTGTCTCTCTTCCTGTAATCTCATGATATTTTTAAGCAACACAAAATAAGCCAATATCATAAGCAGGAAATTAACTGTAACCGCTGCCCTATAAGCAACTATTGAATCTTGAAAAATCTGAAATATGGGGTAAAGAATAAGAGTATATCCAAAGGAATAATAAGAACCAAGTGATACGATATCAGACCAGTCACATCCTGAAAGTGTCGCTGCATATGTCCAATACCCGAATTCATCCGGGATCAGTTCGAAACTGTAGATTTGATAAATGCTATACATATAATAGCAAAATAATAACAATACAAAGACAAATAGATATTTAGTTGTCCCGGTCTTCTTCCTCATGCTGTAAATATATTCCCCTTAATATAATCTAAAAATCATTTCCCCTGATTGTAATATCCGAGCAGATGTAGTGCATCTGCCCGGGTAAATTTTACATTATTTTGCAATAATTGCATATGTACCAAGACCAGCCTGTACTGCGAATGTTACAGTTGTAGGATCTGTATCCTGATCTTCAAGAATTGTTGTAGCTCCGCCTGGCTGTACGCAGATTGCAGAATATGTCTTAGTTGTATCTGCTGTCTTAGGAAGACCAGCCTTCAGTGCTACACTACCATTTGAAAGTGTAACCCACTTGCCATTCTGCTTAGCACCAAGGTCAATATTTAATGTAGATACTAAATCAGCACCGCCAAGTGCTTCGATAGCTGCATTTACGCTTACCATGGCTGCAGTACTCTTCTTCTGGTCTGTATCATAGATAATGATTGCTGCTTTCTGTCCACTTGTTAAGCTTAATGCTGCTGCTAAATCTGCTGCAGGAGTAGTTACTGCTACACCTTTTAAAGATTCTGCTGCATATACGCCAGCGATAGATGTCTGAACAGCTACGCCACCAACCTTTACAGATGCACCTGCAGACTGGCTATTAGCCTCTGCATATGTAGCTGGTGTTGAAGTCTCCTGTGTTGTAGAACTGGATGAGCTTCCGCTTCCTGCGTTCTCTGTTGTTGCACATACAGTCATGGCTGATGCCATTACCATAGTTGCTGCAAGGGTTGCAGCTAATACTTTCTTCATACTTCTCATTGGATTGTTCCTCCTCGTTGTTTTTTGGGGTTTTGTGAGTACCCGTTAATTTTTTCTTTTTGTGCCTGACTCTGATGTATATTAGGCATTCTCTCGGAAACCTAATTTATTAATATTATAAACTTAATATGCGCTATTTTCAATAGCATTTTACAAATTATGCTATTTTAGTTATATTGCTCACAAATTTCGTGCCATGATTTTTATCATAATTTATTTTTATGTATAGTATTCTCTCTTTTTTACAATATTAAAATCATACTTATAAATTGCATTTACTTTAAGCTATATTAAATAGCTTATATGCTATTTTAGTGAGCCTTTTCTTTTCTATTAACAAGTATAATTGTTAAATACTGATAATTTGGAAGGGAATGTAATATATGACTGGTAATTCACTTGGTACTTATTTAAAATCATTACGCAAATGCAACGGCTATTCTCAGGAATTTGTGGCTTCCAGTCTAAACATTATCAGGCAGACTTATTCTCACTATGAAACAGGTCGTATCATTCCTCCTGTTGATTCTTTATACAATCTTGCAATGCTGTATCATATTTCCTCCGATGTCCTGCTTGGCTATGCAATGGAGGATCTGTCTACTAAGGAGAATGGCAGCAGGCACTTTACCTCTATCTCGTCTGCCGGCTGTGCGCCTGCGACTCCCGTAATCTCACCTCAGGACAGTGAATTGTTAAATTACTATCACCAGCTGGATCTGCGTGACCAGGAGGATATTCTGGATTTCATCAAATTAAAAGCAAACAAAAAAAGAATGCCCCACTAGGAGCATTCCTGCATCATGGACAGCACCATCTGCGCTGTCTCTACCATACTTGTACTGTTGTCCATACTATGTTTCTGAAGATATCTGTGAGCTTCCTCTTCGGTCATGTTATTCCGGCCCATGAGGAGCTCTTTTGCTTTTGCAATCGTTGCTGCTTCTTCCTCATTACGCTGTCTGGGCTTCTCCCTCAGCTTCCTCTTACGTCTCACCAGATTCTGGGACATCATGCCTACGGTGCTGATCAGTTCATGTACTTTAAGGGGCATACCCAGTCCGATCATATTGCCGCCTTCCACTTCTGAGAGAAGTCTCTGGGGAGCCATAAGCAGTATTTCAAAGCCCCCCGGAACATTCTGCTGTAATTCTGAACAGATCATATCTGCCAGCCTGTAACCACAGATTATGATTCCATCATGAAATTCATCCGCATAGCTTAATGCCTGGGCGCCCGATGTACAGACAGCGGTCACTCCGAATCCATTTTTTACCAGAATATTCTTGATGCTTTTGGCATCTTCTATTTTGGCAAAAGCTACGATGATATTAGTCACTGATACACCTCCTAATCATGTCATTTACCTCTGACATTGTTTAGAATTTGTACAGATAAGACTCGATTTCCCAGTTGGTCACCTGGCTGTCATATTCTTTCCATGCTGCAATCTTGGATTCGTAGTACTGGTCAAATACTCTGTCACCTACCAGATCCTTGAGCAGGGTATCCTTCTTCATTTCCATGCAGGCATCGAGAAGGTCTGTAGGAAGCTTCTCCAGCCCTCTTGCCTGTGCCTCATCCTCTGACAGGATATTGATGTTGTCCTGTACTTCTGCAGGTGGCTCAATCTGGTTCCTGATTCCATCCAGTCCAGCCATGAGACATGCTGCAAAAGCCAGATATGGATTGGCAGCCGGATCCGGACTTCTCAATTCAATTCTTGTATGCTCTCCGCGCATATTCGGCACACGGATCAGTGTATTGGCTCCTAATGTGCTCCATGCCACATATACAGGTGCCTCGAATCCTGGCTTTAATCTCTTATAAGAATTTACCAGCGGATTGGTTACTGCGCAGATTCCCTTCACATGCTTCATCACGCCGCCCATGAAGTAGTAAGCCTCTTTGCTGAGTCCGTTCTCTCCATTTGGGTCATCAAATATGTTTCTGCCATCTTTACGCAATGACATATTGATGTGCATACCGGAACCGCAGAATTCTTTTCTTGGCTTTGGCATAAAGGTCGCATGTAAACCATGATGCTTTGCGATTGTCTTTACAGCCAGTTTAAAAGTCATAATGTTATCCGCTGTTGTCAGTGCCTCGTCATACCTGAAATCCACTTCATGCTGGGAAGGTGCTTTCTCATGGTGGGAGGCCTCTACTACAAATCCCATGTCTTCCAGTGTCAGCACGATATCTCTTCTTGCATTTTCACCATTATCCAGAGGTCCCATATCAAAGAATCCCGCCTGCTCGTTGGTGATTGTAGTAGGTCTGCCATTTTCATCCGCATTGAAAAGGAAGAACTCGCACTCAGGTCCTACGTCGAAGGTGTAACCCATCTTAGCAGCCTCTTTGATTGCCTTCTTCAGGACATATCTGCAGTCACTTTCAAAAGGCGTTCTGTCTGCACGGTATACATCACAGATAAACCTGGCTACCTTGCCCTGCTGTGGACGCCATGGGAAAATCGTAAATGTATTCAGGTCCGGATACAAAAACATATCTGCATTGTCGGTGGGCAGCATGCCTTCTACCAGCGAACAATCAAACATACAGTCATTATTCAGTGCCTTCTCCAGCTGGCTTGACGTAATTGCCACGTTCTTAAAATTACCCTCAATATCCGTAAACTGCATACGGATAAATTCTACGTCTTCATCTTCTACCATATTGATGATATCTTGTTTTGTATACTTCTGCATTGTTTCCATATCCTTCCTATTATAATGCGCTATAGTGCATATATTGTGCGTTATAATCTGTTATTTTTAGAATATATTATTAACTTTTCATAAATAATAACAAGTTATGTCGTTCTTTGTCAACCACTGTTGCGATAAAACACATCATATTCCTCCCCTCTATTTCATATGATGTATAGAAAAAGAGTTTGGAGTCTTTTTATGAGTGCCAATACCAAAATTGTTGTTCTTCGTTCCAGAGAAGTGTTATATACGATCTTACTGTTATTCGTAGGCATCCTGATCATTCTGGTTCTGCTGTCTCTATTCCTGCCTTCGGATTCTGCTTCACCTACAGAGGAGTCTGCTGCCCTATACGTTCCCGGTGTATATTCTTCTACATTACAGCTTGGCAATGCCGCCGCACAGCTGCAAGTCACCGTAGATGCGGATCATATCAACGCAATTGAATTGATCAATCTGGATGAAGCGGTTACTACTATGTATCCTCTCATGGAGCCGTGTCTGGATGAGCTGACTGCCAAAGTAATAGACAATCAGGGACTGGAGAACATCAGTTATTCCACGGAAAGCAAATATACTTCCATTTTATTACTGAATGCTATCTCCCAGTCCCTGAGTAAAGCAGCTGTATCTGCACCCGTGTCTGGCACAATGCAATAAAAGCACGCATTAGCGTGCTTTTATCTAAGGCCTTAATGTGTCCAGTTCCTGCATCCAGATATGTGCGCATGCATCCGACGGCATTCTCAGGTCGCCTCTTGGAGACAGTGCCACACTGCCTACCTTAGGTCCGTCCGGCAGGCAGGAGCGTTTGAACTGCTGTGCAAAGAATCTGCGATAGAAGGTCTTCAGCCATTTCAGGATAACTTCATTCTCATATACTCCTGCAAAGGACAGTTTTGCGATTCTGTATATCTTGGAAGGCGTGTATCCGCAACGCAGCATATAATATAAGAAGAAATCATGAAGCTCATACGGTCCTACGAGATCTTCTGTCTTTTGTGAAATTACACCATCCTCCGGTGGAAGAAGCTCCGGGCTGACCGGTGTATCCAGAATATCCAGCAATACATTGCGCATTGCTTCATGATTACAGGTATCTGCATAATACTGCACCAGATGACGCACCAGTGTCTTAGGTACTCCTACGTTCACTCCGTACATGGACATGTGGTCACCATTATAGGTTGCCCAGCCGAGCGCAAGCTCAGACATATCTCCTGTACCAATGACCAGACCGCCATTCTTATTGGCAATATCCATCAGTATCTGGGTTCTTTCTCTTGCCTGTCCATTTTCATAAGTCACATCATGCTGATTCGGGTCCTGTCCGATATCCCTGAAGTGAATGTTCACGGCTTCCTTAATATCTACTTCCTGTAACTGTGCTCCACAGGCATGGGTCAGCTTGCAGGCATTGTCATAGGTTCTGTCCGTTGTCCCAAAGCATGGCATTGTCACTGCCTTGATGTTCTCTCTTGGCAATCCCAGCATATCAAAGGCTCTCACCGTCACCAACAGGGCAAGTGTAGAATCCAGACCGCCGGAGATACCGATTACCGCAGTCTTAGAGCCTGTATGCTCATATCTCTTTTTCAGGCCATTTGCCTGAATAGAGAGAATCTGCTCACAGCGTTTCTCTCTGGTCGTTTTATCGGATGGCACGAACGGCGCTCTGTCAAACTTTCTGCTTAACTTCGTTTCTTCTACCTTCAATGTAAAAGGTATCACATCATGAAGGATATCTTCTCTTGGAAGGTACGTAGTCATCTTCCTGCGTTCCATCCGAAGCTTGGCAATATCCAGATCTGCATAGATAATTCCCGTTGTAAAAGATGTACTCTGCGCAAGAAGTGTACCATTCTCCGCAATCAGGTCATGACCGCCATAGACTACATCCTGTGTGGACTCTCCATCTCCTGCGCTGGAATAGATATATCCTGCAATCAGTCTTGCACTGGTCAGCTTCACCAGCTCTTCGCGATACGTATCCTTGCCTACCAGTTCATTACTGGCTGACAGGTTCACCATGACTGTTGCACCTGCCAATGCATGTCTTGTGTTAGGAGGATTCGGCGTCCAGATATCTTCACAGATCTCACAGCCTACCACCAGTCCTTCCACGGTATCGCATTCAAATAGGATATCCGTCCCAAAAGGAATCTCTTCACCCTGATATCTGCAATAGCCATCCTGTCCCTCTCCTGAGGCAAAATGTCTTGCTTCATAGAACTCACCATAGTTAGGCAGATATGTCTTTGGAATAAAAGCCAGTACATGTCCGTGCTGCACCACTGCTGCCACATTGAACAACTTATGGTCTTTTTCCAAAGGCATTCCAATAAAAAGCAGAGCATCACACTCTGCCGTTCTGTCTGCAATTACTCCCAACTGTTCCCTGGCTGATGCTAACAGCTTATCCTGTAGGAACAGATCACTACAAGAATATCCGGTAATACACAGCTCCGGCAATACTACAATCTTCGCCCCATTAGAGCAGGCTTCCTTTACCTCGTTGATAATAGCTTCTGCATTGTATTGGGTATCTGCAACTTTTATCTTTGGCGTAGCCGCAGCTACTTTCACAAATCCATCTTTCATAATAATCCTCATTTCTGCGCACGTCCTTTGCGCATATCGAGTTTGTGTCAAGTATACGCAGACACAAATCTCGTGTGTGAAAAAAACTGCCATATATGGTTTTTTCACACTATCCTTCCCTTATTTTGAACGCTTGATGATCTGTTTGAGATCCTCGATGCTGAATTCATAAGCGGTATTGCAGAAATGGCATTTTACTTCGATAGGCTTGCCATCCTGAATCATATCATTGATTTCCTTACGTCCGATGCTGACGATCGCCTTCTCCACACGTTCCTTGCTGCAATTGCAATAATACTGTGTTGGAATCGTATCCTGAATCTCCAGGTCCATATCCCCAAGAAGTACTTCCAGAATCTGCTCCGGTGTCCTGCCTTCGTCTAACAGCTTCGTTACGCTGGATACCTGCGCCAGATTCTTCTCCAGCTTCTCAATTACCTCTTCTTCTGCAAAAGGCATCAGCTGAATGATGAATCCACCCGCCTGCTTCACGGTATTGTCCTTTTCCATCAGTACTCCCAGACCTACTGCAGAAGGCACCTGTTCGGAAGTTGCAAAATAGTAAGTCAAATCTTCTGCAATCTCACCTGTCTGTAATTCAGTCTGTCCGGTATAAGGCTCTTTTAACCCCATATCTTTGATCACACTAAGATATCCTCTGCCGATAGCTCCGCCCACATCCAGCTTACCTTTCTCATTTGGAGGCAGCATAACCTGTGGCTCTACCACATATCCTTTTACATTTGCTGCAGAATCTGCTGTCACTGTAATGCCCTTCACCGGTCCATCACCACGTATCTGCAATGTGAGAACATCCTGCTCACCCTTTAACATGCTGCCCATCATTGCACCGGCAGTCAGTAATCTGCCCAATGCCGCAGTCATAACAGGACTTGTCTCATGAACCTGACGTCCCTTCTCTACCATTTCTCTCGTTGTTGCCGCGAATGCACGAATCTGTGCATTAGCAGCTGTTGCTCTTACTATATAATCTGACATCTTAATCTCCATTTTCTTATATAAAACGTATCTATTCAGAACCCCATGCGCAAAACCGCATCTTCGATGCTACTTTTTTGCTTATGTGGTTACTTCGCCATATAAATCGAGTCAAATATGCTTGTGAACAAGCATATTCTGCCTCAATTTGCATGGCTCTGAATAGTTACTGAAATTTAGAACTTCTTCGCGAAAGAGTCTTTACTCTGAGCGATTAGAAGTTCTTTTCATACTCATTTCATATTTTCCTGCGCCACACAATAGATACGCTGGCTTTGCGGTGTCACTTCTTCCAGTGTGTCTGCATCATAAGCTTCCAGGAACACCAATCCTGCTTCTTCTATAAACCTTCGCATCTCTTCCAATGTATAGCCTCTTTGGAAATGTGTCTCCTGAAATCTGCGGAAGGTATCAGGTTCTTCCTCATTTTCCCTTATAAAGACAGTAAGGTCATACTCATTCATCATCTCTTCCGGATCGTAGAAATTCTCCCAGATGAAGCTGCAATCGTCCCTTGTCTCAGCAATGACCCTGTCTCCGATGATCGTTTCATATTTATAATTGGTATTAAAGTCAAAGAAGAAGATTCCCTTCGGGTCCAGATAATTATTCACCAGCTCGAAACAGGTGACAACATCCTCGTCCTCCAAAAGATAATTGATGGAATCGCAGATACTTACGATAGCACGCACCGTTCCATACAGTTCAAATTCTCTCATGTCCTGATTCAGATACAGAATATCACAGCCTGATTTCTCCCGTTTCTGGCAGGCAATATTTAACATTTCTTCTGAATAGTCCACGCCAATCATATCATAGCCTTTTGCCGCCAGAAGCTGTGTCAGACTACCTGTACCACACCCAAGATCCAGCACCAGACCATCATTAATCCCATATTCTCCCAGTACTTTAACGATATTATCACACCACTGTCCATAGGGTGTGTTATCCATCAATTCATCATACACACTGGCAAAATCTGTATATGCCTCCATGTCACATCACACCTTCCTACTCCCCGCCAAGCTTCATTGCAATGAGGAATCCTATTGCCAACATAATAATACCAGTCAGAATATTTACTACATTAATTGTTACGCTGCCCATCATGATCAGAATGGCAAAAGGTGACGCCACAATCAGTCCGATAATGGACCAGTATGCAGTCTGGCTGTATTTCTTTAATACAAATTCAATCAGCTTGGCAATCACTACGATACCAACCAGAACGCCGATACCAAAAGGAACCAATACACCACATGCTGCGAGAATCCCCGCCATATCAAATGGATGCAGGGCGTCAATCAATCCGCTGATCGTACCGATGATAACGGTGTAATATCCAATGATCATCATGACCATGGACCCGCTGACACCGGGAATGACCATAGTACCTGCTGCAAGTGCCCCTGCAAGGAACAGCTTCAGGATGTTCACAAAATTTAAAGATACATCTGCTGTTCTGCTGTCATCCTCACCTATCAGGGATAATCCGATTACCAGTACAAAGAACACTGCAAAGCCAATAATCTGTGCAACGCCTACCTTCTTACCCTTTACTTTCTTGAAAATCACAGGAAGTCCACCGATGATCATTCCTACAAAAAGCAGCGTTGTCTGCAAAGGGATGGCATCAAACATCTTGGTAATGACCTTGGATAACAGGGCAATTGCCAGTAACATGCCGATTACGATAGGAATCAGAAGCTTCATTGCTTCCTTGAATTTCTTTACAAAATGGGTCAATAACAGAATCAGTCTGTCATAGATTCCCATAGATACCATCATAGTACCGCCGCTGACACCGGGGATGATATTGGCAAGACCGATCACCATGCCTTTTAAAATATTAATGATAAATTCCTTCACTTTAGTTTCCTCTTCTTTCTAAATAATCCTCTAAAAATGCAATCATTTGGTGCATCTCTTCATCTGTTCCGATAGAAATACGCAGACTGTCTGCGATTCTTGGCTTGTTCCAGTGTCTTACATAAATGTCATGTTCACGTAATGCCCGGAAGATTTCTTCTCCCGGTATATCTTTATGTGCTGCGAAAATGAAATTCGTTCTGGAATCAGGAAAAGTAAATCCCAGTCTTGTCAGTTCTTTCTTGGCAGCCTCCCTGGTCGCTACGACTCTGGCTACGGTCTTTTGGAAATACTCCTCATCCTCCACAGAAGCTACACCTGCTGCTATCGTAGGCGCATTCATGGTATAGGAATTAAAGGAGAATTTGGCATCATTTAAGTATTTTATGAGCTTTTTACTGCCAATGGCAAATCCGATTCTCATGCCTGCCAGAGAGCGGGATTTGGAAAAAGTCTGTGTAACCAGCAGATTCTCATACTTATCAACCAATGGCACGCAGCTTTCTGCACCAAAGTCTACATATGCCTCATCCACGATTACAACGCTGTCCTGATTGGCTGCAATCACTTCTTCTATCTGTGCTGCAGGTACTGCGATTCCTGTGGGTGCATTGGGATTAGCCAGCACAATACCGCCATTTTCCTTCAGGTAATCTTCTTTCTTCCAGTTGAAATCCTCATCCAGTGGCTGACACTCATACGGGATTCTGTATAAATCTGCCCATACGTCATAGAAAGAATATGTAATATCAGGGAAAAGTACCGGCTTGTCTGAATGGAAGAACGTAAGAAAAGCCATTGCAAGCACATCATCCGAGCCTACTCCGACAAAGACCTGTTCCGGTGCTACTTGGTATCTCTTTGCCAGTGCATTTCTGAGCAAAGTCACATCCGGGTCCGGATATTTGCGTAATACATTGCCATCAAAATGATGAAGCACTTCTTCTACGCCCGGTGCCGGTGGATATGGGCATTCATTGGTATTTAACTTGATTACATTCTGATTCTGTGGCTGCTCTCCTGCTACATAGGGGACAACCTTACGTACCTTATTCTCCCAACTCATATACTCCTCTTTCCTGCAGTATGGTCTGCACATAAATTCCAGTCTTTCGTTTCTGATAATATCAGACTTTTCCTATTTATGCAAGACACCCCATCCCATATTGCTTGACGCATGTGTAAATTCATTTTATGATGAAAATGGAACATATTATTAACTGTTAGGAGGTATCTCATATGAACCTGTTAGATATCACATGCAAAAGCTTTCTGTCGCTGTTTGCCATAATGCGTCTGACGCAGATAAATACAACTGATCCGATGTCACTTCTTATTTTTGCCGTTTTCTTCTATATATATAGAAAGCTTTCCTCCTCTTCCCTGGAAACAAAGATGAAAGATGCCGACTCCTGGTGTGCAGGCATTCTTGCAGCCCTTTTCACCCTGTTTACGCTGGCAGCCACAGGTTCTGTACTTTATGGCGATATGACCAGTACTCTTTTTCGAATCATTATACTGATACTATCTGCCGCAGGACTTGGACTGATTTATTACCATGCCGTTCTGTGCCTGCTGATCTATGTCTCGCCGCTCAGAATTGATACCTTGCTCTATCCGCAGCCCTGGCTTCCCTATATTGCCTTTGGTGCCTGCCTGCTGGCATGGCTTCCTTATTATCTGCATGAATATCCCGGTGTCATGACACCAGACAGTATTAATCAGTATGCGCAGATCATTGGTGCTTATGAGCTGTCCAACCACCACTCTGTGATACACACACTGCTGATTGGCTTCTTCTATCATATTGGTATGCAATTAACGGGAAGTGCCTATGTAGGATTAGGTTTCTATACCTTTTTCCAGATGTGCTTCATGGCTTTTACCGCAGGATATGTTGTCCGCACGCTGCAAAAGGCTCACATTATCACGCCGGTCTGCATTGTTACGATCTGTTTCTACGCCCTTATGCCCTATCATGGTATCTTTGCTGTCACGATATGGAAGGACATTCCTTTCGCAGGCTGTATGACACTGGTAATTGCTTCTCTTCTGCGATTACTGTTATGTGATAAATTATCCAGGTTAAAAGCAGCAGATTACTTTACCATTCTGCTGCCCTATCTCTTATCCAGTATTATGATGTGTCTGCTGCGTACAAACGGCTGGTATATCTTCCTGGTTACTCTGCCTTTTGTCCTCTTCGTCTTCCGAGACAGATGGAAGGTTATGATTCCTGTTCATCTTATCATTCTTGCCCTGGTTTTATTTGTAAAATACCCATGCATGAATGTATATGAGATTAAACAGGCTGATTTTACAGAAGCTGTCTCTATTCCCATCCAGCAGCTTGCCTGTGTCGTTGCACGGGGTGAATCCCTTACAGATGAGCAGCGAGAGACCCTGTCACACTATATGGATCTGGAGCAGGTAGCCAGTCTGTATCAGCCTGATGTATCCGATCCAATCAAGAATCTGATTCGTTCTACCAGCGGTACGTATCTGGATTCCCATAAGGGGGAATTCCTCTCACTCTGGTTCTCTGTAGGTCTGTCCCATATACCGGCTTACTTCGATGCCTATGTCGCACAGACTCATGGTTTCTGGTATCCTGCCGGCGAGTATGAGGTGGGACTAAGTGACGGTATCTATCCCAATGACTTCGGCCTTACCTGGCAGCCTCTGTTAAAAGGCAGTATTATCATCAAAATCCGTGAAATCCTATTCAAGCTCTGGAAACTGATTCCACTGTTTGGTTTCCTGTGGAGCATGGGCGGTATGTTCTGGTCATTGCTGATCAGTCAGTGCATGTGTCTTCGCGAATCCCGCTATGCCAATGCCGTTTTAATGATTCCTGCCGTAGTACTGGTCATCACCTTATGTATCGCTACACCGGTAGCAACAGAGTTCCGTTATGCCTATGCCCTCTTCTATGGGCTGCCCTTGTATGTCATGCTGCCTTTTATCAGAAGCAATGACCGCTAATATATGACTTCCACATTGCTGATCACATTATCTGTCACATCAAAGGCAATGATATTCTGGGCCGTGCGGTGATGCGCCATATAATATCTTCCATCTATACAGGTAATATAATATGGCGTCCCCCCGCTGACTTTGAACTGCTGGTACACGTCTTCATAGCCCCCTGTACTGAGATCTTCCAGACTTTTCGTTCTGATAATCGTCGCATAATCCTGATTTTCTGTATTATCTGTAGATATTGTAATATAGTAATATTCCTGTATTTTCGTCAGCTGTACCATTCCTGCTATCTGTGCCGGTACGGGATAGCTGTCTTTTACTGTCAGAGTCTCCAGGTCAGCCCGTATGATCTTCTGATTATTATGTCCTGACACGAAAAGGAGTTCATCCCCCATAATGGTAAAGGATCTGACATATACCCCATATAGTTCCGGTATCTGTAGTGTCTTTTCTATATATAATTCCTGACTCCCGGAATCTTTCTTCAGATAAAACATTTCTCCTGTTATGGAGCTCCACGCCAGGAACTGCTTGTTCTGCGCATCATACTGCACATAATGGGGCTTCATGCCAATGTTCTCAAAGACTGTACCCTTGGTATAGCCCTCTTCTTCTCTGTGAAAAGACAACAACCTATTATTCTCCGTATCATCAATCAGTATAATATCCCCATCCCCGGCTATTGTGTGTGCATAGTGTACTTCATCTGTCAGCACCTGCCAGGAGGTCAACGGGTCTGTCAGATTATCATGGTACAGAATCTGATCATGATAGCAGTCTGCAAGATAGTAGGTATCTCCAATTCTGGTCAGATAAGTTGCCACATTCAGGGTATCGTAAGTATTATCCCTAACCATTACTGCTTCTCTCTCCCCTGATGCTGCCTGCGTCTGCTCCTCCACCGGGAAATTCTCTACAGGAAGCGCCGCCGCTGCATTCCCACACCCCACTGCACTTGTCATAATAAATATCGCCAAACCTATATAATATCTCTTCAATTTTAAATTCCTTTCTTCTAGGTACGCAACCAGCTATGACAGTTGGTTTTGTGAACACGTCAGGGCTGTTGCTGCCTATTGCAAGTTCTACAATTCAATTTGTACTCTCTATTTAATCTTTCTATGCACAGCCACAGGTCATACCAGTTCGGTAAATGCAGCTTAGGGAATGATGTCTAGTATTTCTTAGAGCAAAGAGCAAATGCTTGCAAGCCAGGCGCAACTGTCTGAGCCCAAAGGGCGAGTTTTGCGCCCGGCTTGTACTCTAAGCATTTGTGATGAAGGTCTTAGAAATACTCACATCATGTACGTGGCAAATGAACCGAACCGGTATGACCTGCGGCGTACCAGTTCGTATTTATTATACAGTAAAAAGGAGGGCTTGTGTGAAAAGATGGGAGATACTCCAAATTTTTCCAGATGTGGGAAGTGAATTTCTGTAAATTGTCATAAGTTTGGACACAATTTGAATTTGTATTAGTACAACATCACAAATATTTTCTACTTAATTCAGTAAATAATATCGAATTATGAACAAATTATGAATGTGTTGTAAATATAAAGTTAATGTAAAATGAATAAAATTTAAATATATCTATTGACGTTTCATGAAAAATGGGTATAATAATGAACTTGTAAACGACAACAGTGTTGATCAGTTCATTTGATCACATTCTGGTATAGCGTTTGTACATAAACGATATACAAGTTTAATAAGGGAGAAATTATTATGAAGAAAACAGTTTTAGCAACAATTATGAGTCTTACATTAGGTGCAGCAATGCTTACAGCTTGCGGTTCTACAGCAGAAAATACAGCAGCTACAGAAGCTACTACAGTAGTAGTTGAAGAAGCTACAACTACAGAAGCTGCTACAACAGAAGCTGCAACAACAGAAGAAGCTACTACAGAAGCTACAACAACAGAAGAAGCTACTACTACAGAAGCTGCAACAACAGAAGAAGCTACTACTACAGAGGAAGCTGCTACAACAGAAGAAGCTACTACAGAGGAAGCTACAACAGCTGCAGCTGCTAACTAATTATAGTAATTACCAGTTTCTGACGCTGGTCTATAAATGAGATATCATCCTCAATTGATATCATAAACAAGAACCCCGTGGCAATCGCCTTGGGGTTCTTGTTTTGTATTTCCTTTATCCTTGAATTAGTACCATTACGTCTGTAATCTGATTATTGTATAACATGACATTGCCGATTTCATTGACAATTGTTGTGCCTATTCCCCTGTTCCCTTTTAAAATCCCGTTACGCAAGTTCTACAAATTCATCAATCATATCGGCAAAAGACTTCAGGCTTTCTCTCCAGAAATCCTTACTGGTCAGATCTATTCCCACAACTGCTGCAGTATCTTCCACACTCATTACAGTCGTAGCATGAAGGAACTTATTATATTTAGGCAGGAACGCCTCTCCTTCCTTCAAATACATGGAATACAGTCCCATGGCTAACATAGCTCCAAATGCATAAGGGAAATTATAGTAACTCAATGCTTCTGAATAATAATGTCCTTTGCATGCCCACATATATGGATGCATATATTCAGGATCAAGTCCATCTCCATATGCCTTTTTCTGGGCATCCAGCATCATAGCCTTCAAGTCTTCCGGCATCAGGAATCTGTCTTCACATGCATTGAATACACTGTCTTCAAACAGGAATCTGGAATAAATATCGCAGATTACCTGCGTTGTATTCATCAGGATATTATCCAGCAATGCCAGCTTCTCTTCTCCTGTGGCTTTTGCAATCGCGAGGCAGGTAATGTGTGTCTCGTTAAAAGTAGATGCCGTCTCTGCTACCTGCATCGGATAATCACGATTCAAAATTCTGTGACTGCATGTCTGTGTGCCATGGTATGCGTGTCCCAGCTCATGGGCCAGCGTGTCTACCGCATCGAAGGAACCATTGAAATTTGCCAGGATTCTGCTCTGCCCTGCATGGGAAACTTCACAACAGAAAGCTCCGCCAACTTTACCTTCTCTTGGATAAAAGTCAATCCATTCCTCATCAAATGCACGCTCCATCATATCTGCCATATCCTTGGAGAACTGTCCAAAGCTGTCCAACAGGCACTGCTTTGCCTCTTCCAGCGTATATTTCTTATCATTCCTGCCAAGAGGCGCCAGCATCTCAAACCATGGCAGACCGTTATGGTATCCCAGATATTCTGCCTTGGCTCTCATATACTTATGGAATACCGGTAAATATTCCTGCATAGCCCCAAACATGGCATCCAGGGTCTCACGCTTCATGTTAGACTGGTCTAACGTCATTGTCAGTGCTGAATCATAACCTCTCTCCTGCGCCAGCATACGCACCTGACTCTTGATATTGTTAAGCGCATACGCAATGGAACCTTCAATCTTTGCATAAGAAGCAAGCTCTGCCTCATAGGCTTTCTTACGAACTGCCCCGTCCGGATCATTTGCAAGATTTCTGACTGCCGGCAAAGTAATCTGTTCCCCATCATAATCCACCTTCAAAGTAGATGTCAGATAGTCAAACAGTCTGCCCCATGCATTGCCGCCAGACAGATTCATCCTGGAAATCATGGCTTCCATCTCATCTGAGAAAAGATGTACGGCATTTTTCTTCGTATTTCTCAGTAAAAAGGCATACTCTGTCAGGAGCGGATGCGCTGCGATACATGCCTCAAGGTCTGCTACTCCTGCTATATACTTGTCCATGGCTGACTGTGCCTTGGCTGTAGATGCATTGATCTTATCCAGTCTGCCGATATAATCCAGGGTTTTACCATCCGTTGTGTCTACTGAATTGCGAAGTCCCAGGTACTCGTTGAGTTTGAAAAGCACCTTGGCATACGCTTCCTTTGCTTCCAGTACAGTTACAAGCCCCTGCACATCATCCTGCTCTCTTGCCTGCCCCAATGCAGTCTCCAGCGCCTGTGCATTCTTCTGCAAAAGCTCAAAATCTTCCGCAAATGCCGGATCTTCATATCCTTTATAATATACTTCTAATGACCACTCTGTGTTCATAACTCATAAACCGCCTTTCTGTTTCTGTTCCTTCCCCAGTGTATCATGTCCTTATGTACGTGTCAAAGAAAGAGTCTCCTTTACTGAGTATTTTCAATCTTTCTGCGGATTTTTAACATTTGTTTATCAATCTTGCGGATCGACTTGGAGCATTTTAGGAATTCCTCTTCACATTCTTCTATATTGAGATTATTGGTCTTGTATACAAAATGATGTTCAATATCTGACCAGAAATCCATTGCCTGCGTCCTTATCTGTGTCTCCACCTTGACCATCTGCTCTCCTGCCGGTACTTTCATAATCAGATGCAGACTCTGATATCCACTTGCCTTTGGCTTTTCCACATAATCCTTCACCTTAATGAACTCATATCCCGGCGTTGTTCTCAGCATCTCCATGACCTGATACATATCATCCAGAAAATAACATACTGCCCGCACTCCGGCGATATCATTCAGTTTCTCGGCCGCAAGTTCCACATCTGCGGCATAACCCTTGTCCAGCATTTTATTAAGACAACTATCCGGCGTTTTCACCCTACAGGTAATCTCCTTTATACAGCTCCAGCCCCTCTGGTTTGACATTTCTTCATTAATTACCTGAAGCCTTTTGTGTACCTGCATGCACGCCTTCTCGTATGGCTCCCTGCGTGACTGCTTCCCCCACTCCTCTATGAATTTCGCATATGTATCTATAAGCATTTCCAAAAAATCATCCCCTCACTAACACTCATTATATCACACAACTTCATGTTTATATGTAAATTCTATGTATAATTTATGTAATTGTATTGTCCTGTGTAATGAATTTTTACATTTGAGTACGAGTTATTACATTTGGCTTGCTTCTCCCTGCTGCTTCATGCATAATGGCAATCGTTACTGTGCACCGTAACCTACCGTCTGCTGAAAGCTGCGTATTTCAAAAAGCATTGTGAAAAGCCATAAAATATCTTATAATACTATTATCAATAGCGCTTTCAGCAGACATATTAATGTACTCTCGGAGTCTTCTAAATGAAGCATTCTGAAAGTACATATTATTACCACGGAGGAATTTATGCAGGAAAGCGTTACAATCAACAGATCTTACAAAGACCGATTATTCAAAATTATCTTTGAAGATAAGAAAGAACTATTATCACTATATAATGCATTAACAGGTAAGAATTACCAGAATCCCGATGAGTTGGAGATCAATACCATTGATGACGTCATCTACATGCATCTGAAGAATGACATGTCATTTATTCTGGATGACTGGCAGAATCTGTTCGAACAGCAGTCTACCTTCAATCCCAACCAGCCGCTAAGAGGCTTCTTCTACTTTGCCGATCTGTATAAAGTTAAGTATTTTGGCAAAAAGATCTACTCTACCAGGCTGTTAAAAATCCCAACTCCGCAATACATCGTCTTCTACAATGGCACTATGAATATGCCGGATAAAAAGGAACTGCGTTTATCCGATGCCTTCCAACAGCCCACCACCCAACCTGATATTGAAGTGGTCGCCCACATGCTCAACATCAACTATGGGCATAATAAGGAACTCATGGAGCGTTGCCAGAAGCTAAAGGAATACGCACAGTTCATTGATATCATACGCCACTACCTGAGAGAAAATGAACAGTGGACGAACGAGCAGGCAATTTCCAAAGCCATCGACGATTGTATCCAAAATAACATTCTGCGTGACATCTTACAGAAGGAGAGGTTGAGAGTTATGGCATCTATTTTATCTGAATTTGATGAAGTCGGGTATAAGGAAATGATACAGGATGAAGCTATTGAGGATGGTGAAATCCGAGGATCAATAAAACTGGCTTATAAACTGAAATTACCCAAGCCAGAAATAATTGCTATACTCAGACATGATTATAATTTGTCTGATGATGAAGTTAATCAATATATGCAGAGATTTTGGAAAAATTAATAATCATCCAATAAACTCCTGCCAATCTCCTATATAGGGCATGGCAGGAGTTTTCTCATATCTGTTCCTTATTCAGTACGAGTTTTTACATTTGAGTACGAGTTATTACATTTGGCTTGCTTCTCCCTGTTACTTCATGCATAATGGCAATCGTTACTGTGCACCGTAACCTACCGTCTGCTGAAAGCACTATGTATCTCAAAAAGCATTGTGAAAAGCCATAAAATATCTTATAATACAATTATCAAAAGACGCTTTCAGCAGACATATTATTACCACGGAGGAATTTATGCTGGAAAGCGTCACTATCAACAGAACTTACAAAGACCGATTATTTAAGATCATCTTTGAAGACAAGAAAGAACTATTATCACTATATAATGCATTAACAGGTAAGAATTACCAGAATCCCGATGAGTTGGAGATCAATACCATTGATGACGTCATCTACATGCATCTGAAGAATGACATGTCATTTATCCTGGATGACTGGCAGAATCTGTTCGAACAGCAGTCTACCTTCAATCCAAACCAGCCACTAAGAGGCTTCTTCTACTTTGCCGATCTATACAAGGTTAAGTATTTTGGCAAAAAGATATACTCTACCAGGCTGTTGAAAATCCCGACTCCACAGTACATCGTCTTCTACAATGGCACTGCAAGCATGCCGGACAAAAAGGAACTGCGGTTATCCGATGCCTTCCAACAGCCCACTGCGCAACCCGATATCGAAGTGGTCGCCCACATGCTCAACATCAACTATGGGCATAATAAGGAACTCATGGAGCGTTGCCGGAAGCTGAAGGAATACGCACAGTTCATTGACATCATACGCCACTACCTAAAGGAAAACAAGCAGTGGTCAAATGAGCAGGCAATCTCCAAAGCCATAGACGATTGTATCAAAAATAACATTCTGCGTGATATCTTACAGAAAGAGAGGTTGAGAGTTATGGCATCTATTTTATCTGAATTCGATGAAGTTGGGTATAAGGAAATGATTCGGCAGGAAGCTTATGAAGATGCTTATGAGGATGCTTATGAGGAGGGCGTTGAATATGGAGTTAAAACCTTAATTGAATTCGTCCAAGATATTGGTTACACTAAGGAAGACGCTACTACTCTGGTCAAACAACGATTTCATTTATCTGATGATGCAATCAATCAATATATGCAGAAATTTTGGAAAAATTAAATAATTGCACTCCAAGCTCCTGCCAATCTCCTATGTAGAGCATGACAGGAGTTTAATTTATCGGAAAATAAAGCTTCCTAATATGTGCAAGAATTGAGGAAAGATAAATAACCCACTGTTATTCTTTATAAGAAGATTGACAATCATTTCCCTGATTTTGACATGACAAAAGCCGCCAATCTGGCGGCTTTTGCATATTATGGTAGGAATGGCTGATTCAAAGAATCGCCGACTCCAATTATTGATTAAGCAATTAACCTAACAGAGAAAGTACACCCTGGTTGGACTGGTTAGACTGTGCTAGCATAGACTGACCTGCCTGAGCAAGGATATTGGAGTTGGAATACTTAACCATCTCTGTAGCCATATCTGTATCACGGATAGTAGATTCAGCAGATGTTGTATTCTCAACAACGTTATCCAGGTTCTTGATAGTATGCTCTAATCTGTTCTGAACTGCACCAAGAGCGGAACGCTGCTCAGATACCTGCTGTAAAGCAGCCTTAATAGTCTCAATAGAATTAAGAGCATTAGTGTCATCCTTACCAGTAACCTTTAATCCTTCGACACCAAGGCTACTAGCACTCATAGCATCGATTTCTACAGAAATCTGATTATTCTTTGTTGCATCTGCACCTACATGAAGCGTTAATGTAAGAGCACCTGTTTCTTTCTGTGTCTTATTTGTATAACCATCCACATCTGCTGCTGATAACTCTTTAAGATTTTTAATACTAGGATTTTTTTCGTCTGCATACGTATACAAACCACCTTTGTATTTACCATCTTTGTCAAAGTAACTATAAAGACCATTTTCAGCAATTTCATTGCCATCTTTATCCATTAACTGTACTGCATTACCATAATCTTTATAGTTTGCTACGTCAATCTTATTTGCACCTGTGTACTCTACTGCTTTTGCATAAGTATTCAACTTGTTAGTTCCAGCATTATCAAGTACCTCGATATTTTCCCCAGCTGCATATGTATTCACTGTTCCTGCAACAGCCCCTGCTGTATAAAGGCTAATAGATGATGTCGCTACAGCAACCTTTACCTTAAGATCTACCTGATTATTGGCCGAATCTGTAATCTGCTTAGCCAAACCATTACCGTATGCATCTGCCTGATTCTCAAAATCAGCTTCTTTAATTTCATAGCCTTGCGCTTTATCCTTTGACGAAGCTTTTATAGCATCTGCATATACTACAGTTCCTACATCTACTTTTGTTCCAGCTTTAACGTATGTTACATTTCCATCTTTATCCGCTGTATATACTGCTTTATCAAAAGTTACCTGTTTTGCAGTCAATAATTTTAAATCTGCAGCATTAGCACCATCTAATTTTTCACCTGCAACAATAGCAGCTGTTCTATCAGTAAAATAATCTGAATTCTTACTTAATACTGTTCCTTTTTTTACTTCTGTTCCAGTTGAATCATACAAAACTGTATCTGATGCAAACTTAACATCATTGTACTCATATGTAGTTTTCTTATCTACAGTATTATCACCTTTCAACAGATATGTCTCATTGAACTTGGTTGTTTCAGATACACGGTCAACTTCTGTTACCAGATTGTCAACTTCATTCTGAATATCCTGACGGTCAGACTCTGATAATGTACCGTTAGAAGCCTGAACTGATAACTCATTCATTCTCTGCAGCATATCCTGTACTTCCTGAAGTGCACCTTCAGCAGTCTGTACAGCGCTGATACCATCTTCAGCATTTGTAGATGCCTGTGTTAAACCACGGATCTGCTTTCTCATCTTTTCAGAAATAGATAATCCTGCTGCATCATCTGCTGCACGGTTAATCTTATAACCGGAAGAAAGCTTCTCTGTAGACTTGGATAATGTACCCTGTGTGATGCCTAACATTCTGTTAGAATTCATTGCTGTTAAATTGTGTTGTACTACCATATCATTTTACCTCCATGTGTTAACCGAGGTCTTGGGAGAATCCCCCGACTCCGGTTTGCTGTCGCGATAAAAATCCGTTTTACCGCCTTTTCTTTGTTCCCTTATTCAGTTGTCAGGAACTTTGGTGAGTATCCAAACTTCCTATTTATAATATCCGAAGACTCACCTTCAACAGTCTGCGCGCGCTCACTCCCATTGCGTCAGCCTCCGGTTATTACTGTGTTATTATAGATCTTTCATACTGGATTCCCTTTTCTCAATCGCACGTCCTCTGGCGATATTGATCTCCTTAGGGGCATCGATCATGATGTGTGCCTGATTCTTCACTCCACCAAGGAATGTGATCTTCACATCTTTGCCCACCATGATATATTCATTCTTCTGTACGGATAATCTAAGCAATACTGCTCCTCCTTCCTGACTGTTCGATAAGCTCCCTTATCGGTTTCCCTGTTCTTTCGAAATGCGCCAGCCAGAGCCGACTGTGGGTTATTCACCGCCCCTGCCCTGAAAAGCCATCGTTTCCGTGCCTCCCTGCGTTCGGAGCACATGCAACTTTTTCTGTAAATTGTTGCATCCTGCTATTACGTAACCTATTATTGTAGTAAGACTGTATTTAATTATTGAATACAGGACAGGGAAAGCTGAAGGAGCGGCTGTCTGCATACCCATGCGGATACCCACAAGGAGGAGTATATGAGTACGACACAACCAATCAGAGATAAGGAATCTCTACAGAAATTTAAGAATTTTTATAAGACGCAGAAGCCCAACCCACGCAATTATGCAATTATTGTGCTTGGATTGAACACTGCACTGAGAATCAGCGATATTCTGAGCCTGACCAGTGAAATGGTCTATGACCATAACAAGGTTCGTGAACATATCGTTGTAAAAGAACAAAAGACGGGAAAAATCAATCGAATCCTGCTTAACCGCGAAGTCCGTAAAGCCTTGAATCTTTACCGTCATTTTCTAGTAAAATCTGCTGCCTATAAAACAGGAAATCCCTATCTTTTTCCAAGTCCATATGTCAGCCAGCGCCCGCTATCACGCTATCAGGTGTATCGTATGATACGAAACGCTGCTGAATCTGTAGAAATACAGGAAAAGGTCAGCTGCCATTCCCTGCGCAAGACCTTTGGCTACCGTGCATGGAAACAGGGGGCTGACCCTATAGTGATCATGCTTATCTATAACCATTCTTCCTTTGACATTACCAAACGATATCTGTGTATTGAACAGGATGACAAAGATAAAATATATCGAAGTATCCTGATCTGAGTTATAAAACATTACAATAATAACTTCTGCGGCATTGCATATGGCGCAGTTTTTGTAGTACAATGAAATAAGACAGAATATGTCATTTTTTGAAAAAATTTGAAATGCGCACTAAAGTTTCTGTTAGATGTGACGATATATATAGTGTAAAGCAAAAGGGATGCAACAATTTACAGAAAATGTTGCATCCCTTTTATGATGTCCGAACTATCTCATCATATACATGGCAAACGTCCGTTTATATTTACTTTCTTTCTTTTAAAATCTCTTCCGTCAATTCTTTTCTGTTTGTCTTGAAATGGAAATATGGGCGCTCGGTCAACAGACGAATCTCTACAGGATACTCAAAAGGCTCTAATGTCTCCAGAATACCGTCTTTTACCTCATCAAGGCTCTTACCCTCTTCCAGAATGACGAACAGATACGGTACGGAATATCCCTCATGTTCCGCATCTGGAACAAAGCAGAAGAAGCCGTCTTTTACGCCGGGAGCTTCTACCATTCGGCTCTCCATGCGCATCATATACAGTGTTCCACCACCATAGCGCTTCACATCACCTCTGCCCAGAATATATACGATACCATTCTCACTGATATATCCCATATCTCCTGTATGCAGCCATCTCTCACCATCCGGATGCATTACCAGCGTTCTTTCTGTAAGTTTACCGGCGGAAAAGCCGCCATAGTGCAGCATTTTGGCAGGTCCGTTCATACATACTTCGCCGATTTCTCCATAAGACTTCTCTTCCAATGTCTCAGGGTCAAATACTGCCAGAACAGTTGCAGGCATTGGCATACCTACACAGCCATCCGTTAATGGGAACAGAGGATTGGGCAGTGTAAAGTTGGAGCAGCCCTCACTTTGTCCATAACCGGCACTTAATGCAGCCATACAATTATGCTTATGGAAAAATGCTTCTACTTCCCTGCTCTTTCGTTCATTCATAGGCTCTGCACCTGTTCCTATGCTTCTAAGATGTGACATATCATAGTCATCAGGAATTCTGGTGCTCTTCATCAGAATTTCGCAAAACATTGGAATCAAAGCCCAGAAGTTAGGCTTATATTTCATAAACTGCACATCAATGTCTTCCAATGGGCAGAATGGATCTAATATCACACAAAGTCCTGTAGAAAGCGGGAATACGGTCATGGATACTGTCGCTGCAATCAGGGCAGGTGTCAGAATCGGCAGCCACCACTTCTCCTGCACTGGAGATGGTGGAACGAAAATAGACATCTGATAGGCAATAGCCACAATATTGGAGGACGAATGGATAACCAGCTTGGATACTCCTGTAGAACCACTGGTATAAGCGCCAAATACCGGTCTGTCCGGGTCTTCACTTGCCCTGTACTCCCCTGTATATGCCCTGCCAAGTTCCAGAAATTCCTGCCAGGTCATATCGCCTTCCACATCTTCTCTTTCTACAGCATAATGGGCTTCTATGCCTTTTGCCACATAATCAGGCATACTGCCACGGTCTGTCTATACTTGCTTTGCCTGTAAGACCTGTACTCATCTTCTGTCCCTCAACTTTCTGTCTGCATATAATATGTCAACCTCAAGTGTACTTCATTGTACTGCGGCTGTCAATTCCATTCGTAATTCCGGCATTATTCCACGCTCTTGAGAGCCTCTACCGGGTCAATGCGGTTAAGTGTCCTGTCTGTCAGACAATCTACCAGTAATGCAAAGCCAAAAGACAAAACAGCCGCATATACATAACTGACCGGTCTGATCGTAACTGCAAAATAAATGGATGGCAGATTCAATACACGAGTCAGGGCACTTCCAAGTACACTGCCCAGTGGAAGTCCAAGCAGAATGCCTATCCCTGTCAAAATCAGCGTCTCTTTATTGACGTATAAATGTACTTCCGCATCATAGAATCCAAGCACCTTAATCGTTGCCAGCTCTCTCTCCCTCTCGGATATGTTGGTAGTTGCCAGGGTAAACAGCACCACCAGAGCCAGCCCGGCAGCCATAATAATGATAATATAGACCACCACATTAATGATCAGAACAGATACGGAGAAGTTATCCTTCATCTCTGCAACACTCATGGTTGACTGTACGCCGTCTATTTCTTCCAGCTCATCGGCAAAAGCCGCCTGATCCCGGCAATCCTCACTAATGTGCATCAATACACCATTGGGTACATATTCCCCAAAGATATCCTCATAGGCAGTCTGTGTGATATACACTGTATTTCCCATATAGTTGCGTACTGTACCAACGACCTCCACATCCTCCTGCACCAGCTTGAGATTCTGCAATTGTACAACATCACCCTCATCAAAATGCAGCACATTAGCCGCATTCTGCGTAACCGTAATGCCTTTTGAAGCAAGAGAAGCCTTTTCCCCCTGCGGGTCTTCCAGACAGATATAGTCCGTATAATCTGTTTCATCCGGGATGACATACATCGGTATGGACAGCTCTTCCCCCTGATTCTTTACCTTCACAGTCTCTATTCTAAGCGAGATATAATCTGACACTTGTGTCATTTCTTCGATTTTATTTAAAAAATCATCATAAGCAGAATCTGTTGTAGCTGCCAGCATATCGTAACGATATACATGACCATACTGATTCTCACATAATGCAGTAACTGAATCCTTGATTACAAAGCCACACAGCACAAGTGCCGTACAGCCCATAATCCCGCCGATTGTCATAAGCATACGTTTCTTATAGCGGAACAGATTTCGGGCTGTTACTTTATTCAGAAAAGACAATCTGCCCCAGACAAGCTTCCATCTCTCCAGAAAGATTCTTGCTCCCGTTTTTGGTGCCTTTGGACGCATCAGAGAAGCCGGTGTATGCTTGAGCTCTGCTTCACAGGATATCCAGGTTGCTCCTATAATGCCTGCTGCAAACAGTGCGATTCCACCTAATCCATACAGCGTATCAAATCCATACAGATACCAGGGCAGCTGATACATGATTCCAAATATTCTAAAGATAATAGCAGGCAATACTACAAATCCACATATATCCCCCAGAATACCTCCAAGTATACAGGCTATTGCCGCATATAACAGGTACTTTCTTCGAATCTCCCTGTCTGTAAAGCCCAGTGCCTTATAAGTTCCTATTAGTCCTCTCTCTTCCTCTACCATTCTGGTAATCGTAGTCAGACTGATCAGGATAGCTACGACCAGGAACAGAATCGGGAAAGCTGTTCCCACTGCCTCAATACAGTCTGCATCACTTTGCACATTCATATATCCACTCAGTGCACTCCTGTCCTGAATGTACCACTGTGGCATCTCTATTGCTTCTATATCTGCTCTTGCATCATCAAACTGCAGCTGTGCCTTTGCCATTTCTTCTGCAAGCTTCTGTTCATTTTCCTGTAACTCCTTCTGCGCTTCCTCCAGCGCACTTTGCTGCACTGCCAACTCTTCAGATGGTAGAAAAGCTGCGGCTGCTTCAAGCTGCTGTCTACTTTCAGACAGTTTCAATTTTGCCTCATTTATGTCCTGCTGTGCTTTATCAAACTCTGCATCAGCTTCAGCCTCCGCATCTGCCAGCTCCCTACTGGCATCGCCTGTCAGCTTGTCATAACGTGCCTGCTGCCTTTTATCTTTTACTTCGGTATCAAGGGCTGTAATCTGCTTCTCTATCAGTTCTTTATAAGCATCTGAATAGCAAAGTTCATCCTTTGCATTCTTCACAGTCAGATAAATCGTTGTATAAACATCACTCTCCACTGCCCCCGGCATCACATAAAATGTGTATTCAGCCGCTGTTGTAGAACGAAAGGACATGACACCCTCATGGCTGTCCACATCCATGGGATCTACAATGCTGCCCGTAATCTTATATTCTGTCTGAAGGAAGTTCGGCTCCTCGTCTTCTTCCAGTTCTTCTTTTATGACAAGCGTGTCACCTATTTTCTTTCCCGACTGGGTAAGGTAATTCTCGGTGACAGCAATTTCATCCACCTTTTCAGGCAGGCATCCCTCAATGATATATGGCAGGTTCAGATTACCGGAACTAAGCGTTTTGACCTGTGCTGTCTTATTCTGATGAACCTGTGATTCCAGTCCATCTGCATTCTCCAGCGTTACCTGTACTACCTCACTATAGACGCCTTCTGCCTGCTCAATCTCCTCCATGGATTGTAATGCTTCCACATCCTCTGCGGTCAGCCCCATGGTCGATACAATACTGATATCATATAAATTCTGACCATCATAAAATGCATCCGCTGTATGTCTCAGATCTGAACACGCCGCCCTAAGCCCACTCAGCATCGTAACACCAAGTGCCGTAATCAGCAGCAATGAACCAAACCTCTTCTTCTCTCTTCTGACCGTCCGCCAGATATCCTTACTATATGCTTTATTCATCTCATATGTATCCTTTCTATGACCTGCAGGCTTTGAGCCGCAGGCACACACTTTCTACCATTCAATTTCAGAGATTGGTGTTGGATGTTCATTGGTTGTCATCTGTGTCACTTTGCCACTCTTGAAACGTATCAGTCTGTCTGCCATGGGCGCCAATGCTGAATTGTGTGTGATAAGAAGCACTGTAATATTGTCTTTTCTGCAAGTGTCCTGTAAAAGCTGCAATATCTGCTTACCCGTATTGTAATCAAGTGCCCCTGTCGGCTCATCACAAAGCAGCAGCTTGGGATTCTTTGCCAATGCACGGGCAATGGACACTCTCTGCTGCTCTCCACCGGAAAGCTGCGCCGGGAAATTATTCTTTCTCGCTCTCAGTCCCACCTTTTCCAAAGTCTGTGCCGCATCCAGTGAATCCCTACATACCTGTGCCGCCAGCTCAACATTCTCCAAAGCGGTCAGATTCGGCACTAAATTATAGAACTGAAAAACAAATCCGATATCATTACGCCGATACCCTACCAGTTGTTTTTTATTATATTGTGTAATATCATTTCCATCCACAATGATCTTACCTGCACTGGCAGTATCCATTCCCCCAAGAATATTAAGGGCCGTCGTCTTCCCAGCTCCCGATGAGCCAAGGATCACCGCCAGCTCGCCCTTCTCTACATAAAAGCTTGCATCATCCAACGCTTTAATAGATGCCTCTCCACTTCCATACTCTTTTACAATATGATTAAATTCTATATATGGCATATATTTGTACCCTCATCTTTCTGTTCACTCATACATCATTTTCATACACTTTCTATATACATCTTATTTCATCCTGAAATATTGTCAAATTAAATTTTTGTTTTCCCAATCCCCTCTCTCCCCTACCTACTGGATTTTTCCCCTTTTATTTCGTATAATGAAATCATAGATTAGCGCATAATCTATATAGCAGCAAATGATACAAATTATATCTTTATAATTACCGCGAAACGCCCACTTGAACAGGAGGATTACACATGGGATTTTTAACAGGAAAAACAGCCATTATCACAGGTGCAGGACGCGCCGTATTAAGTGACGGACGCTGCGGTTCTATTGGATATGGAATCGCCACCGCCTATGCCAAAGAAGGTGCCAACCTCGTCATTACAGGCAGAAATGTTGCCAAACTGGAAGCCGCCAAAGAAGAACTGGAGAAGAACTACTCCATTAAAGTACTGGCAGTACAGGCAGACGTCAATGCAGGCGCTGATAACGAAGCCGTAGTAAATCATGTAATAGAAGAGACCATCAAAGAATTTGGACGCATAGACGTCCTCATTAATAATGCCCAGGCATCCGCTTCCGGAGTTCCTCTGGCAGAGCATACGACAGAACAGTTCAATCTTGCCCTTTATTCAGGACTCTATGCTGCTTTCTACTATATGAAAGCCTGCTACCCGCATCTGGCTAAGACCAAAGGCAGCGTCATCAATTTTGCCTCCGGTGCCGGATTGTTCGGTAACTTCGGTCAGTGCGCCTACGCAGCAGCCAAAGAAGGCATCCGCGGTCTGACCAGAGTTGCAGCTACAGAATGGGCAAAAGACGGCATTAACGTCAATATTATCTGCCCTCTGGCATGGACTGCACAGCTTGAACAGTTCCAGAAAGCCTATCCTGATGCTTTTGAGAAAAATGTGCATACTCCACCCGCAGGACATTTCGGTGATGCCGAACTTGAGATTGGCAGAGTATGCGTACAGCTGGCATCTCCTGACTTCAAGTATATGACCGGTGAGACACTTACCCTGGAAGGTGGTCTTGGTCAGCGTCCCTAGTACAGCTAATCACTAATTATGGTAAGAAATCTTGCAAACTTCTTGAATTTGCAATCATGCGTGTTATAATAAATTGGAACTGTTCAGCGCTATGCGAATGTGCTTCTGGATAGTTCCAATTTTGTTTGAATACACTCGTAATGAGAGGAGAAATATATATGGATAACTTAATGATTCCCAAGAATTATCATTCTGCGTTGAATCTGCATGATACCCAGATTGCCATTAAGACCGTAAAGGATTTCTTCCAGAATCTTCTGGCTGAACGTCTGAATCTGGCCCGTGTATCTGCCCCTTTATTTGTAGATCCTACCTCAGGACTGAATGATAACCTGAACGGTGTGGAACGTCCTGTTACCTTTGACATCAAAGAACAGAACGGCAGAGAGGCAGAAGTCGTACAGTCTCTTGCCAAATGGAAAAGATACGCACTCAAGAAATACGGCTTCGGATATGGCGAAGGTATTTACACCGATATGAATGCTATCCGTCGTGATGAAGTAGCAGACAATACACATTCCATCTTTGTTGACCAGTGGGATTGGGAACGCATCATCACAAAGGATGAACGTAATCTTAATATTTTGAAGGAAACTGTAAAGACTGTATACAAGTGCCTTCGTAAGACAGAGAAATTCATGGCAATCCAGTATGATTATATCGAAGAGATCCTTCCTCATGATATTTTCTTTGTAACAACCCAGGAATTGGCTGAGATCTTCCCTGACTACACACCTAAGGAAAGGGAATTCTATATTGCAAAGGCAAAGGGCGCTGTCTGCATCATGCAGATTGGTGATACCATGGAGAATGGCGAGCCACACGACGGCCGTGCACCGGATTATGATGACTGGTCTTTGAACGCAGATATCGTAGTATATTATCCGGTTCTGGATATTGCACTGGAATTATCTTCCATGGGTATTCGTGTTGACAAGGATGCATTGTTATCCCAGTTAAAGAAAGCAGGCTGTGAAGAGAGAGCTTCTCTTCCTTATCAGCAGGCAGTTATCAATGAAGAACTTCCTTTCACCATCGGCGGTGGTATCGGTCAGTCACGTATCTGTATGTTCTTCTTGAGAAAAGCCCACATCGGCGAAGTACAGTCTTCTCTGTGGCCTGACGAAATGGCAGCTGAATGTGAGAAACATGGAATCCAGTTATTATAGGAGTCGATATACATGGTTAAGCATATTATATTATGGCAGTTAAAAGATGAGTTGACCGCTGAACAAAAGGCAGAGGTCAAGGCCGGCATCAAAGCCGGTCTGGAAGGATTAAACGGCAAAATCGAGGGATTAACTGATGTTCATGTCAATATTGACTGCCTTCCCTCTTCCAATGCAGATGTGATGCTGGATACAACTTTTACAGATGCAGAAGCATTGAAGAATTATGCAGTACACCCGGAGCATGTAAAGGTTGCTGATGGTAAAGTCAGACCTTATACCAAGGTTCGTGTCTGCATGGATTATGAAATCTAGTTTTTGTATGGCAAAAGGAAGCTCCCCAAATGGAAAGCTTCCTTTTTGATTGCCCTTATTAATCAACTTTCAGTATCAGGTTCAGTACTCTCTTAGCGCAGGTTTCAAGCTCCGCCCTTGTGATGATGCCCTTATGTACGGCTTCCATCAATCTCTCCGGGAATCCGGTTGCCATCTTGATATCATTGCCTGCTGCCACTTCTTTATAATGTTCTCCGTTGGTCCACCAGTCGGTCGTAACAGCCCCTTCAAATCCCCACTCTCCACGAAGTACATCTGTCAGTAATTCATGATTCTCTGAGGTTCTTCTGCCATTTACAATATTATAAGAAGACATGATAGCCCATGGATTTGCTTCTTTTACAATGATTTCAAAGGCTTTCAGATAAATCTCACGAATCGCTCTCTCTGATGCTCTGGAATCACTGTTCTTACGGTTCGTTTCTTTATTATTCAATGCAAAATGCTTCACTGTTGCACCAACATGATTACTCTGAATACCCTTGACCATGGCAGACGCCATTTTACCCGTCAGATAAGGATCTTCTGAATAATACTCAAAATTACGTCCGCACAGAGGACTTCTATGGATATTTACAGCCGGTGTCAGCCATACTGCAATATTATTCTCTTTTACTTCTGCACCTCCGGCAGCACCTACCTGCTGTGCCACTTCCGGATTCCAGGTGCAGGCAATCAGGGTAGAGCAGGGCCATGCTGTCGTGCATACACCACATTCCGGGCTGATACGAAGTCCTGCCGGGCCATCCGCAGTCATGATATTCGGTACGCCATAATCAGGAAGATTACCAAAGCCAAAGGTATTGGCAACACCAGTATTAGGCTGTCCGCCCAATAATTCTGCTAACTGCTCATCAGATAATTGTGCCATAAACTCCTCTAATGTAATCTTACCCTCTGCAGCTTCTATCAGGAAATGATGCTGCTTATCCAGTGTCTTATCTCCCCATAAGCGCCATCTTGCACGCTCTTCTGTCTTTGGCGCAAAGGCTTCCATTTCCTCTGTCGTCATCTTCTCCAGCTCATTGGCATCTGTATCTACCGGTTCTGTTGTTTCCAGTTCTTCATAAGTACCGTCTGCCAGCATACGTTTTGTCAAAGATGTGGGTGCCAGACGGGAGGTAAGCTGCTGTGTCACGATGTCTTTTGCTGCTGTATACACAGTTGCATTCTCCACTGCATCCCTCACAGATGTACCAATGTAGAATCTGTATTCTCCCTGTTCCAGTACATACGCAGACTTGCAGACCTTACCACAATCATCATAGGATGCCATATCTGCAATCTTCCAGCACAGTGTCATAAGCTGTGTCTCTCCAGGCTGTAACAGTCTTGTCTTGGCAAAAGCACACAGTACTCTGGCTGCCTTACCAAGCTTGCCCTGTGGTGCACCATAATATGCCTGTACGACTTCCTTACCAGCCATAGCTCCTGTATTCGTCACAGATACCATGCACCGGATCTGATCCCCTTCTATGCTGATCTGGCTCTCGCCCAAAGTGAACTGTGTGTAGGATAAACCAAAGCCAAACGGATAATTGACCTTCTCCTTTGCTCCCGGTATCGTCTCGAAATAGCGGTATCCAACATAAATATCATCTGTATATTCTACATACTTCTCTGACTCATGGAAATTATAAGTAGACGGATAGTCATTTAATTCTCTGGCGAAAGTATCAGAAAGCTTACCACTGGGATTGCCCTCTCCTGCAAGTAACTCTGCTGTAGCAAGACCACCTTCCATACCGCCCTGCCATGCCATTAACACACTCTGTATCTGTGCATCATCATGGAACCATGAAGTATCTACCATACCACCTACATTCATAACAACAATGACCCTGGCAAAATTCTGCTTTACCGTATTCACCATTTCCTGCTCTGCATGAGTCAGATAAAAGTCACCATCTTCAAAAATCTCCGCGCTGCGGCGTGCCATTTCTTCCTCGCTTGCCCAGATATTCTTATTCTCTGTCTCTACAATACTCTTTCTGTCCCAGCCTTCACCTGAGAATCGGCAGATAGAAATGACAGCTGTGTCAGTATATGCTTTTGCTTTCTGTAACAGCTCCTGTGGAACCTGTGGTTCTATGGTCATGCCCGGTACTCTGCCTGCCTTGTACTGTTCCTTCACATTCTCACGATAGAAGTCAGCCAATTCTTCATATACACTGATCTTTCCCTTTAAAGCCTTGATCCCTTCATAGAGATTTCTGGTATAGGCAACTGTAACATCACCGCTGCCGCCGCCACCTTTTACATAATCAAAGGTTGCCTTGCCAAAGAGTGCAACTTTAGCTCCTGTCTGTAATGGCAGTACATGCTGCTCGTTTTTTAACAATACCATGCCTTCCTTGGCAGCGTCCTTTGACAAAGTGATATGTTCCTTGTCTGCTGTGACTCTTGCGCCATTTTCTCCCAAGCCTACTCCCGGCTGGTAATTTACTCTCGTCCATTTACGATTCATTCCTGATTCCTCCTTTTAGTTCTCCCCTGTCGTATATCTTTAGTGTATCATGAAATACACCAATTTCAACTCCCCATTTGGGGATTCTGCGGCAAAATAATTGTAAATCTCGTACCCAGTCCCTCTCTGCTTACAATCTGGGCATAACCATGGTGTTTCTCAATAATCCACCTGGCAATAGACAGTCCAAGCCCCGTTCCTCCAGTCTTACTGTTGCGTACCGCATCTGCACGGTAGAATCTGTCAAAGGCATGCTCCACATCCTTTTGTGCCATGCCAATTCCATTATCCTGTATCTCATAGAAAGGGGCATTGGTTACTTTATCATCAGTAAGCAGCCCCACACGAATTACTATGTCTTCTCCCTGTGGCGTATATTTTGCCGCATTGTCAATCAGAATTCTGGCAGACTGCTTCAACATGTCTGTATCAGCCCATACGTAGCCATTGCCTTTTTCCTCATAACGGTAGTGATGTTTCTCATCAATCATGACAGATTCCTCATAGACTTCTCTCATGATATCATTAAGACTGCATGACTTCATATCCAGTGTCTGACGGTTGGAGTCTCCCCTTGCCAGGAATAGAAGCTGTTCCACGAGCTTCTGCATATGCTCTGACTCATTCTTAATTGCTTCAATGGACTCTGTCAGTATTGCCTGATCGTCCTTTCCCCAGCGGTCCAGCATATTGACATATCCCTGAATAACTGCGATTGGTGTACGCAGCTCATGGGAAGCATCTGATACAAACTGTACCTGCTGCTTATAAGAAGCACGCATACGCTCCAACAGATCATTCAGTGCATTCTCAATACCAGCCAGATCTTTGTCATGCATCTGGATCTTTGCATCTTCCCTTTCTACTTTAAGGCTGCTGATAGCATCCTCCAGATCATGATATTTGCTCTCATCAAAGGCAGATTCATCAAAAGACATTTCACTCAGTTCCTGTGCCTTCGCTGCAAGCTCATTTAAAGGGCGAAGCTCTCTACGTACAGAATACGTACCTCGCATCAGTTTCTTGATAATCTCCACCAGTTCCCAGACCAGGACGACACATCCACCTATCATGAACCATATCAGCCATGGACCTATCTCTACCAGATAATAGACGCTGCTTCCTTTATGTCCTACCTGATAGACCATATCCCAGACAGAAGTCTCTATCATAAGCTTTCTTGCATATGTAATATCGAATCGTCCTGCCAGCTGTACATCCAGTCCATAGATCATCACCGCTGCCAGCACAATGCAGACCAGTATATCCACCCACAGATATGCTAACAGCATAGAGCCTACATTCTGCAGATTGATCTTCCTTGCTATGGATGTTACTCTCTTCTCTTCTTTCCTCTCATTCATGGATATCCTCACTCATCATCCCTGATCACATATCCTACACCACGCACTGTCTGTATCCATTTCACCTGATACACATCATCCAGCTTACTGCGCAGATACCGCACATACACATCTATAATATTCGTCTCTCCCAGATAATCATACCCGCATACCTTCTCCAGCAGTGTTTCTCTGGAAATGACAATATTCTTACTCTCCAGCAATATACGAAGCAGTTCAAACTCCCTGTGAGTAAGTTCAATTCTGTCCTCCCCATAAGTCACTTCATACCGCTGTACATCCATATTCAATCCCTTACATGTCAGCTGGCTTCCTTTTTGTATGGCTCCTGTATTCTTACTCTTCTTCAGTGCCAGGCGGATTCTCGCCAACAGTTCTTCTATGGCAAAAGGCTTGGTCATATAGTCGTCTGCACCACCATCCAGACCTGCCACCTTATCCATGACAGTATCTCTTGCAGTCAACATAATGACAGGCATGTCAGAATTTTTACGAAGTCTGCGCAGCACTTCAAAACCATTTAATTCAGGAAGCATGACATCCAGTACCATCAGTGCATACTGTCCTGTCAGTGCTTTATCCAGCCCATCCCTGCCGTTGGATGCCTTATCTACGTCATAGCCCTCATGTCGAAGCTCCAGCTCCAGGAATCTGGCAATCTTTTCTTCATCCTCTACAATCAAAATTCTGTTATCCATATATGAACCAAACCTTTCAGTATGCAAAGAAGGCGCAGTCCCTGCGCCTTTTGCCCTTTTATTTACTTCTCGTCCTTAGATACTGCCTGACTGAATCCGTTCTTAATATTCTCAGCTGTTTCCGCTGCTGAATCCATTGCCTTATTAATATCCAGATCTACTGCATGCATGTCCGGTCCCTGAAAATGATATCGCATATTCAGGAATAATCCAATGATAAGCAGTGGAAGTACTACCCAGAATGCGAAGAGCAGAAGCAATACCAGTACAGTGATTGGAATTCTGAATATTTCCTTGTCGTCTTTCTCTACACAGAAGCTGTTGGAATTGCCCATGTCCAGAATATGACTGCACCATTTGGCGAACCGATGCATGGAATCCTTGAAATTGCTCCTGCGTTCCTCTTTTCCATCATCTATAACTTCACCAACACATCTCTCTGTCTTCGTGGAATATTCTGCCCTTTGGGATTCCCTGGTCTTACCGTTCTTCTCCAGATAGATCATGGCATCCAGTATATCCCAGTTACTGTTCTCCAATGCTTCCTTGGCTTCCTCATACGTAACGTTTGCATGTTCCCTTAATTTTTCAACCTTTTCAAAATTGTCCATTTCTTTATCCTCTCTTTTTCTCTTTTTTCTTTGTTGTTGATGATGTTATCATATCCCAACTCTTTAAAAGAAAAATGCAAAAAAGATTAAAATCAGATTAAAATTATCAATTGTGTAAGTGCCTATTTTAAAGCATTTGCGCAATATCCTGTCACTAGCTTGTCACTAGTAAAGTATAATGCAACTCTTTCTGTTGCACTCGTCCACGTTCTGTTAAATGTCCCGACTCCTGTTCCCTGTCGGGCTTCCGTGTCAATTATATCGTCTCTTTCAAGGGCTTGCAAGCTTTGTATTCGCCTTAATTTATACAATGCTTTTTTATATGTGGACAATGCCTCGTTTCTATTTAGTTTCATGCTTTGTCCTGCTTCTATTATGGTCATTCCCTTTCCATATGCCCTCATGAAATTTTTCTGCAACTCCGGTAGGTCATCAATACATTCCCACAATACACGCTTGACCTGCTCTGTGTATATGCTCCTGATTACTTCACCCTCAGTATCATCATCACCTGATATCGTATCAGACAGGTATATGTCAGAATCCTCACTGATCGGCGTATCTATACTGGTGATCCGCTCTATAATGTCTGCCTTGCGTATTCTATCCAATGTAGTTTGTTTGATACCCAGATATTCACACGCTTCTTTATCTGTCGGATTTCTGTTATATTGGGACTGCATGGCAGCAGTAAAGAGCCTGTATTTTTTATTTATATGTCTTGCTTCTTCCGGTACCCTGACTATGCAGCCGCATTCTGCAATATACCGGCGCATAGAACATTTTATCCAAAATGCAGCATAATTGATAAAGGGAGTCCCTTCTGTCTCTCTGTACCCATCTACTGCGTTGCAAAGCCCAATATATCCCTGCTGTTTTAGATCCTCAATGTCTTCGCAGTCAGTATATTTCATTGCCAGTCTTGCTATAAATCCTTTGTTCTGCTGCCATAGCTGAAGCATATTCTCAGATACATCTATACCACCCTGTATCAATTTAACAAGCTGTTCATTTGTTATTGTACCGCTCCTTCAAAATAAGCCGGGACATGCCCGGCTTATAAGATCATCAAGATGCTGAATTTGCCTGATAGTAAATTCCCAGCTTCTTGTTATCCAGAACGAACGCATCATAACAGATGCGCCCCTCTACTAATGCTCCGCTGATTCCCGGAGGATTGGAATGCATCTTGTAATCTTCCAACTTAACTGGTGCTACTGTAGCACTGGGGTGTGCCATCATGAAACCGAACCCCGCCGGAAGCCTTACCGCTGGTACCTTTACCACCAGGGCACCATCAAGATTACTCACAACACCCTTGAGTCTCATATCGTTACCAATATTGGTTTCCATCACTATATCCTTGCATTGCTTCATCAGTACATATGTATCAGGTGTAACCAAAATAACTCTGTTATCTTCCGGGATTTCTGCATTATCAAGTGCATTGCTTGCTTTGAGAATCTCCGTATAAATGTTTGTCGCTGTGAGTTTAACTGCTGCCGGCTTAGTGCCTGCACCCTCTGTCATTACACCATACACATATTTATCAATTTCAGGTATGACAACTTCTCTCTGCTGGCGGCTCAATGCTGACGCAGCCTGCAACTGTTGTGCAGTCTCGTCCTGGTCCAGCTTATCAATTACGAATGTAAATGACCTGTCTTTCTTTAACGTCAATTCTTCTACTGTAGCGTCCAGATCTTCAACACTTCCGTACCTACTGTATACTACAGTCTGTAGTCCGTCAGATCCAAGCTTGACATTGCGTCCATAATCATTCATTTGCGCCGTACTGACCTTATATACCTTTACTGTATGCGCTCCTGTCCAGTCGAAGTTGTTATTTGTCAATAATGCCCTCTTACTCTCTGCCTTGAATATCTCATCCACATAAGGCAGAAATTTTGTAACTAATTCAATAGCCATATATTACACTCTCCTGTCTACAGCCCCATAGCACGCTTTATCGGGTCATCCTGCAACGGTGCTTTCCCCCCTGCCGGCGAATAATGCTGATGTTCTACGGCGGTGCTGTTGTTATATGTTCGCTTCAGGAGTGAGATAGAATTATTTATCGCATCGTCATCATCCATCTTTACAAGCTCTGCCAGTTCATCTGAAAGACCGTTCTTTCTCAATGTGTCCTGTACCTGTAACTTCTTCTCTCTCCTGTTTATGTCCACCTGCATATCTGAAAGCTGTTTCTCATACTTTGCTTTCTCTTCTGCAAGTCTTTTCTGTACTATGTTGTTTACTTCCTCCTGGGTAAAGGTCTTGTTATTTTCTTCCATCCCCGACAACCTCCCGATATATGATGAATGCAGCTATACATTGGTTTGACATTAAATGAGTCTGGATATCCATGACCTCAATATCATTCTGCTCTATGAAATCATTGACTAATGACTCTATGCGCCCCATGTCATCAATAAACGTTTTTACTTTGCATGCATTACCTGTCTTTTTCTTTTTCATGATATGCATGTCCCCCTCCTCGTTTTACGTCCGGTAGACTATTCTACTACGACAATTAAAAAGGGCATGGTGAACACAAACATATTGTTCATGTTCCCACGCCCTGATCTTCTCACAGCTTCCATGACATGAATCATTCCATATCATGGGGTACTTAATTGAATACCTGTATCTAATTGTCTGATTATATTATACACTTATACAGCCTATAATTCAACTGTTATATAAGCCTTCTTATATGTTGTCTTCCCATCACCTGGGGGACGCTTTATCTTCTTTACAGTCATGATGCGCCTGATCGTGTCCAGTAGTGTTTCAAGTTCCTCATCATGCTCATACGATACCCTTATGACCATGTTTAGTTAGTCCCTCCTTACTATCGTTGTATTTTTGAAAAAAATGTTAGCAAATGTTAGCATTTTTTAGCGAGCGTTCGCTTTTAGGAATTTCCAGTTTTTATTGTACTTTAGGGCTTTTACGGTATTAGAGAATAGAAATTTACATTAAGCGAACGTTCGCTTTTTCTATGCCTTGATATCTGCCATAATGTTCCCTTGCATTTATCGTTTTTCTCACATTGCCGTCTTGTGGTGGATTTTAAAAAAAATTCCAACAAATCACAACATTTTTTAGCGAACGTTCGCTTTTATACATTCCCGGTTTTTGCCGTATTTTCGGGATTTTTTAGCGTTGGAGAATGACAATTTACCCTAACATTTCCTAACATCAACGTTCGCTTTTACAAATATCTGAAATCCTGCTGCCATTCGCCAACATTAAAGCAATCACTTGGAATACCCTTATTTTTCATCAACTACCCACGTAGCCCACCATTTTTTAATCTACAACAGCTTGGTCAATACTTTTATCATCCTTTGGTCTGTGCCCTAATCTGTAGGGGTACAGAGGGCAGTCAAGCGCTGTGCAGTTCCTTACCTCATGGGATGAACCACAGCAGCAGTCTAGACATTTCTTCCTGATTGCTTTCATCGGTGTTAATATCGTCATTGTATCCGTTTCCTCTCTTCCCGGTTGCAATATGATACCTTATACCACCGGGTTCAGGTGTGGTAGCACCGTTCCCCAGCCTATAAGTGCATCTTATATTTTATTGCTCTTCATATAGCTTCCTGATCTGTTTATGTACTTCATCCTGCTTAATACTGATATAATTCAATGCATCTGATACCTCATTACTGCTGTTTACTCCGGGTGCTTCTGCTACTGCTACTTGTACAATACTCACAAGCGCATTAAGCTGCTGCAATTGGTACATCATGTCATCAAGTCGGACTATATCTTCCGCTGTGGATATCTTTTTCATCTATTTACCCTCCATATGCTTATAGTACACTCAATCATATGACCTGACGTGAATCAATCCAGCTTCTGTGCCATTGTAAAGCCTGTTCTATACTCTCTGGTTCTCTTCCGTTCTCCCTTATGTAATTATGTACTGCATTCTCTATTGCAAGTTCCTGCCATCGTTCATCTGACATTAATTTAATTTCACAAATTGGGATATCTACACTACGCCCTGTTGACTGTACCGTTATTTTTCCTATTACTGGGTATTCTCTTTCTATCTTCATTACTTTTTCAAAATCTAACATATTATTTGCCTTTCTGCCGGCTTATCTGCTATAATACAGGTGAATCCGGTCTTTTTGATAGGTTAACTGGTTTCATTGCCCTGTGACAGTGTTGGTAGCGCTGTCCTGGGCGCTTTTTATTTGCTTTATAATCTGTTTCTGCTTTCTTTCAAGCCATATTCTGATTGAACCTTCTATCGACCATTTCCCTTCATCATTGTTTTCCAGCTTTTTATAATAATCCATCATGACATACAACTCACGAACTATATCTACAGGATAATACTTGTCCTGCAATCTCCTAACAAGTTGTTCACTTGGTATATACTTTTCGCCACCTTCCAACAATATGTACAGATCAGCGCCTATATGCCCATACCGGTTGACATCAGATACAGGCGGATAATCTGAAATTGGATATTGTGGGGTCTTGTAAATGCTGTTTGCAAGCAGCGATTCCTCGTCTATGTCCATTTTGTCATACGTCTGCTGATTCCTATAATTTGTGAACTGATTCCTTTTTGTCTTGAATGGCTGCACCTGTGGCTGTCTGATTGTCTGCTGTTGTACTCCAGTACTGCGTTTGTCCAGCCATTTTATAATAAAGTCATTGACTGTTGACAATGAAGGTAGTCGATCAGGATAATTGACATTTGCTTTACAATATACCTGTATTCTGTTTAACTCTTCCTCTACATTCAGAGCATTATATTGCTGCTTTAACTGGTTTATAGTTTCTTGCTGAATTGTAAATGTCAATTTCTCATTTGTGATTATGTGCATATTTCTATTCACCTTTCCGTGTATTAAATTTTAGTATACGGTCGGTATATATATAATGTTATATATACTGGTTTGTTGTATATACTGGTCTGTTGTATATACTGGTCTGTTATTGGTGTATTTTACCGAATTCGGTAAAATGGAACACGGTAAAACGGAACACGGTAAAATGTAACTCCGTTGCTATCGGAGTACTATATTTTACTACACGGTGTATGAATCACTTGAAACACCGTTTTGTTATACATACCGTCTATAGTTCTTGTTTGGGTAGTTATAAGATAACCATATTGCTTCAAAATATTGCAATGTTTGTAAAATGTCTGTTTGTTGATATTCAGCTCATCAATCAAGGTATTAACGGATGGATAGCATATACCGCTTTCATTGGCAAAACAACATAGATAAGCATATATAGATTTTGATATTGCTGTTAATCTTTTATCTCTCATCACATTCTGATATACCTTACCGTATGCATCACCCACATCTTTACTCCTTCCTACCTGAATGGTATTTCATCATCATATTGCTCCATCTCGTCCAGTGTCATCTGATACTGTTCCGGCTCTGGATCAGGCGCTTTACTTTGCATCTGACTGAATATAAGCATTGCACTCTGGAATTGTTCTACAGTCATATCCTGCAGTCTGCGTATATGATACTGATAACATACTGCTGCTTCCTTTGCTCCTGTGCGCCCTATTTCAGCCCTTAATGCATTTATCTGTGCATTGGTAACTGTGACCGGTTTCGTTTTTCCTGCACCACGCTGTGACGCTATAGGAGTATTCTGACTCTGTTGTCTGCCCTGCTGCCTTGCCTGCTGTTGTGGGCGGTTCTGCTGCCTGTTGTTTCCTGCTGCCACCTGCTGCCCTTGCTGGTCATTATTCATTGTGTCCGGGTCTTTGGAGTCATCGATACAGAAAAGACCATTCAAAGCATATTTTCTTGCATAACTGCTTGCTGCCCCTGTAAGCTGTGCAACGTCCATTTTGGGGCGCTGGTCTGCTTCCCTTGCATATGCTGTATTGGCTATGCTCTCGTTGCTCTCTGTGTCCTGTAGCACTGCTGTAGCCTTGATATAGTACCGCTCGCCGACCATCACAATATCGTCATGTATCAGTATGACAGCTTTGACCTCTATCAATAACGGTTTGAGTGCTTCCAGAATATCCTCACAGTTCCGATAATTGTACTCACCGAATTTATTATACTGGTTCTTCGGTGCTTTCAGATTCTGCTGTATCTGTAGCAGCTTCTCCGCTATGGTCATATTGCGCCCCCTTCCACTGTTCCGGTGCATCTGCTATCAGGTCAACAACTCTGACCTCTAAAGCCTTGGCAACTTTCCCGATATACTTCGGCTTGACATAAAAGCCCCGGCGCATTACATAAACTGTATTCTTTGATACTCCTGCAGCTATTGCAAGATCTTCCGGCTCATATTCTTTTTCTGCCATTGCTACCAGCATCTTAGTGCTGTCTGCCCTCAACATGGTTAAATCTCTTGGTGTTGGCATCCTCTTACTCTCCTTTCTGGTCATGTCAGTTCTTCACTTCTGGTTGCTAAAGCTCTGCTTATACGATACATTTCGTCACTGTCACAGTCGCTACCGTTCATAATCTCACTGATTCGGTACTTGCTTATACTCGATCTTCGCACGAGCTGGTCCATACTCAGCCCTAAGACTGTAAGCCTAGTCATGATCTTTGCTCTGTTCACTTTCATGTTCTCACCTTCTTCCCTGCGATGTCGCAACTACTCAATAATTTCTGTCACATCACACTTTAAAGCCTTTGCAAGTTTTCCAGCACACACCGTTGTCACTTCACGACTATTCAGGATCATGTTCATTCTTGCCCTGCTCACTCCATAGGCTTTGGCAAGATCTGTAACTGTATATACATTTCTTGCCATCATTACGTCAATTTTCTGCTCTGATAATCTCATCTACTTCACCTCATTTCATTACTTTTGTAATTGAAATATAACATAATGTGTTTTGTATTGTCAATTACTTTTTGTTATATTTTGTTGACTTTTTATTACTTTTGTATTATTGTTAAATTACGATTTATTTCAGTTCAATTATTTGTTATGATATGGTCATTAAGGAGGTTACAAAATGGCCATAGGGGATAAAATAAAACTCGCAAGAAAAAAAACTGGACTATCGCAAGAGGAATTTGCAAAGCTCTGTGGTGTATCTCAATCGGCTTTTGCTTTCTGGGAGTCAGGAAAACGTAATCCAAAATATGAACAGCTAAATAAGATTGCAAAAATATCTAATATACCTATAGATGAATTCATTAAAAATGAAGAATTTGATAGGACTACCGAATTTACTGACATACAATATCAGATTACATATTTAGAAATGATAAATGAATTTTTAGATATGCCTAATATCAAAAAAAATAATCTTATACCAGAAGATCGTCTTAAACTGTATAAGGAAAGCATTAAAGAAATGATCTATAAATGCAGGAATAGTACTAAAACTTCTTTAGAGGAAAAAATTGCGATTCTTGATAGTTTCACAAAAGAATTAACTCGCGATTTATTAATTACACTGTCTGAACATGAAGCGACTATGGTAGATCTGACAAATATATTTTATCTAATAATGTACTATTTTTCGTTAGATTATGATGCAAGAGACATTCTTGTAGGACGTGCTGAAGAATTAACAATGATAAAGATGTACCAGCCTGAAAAAAATAAATCTTAGTGTAGATAAATCCGAGTTGCACCAGTGCAACTTACATCAATCACGATTTTCCTTATCTCAGGAAAATCATAATGCACCATGAAAATATAATATACTCACCCAGGGAGCCGATGGGGCGATATGCCAGTTGCCGGATACTAAAGAAGGGAGCTGGTGCCAATGGTTACATATTCTGATCTGATTCAGTTTGTGATTATGCTTTGCGCAGTAATAACTCTTGTTACTTACATACAACGCAAAAAATAGCGCCCTCGTCCTGGTAAGATAAGGCGCTACTTTTTGTATCAACTTATTACCGGCGGCTAGGCTTCATCTAGCTATCGGCTCTCTTGTTGGGTATATTATACCACTGCTGCCTGAATAAGGCAAGACACTGCAATCAATTGCGACATCGCAATATAAAAAGATACCGGTCAATGCTACCAACACTGACCGGTATCTCATGTAGCCATTAACAAAGAACGTAGTCTTGTGTAAAATGACATACCAACACCAACATCATTTTAACACATCGACCTACACTCTGCAATGGGTGTATTTTTTATACCCAAAATTCACAGGAAGGTGTGGAAATAATGCCAAGAGGTAAAGCCATCAGGAATAAGAACGGCTATGGGTCCGTTGTTAAATTATCGGGGAATCGCAGGCAGCCCTATGAGGTCAGAGTCAATACACGCATGGATGAACGTTATTATCCTGTCTATGACGTGTTGGGACGCTTTGAGAACCGTGAGGATGCACAGATTGCCCTTGCTGAATACAATAAGTCACCCTATGACATTAATCAGGCAAATATGACATTCTCAGAACTGTATAAGGTATATTACCGTGATAAGTATGAACTGTCAGGCAAGCAATACTCTGTAAGCTCTATAAACTGCACCAGGTCAGCATACAACCATATGCAGGCACTCCATGGCCGTGTGTATAAGGATCTTCGGACAAATGATTTTAAATCTGTATTGGGGCAGCAGGACAAGAACGGTAAGCCGCTGTCACACGCACTACAGGAACATATCAAGAATCTCATGAACCAGATGGACAGATTCGCCATGCAGAACGATATCATCAATAAGAGCTATTCAGAATTTGCCAAGATTACCGTTGATGATGACGATCAGCCCGGTGTACCTTTTACCGGTGATGAGATACTGCAGTTATGGAAGCATAAGGGCGTACCGAATGTTGACATTGCATTGATTTATATTTATTCAGGATGGAGAATATCAGAACTGTGCAATATGCCTACATCTGACATCGATCTAAAAGGCTGGACATTTACAGGTGGGGTAAAGACTGCTGCTGGCAAGCACAGGACTGTTCCAATCCATTCAGCTATCCGAGATATGGTACAGATTAGAATGCTTGATAATGGCAGCAGGCTATTTATAGAGCAGGGTAAGCCTGTCAATGTCAACAAATTACAGCGGCTTTTCAAGAGTGCTATATCTGCTGCCGGTATCACCTCTGAGCATACCGTTCATGACTGCCGTCATACTTTCACATCATTGCTTGACTCTGCCGGTGCGAATGCTGTATGCATAGACAGGCTTGTAGGTCATGCATCAGACAATGTGACCAAAAAGGTATATACACACAAGGAAATTGAAGAACTGAGAACCGCAATAGAAATGATAAAAGCGCCCGAACTGTAGTTTGTTTCAGGCGCTTTTGCTTTGTCACTAGTGTGTCACTAATGTGTCACTAGCTTGTCACTAGTAGATAAAATATATGAGGTTTACTAAAAAGAGGGAAACCGTAAAACCCTTGATTTTACTGGATTCTTATTTCAAAAAAATTCATTCAAAACATATGTTCTTAAAATCAGATTAATAATCACTGTAATAACATTAATTTATGGTGCAGACACTCAAAGCTTGCCTGTGTTACATCTCCCAGATATTCTCCGTCTGCGTGCAGCACCATAGGCTTACTCATGGTAATCTCCATTCTCAGCACATTCTCTACGTCGAAGCCTTTGACTTTCTCATGTCTGGCTGCTACGAGAAAAGGCAGACACAGGAAAGTGCGCCACTTGGGAATCCCGAAAGCACTGCACACAGACAATAGCCCGTCCGTATAAGAGGCATGCGGCGCCATAGGAACCCCACCCCCCTCTGCTCTCAGGTTCATGACCGCAGTAAAGATTACTTTATTCTTATCTACTGTCTGCTCCTGTTGCTCTTTTCCATAATATGTATATGTGACCTGTGCCGTATCCATGGTAAAGAGTGTCTGCACTGTCAGTAACAGGTATGTGAGCTTGCCCAGATGAATCTTATTTAAAAACTTCTTTAATCCTGATTGTAATGCCTTTTTACACACAATCGCATCCAGTCCTGCGCCTGCACTGATTCCAAAGATTCTAGGGGTATCTGCTCCGGGCCAGCTTACCTGCCCCAGGTCAATTCTCTCTGGTGCTTTTCCTGTCTGCTGTTCCTGTTCTATGCAGGATAAGATATTCTCCAGGGCGGTCTGTGGATCTTTGGGCAATCCGATTCCCCGTCCAAAATCATTACCGGAGCCTGTGGGTATCACGCCCAGTCTCACCTTATCAAAATCCGTAATGCCGTTTAATACTTCATTTACTGTGCCATCACCGCCCAGAACGACCAGATAGACCACCTCCTGCGGCAAGGCAGCAATATGCGCTGCAAGGCTGGTAGCATGTCCCTTATACTTCGTCTCATACGCCTTGTACGCAATTTCTTTTTCTTTCAGAAGCCCACGCACCAGCTTCCATACTTCTGCTGCCCTTCCGGTGCGTGCGCCCTCATTTACGATAAAATAAATCTCCTGACAATTCCTCATCTGTACCTCCCCATAGCCTTCGCTATGCTACAGCCTAATTCCACATAATCCCAATATCCAGTAAATCAATCCCAATACCCAGCTTGTAAAGATTCCATACAGAATAACCGGCCCTGCAATGGTGAATATTTTACATCCAATACCAAATACCTGTCCTTCCGTCTTATACTCAATGGCAGACGCCACTACAGAATTGGCAAATCCAGTAATTGGCACAAGTGCACCTGCACCGCCCCATTTTACAAGACCTCCATAGAGATTAAATCCTGTAAGCACCGCACTGAGCAGAATCAACAGCATGGAGCACCAGCTTGCCGCCAGATCCTTATCCAGTCCGAACTGGTTCATTGCCATATTTACAATGAACTGTCCAATACAGCAGATCACACCTCCCATAACAAATGCTTTTCCCATCTGTAACCACAGATTCGTCTTTGGTGAGATCTGTTCTACATAATCCTGAAATTCTTTTACCTTTTTATCCATGACTTATCCTCTTTATACTCGGTTTTAGTCATAGTTATCCCCTGTTTCTTATATATTATACACCTTTTGCGTCTTTTAGAGAACAATATAAGCCTCGTCCTGTTACAAGTGCCGTAAGCAGTTCTGCCACTGGAAAAGCCAGCCACACACCCACCATGCCAAAGCATATGGACATGACTACTGCACAGACGCTGATTGCTATAAACCCTCTCAAAATGGATGCGGCAAAAGCCCATCCAGCCTTCTCCGTTGCACTTAAAAATCCGGTTCCTACTATATTGATGCCTGCAAATAAAAATCCGATAAAATACAACTTAATGCCCGGCACTGCATAAGATGCCAGCTGTGCATCCTGCTCTCCATTAAAGATTGCTACGATACCTTCTGCACCTGCCATAATTCCCAGAATGATTGCCGCTGCCATAATCAATGCCAGTATGATACCAAGACGTAATACCCTTGTAGTAGCTTTCTTATCGCCTTTTCCATAGAATTCACTGAGAATCGGCTGACAGCCCTGAGAGATTCCATTGAATACAGCTACTGCTACCAGTGCAGTATTGGCAACCACTCCGTAAGCTGCCACTCCTACATTACCAGCCAGTCTCAGAATCAGCATATTAAATACTGCTGTCGTCACACCAGATGATATCTCTCCTACAAAAGCCGCTACGCCCAGCTGACAGGACAATGCCAGCTTACGAATAGACGGCATTGCCAGACAGAATCGTATCGTATTGTCTTTTGCCCCAAAATGCATACTACAGATCAGGATTCCTACCACCGGCGATACTGCTGTAGCCAGTGCCGCACCTGCCATTCCCATCTTCAGTGGGAACATCAGCACATAATCCATAACAATATTGAACAGGCTGCTGCTCAAGGTCGCTGCCATCGCAAGAGATGGCGCTCCATCATTTCTTACAAAGGCATTGAACACATAATTACACATGAAAAAAGGTGCAAACAGCATAAATATCCTGGTATAGCTGGTTCCGACCTCAATAATCCTCTCATCTGCCCCAAGCAGTGCCATAATCCCGTCAGCCCATACACCGCCTGCCAGCATAAAGGGCAGACTGCATATACACGCCCAGAATAACGCATTGGTAAAATATGTATCTGCTTGCGCATCTGTCTTTGCCCTCAATATCTTAAAACGTGTGGCAGAGCCTACGCCAATCATGGAACCGATGGCAAAGATCAGACTGTACAGAGGAAGAACCAGGTTCAGTGCTGTGATTCCATCTGCTCCCTGTGCCTTCGATATAAAGAAAGTATCTGCCAGAATATACAGGGATATTCCAATCATCCCCATAATATTCTGTGATACATATTTTGCAAACATTTTATTGACTGACATTTCTTATGCTCCTTTATCCTTCTTCTCTCGTACTCTTTTCCTATTACTGGGCAGTTTCAAAGATTCTCATGCAGAAATATAACAACGAGCCTACTAACTTGCCCACTGCTATCGCCAGTACTACAATCCCAAGCCCATGGCGGAAGCCTATTCTTCTTGCTAATATGGGGATGGAATCCAGCATCTCTGCAATAGCAAGTGCAAGGCAGCCTACAAACATTCCTGAGAACACTCCAATGATCACCAGTGCCAGCACTGTCAGGCTCTGATATGCCCACATGGGCAGCTTCTGCATGTACTGCCCGATCTTATAGGGGAACTGGAATACACTGAACAGACAGCCTGCCACTGATCCCGCTATGATACATTCCTCATAGAATATCTCATATCTGGCAGTATCTGTCTTTCCTGCGAATCTGGGAATAAGGCCTACTACAAACAACACTGTAAACACACCGCCGGCAACCATAATACCGAAGCTGAAGCCAAATACAGCAAGGGGAATCTCTCTAATCCACGTCAACTTCCATTCCCTCCCGCTCTGCAGTCTCAACCAGCGTGGTATTCACATCTCTCTCATAATTGCGCATTTCTACTTCCAGTGGAGTGGGATCGACCGTAATGCGTCTTCCGCCCACATGATTATAGAATACTATAATTCCCAGGCACAGTCCAATGGAATATGCAATTTCCAGAGTGGTACAGCCCTCTGATTCCCTCCCTGTCACAATCTCGTAGATTCTCATGAATACATTGGAGATACCAATATCATTATGATACGCCATAATGGTAAAAGCCGTTCCAAAGAAGCTCACTGCCGCCACCAGAATAATCTTCCATACTACCATAGACCCTTTGTATTTCTTCTCCGGTATTTTCTCCATTACAATAGCACTCTCACCTATGCTCTCCACTGTGATTCCAGGTGACATCTGTGTCAGTTTTTCTATAATCTTCATCATACTGATAACTGCCCTTGTGTCCTCACCTTCATGGAACTTATGAATCCTCATGGCATTGGCTTTGGCACGGATAGCACTGTCCTCACAGTAAATGCTGGCAGCGTCTCCAAGAAGCACTTCATCCTTCTGTGCTTCTACATTCTGCCTTGCCTGAATATATAATGTCACATTACTCATGGCTGCTACCTGCTTTCTATTTCTTTTCACAGGATAGTATCTCCATCTGTGGTGTTCCTATTCGTCTGATACTGCTTTCATTACCGTAATCTGTCCATCCTCTATTCCATGCATATGTCTGCCATCCTGTCTGAATCTCTCCAGATACTCCCACACTTCCTGCGTGATTCTCTCTCCTGCATACAGAATGGGAATTCCCGGCGGATATGGTGCTACCATCTCACCTGCAATCCTTCCTACCGCCTGTTCCCAGGGGATTCTCTGCGTCTGTGCAAAATACGCCTGTCTCGGTGTCATTACCTGTGGTGGCTGGCATGGAATCTCCTGATTGTATGTCTTTTTCCAGTTTCTATTTATGACACATGTGTCACTTAATAGTTCCTGACTGATACTGCGGCATGCACTGATAAGTCGGTCTATCTCTTCTCTTGTATTGGCATACGTAACGATTGCCAGTACATTCTCATAGTCAGCCAGCTCCATATTGACTGCATATTTCTGAAAAAGGCATTCTTCCAGATCAAAGCCTGTCAATCCAAGCTTCTTTGCTGTAATCACAAGCCTGGTCGTATCAAGCCCTGCAATTCCAGCCTGTCCTGCCACTTCAGTCCCCATACATGCAAAGCCTGCAATTCCATTGATCTGCTCTCTGGCATAAGATGCCAGAGCAAGGGCCTGCTGCATCATCTCCCTGCCATGCATGGCAAGCTCATATCTAGCACAATCCAGAGAGGTCATAAGCAGATAGTTAGGGCTGGTACTCTGTACAATATGCAGTGCACTTGTCACCCTGTCCATATCGACCAGACTGGAATGTACATGCAGTACGGAGCTTTGTGTCAGCGCACCTGTTACCTTATGCATACTCTGCACACACATATCTGCGCCCTGTTCGATAGCCCCCTGTGGTAATGCTTCATGGAAATACACATGCCCTCCATGTGCCTCATCTACCAGCAGCATTGCACCATGCTCATGACATACCTGGGCAATCGCCTTCAGGTCTGAAGTGATTCCATAATAGCTGGGACTTACCATGAACAAAGCCCTGCATCCTGGATGCTTCTTGAAACAACGCTCCACATCCTTGGGGGTAATGCCACCCTGTATGCCCCATTCGCCTAATACCTTTGGGGACACATACACAGGTCTGGCTCCCGACATAATCAATCCCATCATAGCTGACTTATGGGCATTTCTGGCAATCATGATCTCCTGTCCTTCCAATGCTCCCGCCAGAATCATTGCCTCATTCCCACAGGTAGAGCCATTCACCAGAAAGAAGCTGCGGTCAGTATGATATAATTCCCCAAGCAGCTGCTGTGCTTCCCTGATTGCACCCTCCGCCTGATGCAGATCATCTGTATAAGGTGTCTCTGTTACATCATAGGCGAAGATCTCTTCCCCCACCTTGTCAGTCCATCGGCTGCTGATTCCCTTCTGTAATCTATGTCCCGGTATCCTAAAGTACGCCGGCTTCGTATGAATAAACTCCCCTATTGCATCCAACAGGGGAGTCTTATTTTGATCCATCATTTATTTACTCCTGTTTCTTTTTTCCGTTTCTTTTTTTCTATCCTGTTTTCCCTATCTTATCATGCCTCCATATTGTTTGCAATGTACGTACCCCATTGAAAAAGACATCATGGCATGCTAAAATAGCCTTGTTAAGATTTAAACAAACAAGGAGAACCTATCATATGCCATATATATACGAAACCCATTTACACTCATGTGTTGCCAGCGCCTGTGGACGCAGCGAGCCTGAAGAATATATTCCCTATTATAAGAAGCTTGGCTACAGCGGCATCTTTGTCACAGACCACTTCTTTAACGGCAATACCTGTATTCCTGATACCCTTCCCTGGGAGGAAAGGGTCAACCGTTACTGTCTCTCCTATGAAAAAGCCAAAGCAGAAGGAGATAAGCAGGGCTTTTCCGTTTTCTTTGGATGGGAATGCCGCTTTGATGGTGATGAATTTCTGGTATACGGTCTGGACAAGGCATGGCTGCTTGCTCATCCTGAAATAATGGCCTGGGATCACATTACCCATCTGGAACAGATTCACAAATACGGTGGTCTGGTAGTGCAGGCTCATCCTTTCCGAGAGAGGGATTACCTCTCCAGAGTCGATCTGCATCCCTTTCAGTGTGATGCCTTTGAAGTAGCCAATGCAGGCAATCCCTCCTATCAGGACAGACTGGCATACCGATATGCAGTCAAGCATCATATTCCCATGACTGCAGGCTCTGACATTCATCTGGTAGCTCATACCGACAGTGGTAACCTCTACGGTGTTGCTTTTGATACTCCACTTCGTTCTGCCGCTGATTATGTCAACCGCATTAAGGAAGGCAAGGGCTATTCCCTTCATGTCCCGGAGGATTTACTGACTCTGACACCTGATGCCCCTAACACCTTGCCTGTTTATCTTTTTGATGAACAGAATCAGGAACACTTCATTCCTGATGTCGAGACAATCCTATAGACAGGAAACAGGTCATGGAAAAACTCCATGACCTGTATTTTTTATTCCTCTGTAGTTGTACTCTGTTCTGTGGTACTTTCTTCTGTATCTGTTGTATCAGCTGTTTCTTCCGGATGAAGCTTTGCTTTGATGGCAGCAATCAGATCCTCTATGGAATCAGCCTGTATCGTTTCTGCCTTTTTCTCTTCTTCCTTCTTCTTGTCAGCTTTCTTTTCTTCTTCTTTCTTAGCCTGCTGTGCCTTCTTGGCTTCCTCTGTACGTTTTTCGTTATGTTTGGCGAAATCCTGAATCAGCTTCACTGCATAGGATACTTTACCATCTTTATCAATGGTAATTGTGAAGCTCTGAATCTTCTTCACATCGTCTCCCAGTTCTTCCTGCATCTTCTTGGAGCTCTCACCAGCTCCATCCAGAATAGCTTCATATTTTTCTCTTACAGATTCATCTGCTGCCATCTGCTCAAGCGCTTCCGGGGAGATCAATACACTGTAATCCTTGGTGCATTTGCTTGCATAATAATCCTGTTCTTCATCGCTGGACCATTCTGCAACTGAAATCTCCATATTGGAGTATTTCGCCTTCAGCTCTTTTAACAGTTTCTTTGCTGCACTACTCAGCTGTACGCCTTCCTGGATTCCATTCTCATCAATTTGCTTATATTTGCTTGTCTGCTGCTGTCTTACCGTACATTTAGGTCTGTCATAACCAGCCTTCTGAAGCTGTCCTGCTTCGCCATTGATTTCTACTGTATCATGGTCTGCATTGGTCTGCTTCTTATCTGTGGTCTTCTCCTTTGTGGAAGTTCCTTTATATTTCAGCTCATCTGCAACTGTATTTGTCTGCTGTGAGAATAAGCCTGTGTTTCCTAATAAAGTATTATAGTTGATTCCATTCATCTCTAAACCCAACCTTTCCATACATCATTACATGCTATTTCCGGCATCCATGCCTTCTTTTTTATATATCGGTGGATTTTTTCTAAAACTTTAGTCCTATTCCCTCTTAATTGATACATTCCCTCATCCGTATGAGAACCTTCTTCTCCAGTCTGCTTACCTGTACCTGACTCATTCCAAGACTTTGAGCAACCTGCACCTGCGTCTTATTTTCATAAAAACGCATGCGGATCAGCATCCTCTCTCTCTTATCCAGCTGATTCATAAGCTGTTCCAGAAGCATCCGGTCCAGCACGCCTTCTCCCTCATCCTGCATGGTGTAGCCGTGTCCTGCCTGCTGCCCTTCCTTGATCATGTCCAGCAGATAGATTTCATTACCGTCAGACTGATATACCGTCCTGTAGATAGATTCCACTTCTCTTCCTGCATCCATTGCCAGTACCACATCTTCCATTGGTACTCCTGATGCTTGGGATAATTCCTTCAGTGTTACCTCCCTGCCCAGCCTGTTATGGAGTTCTTCTCTGGTGCGGTTGAGCTTCCATATATTCTCCTTGATTCCACGGCTTACCTTCACCATGCCGTCATCCCGCATAAAACGTCTCACTTCGCCTGCAATCATAGGCACTGCATATGTAGAAAAACACACGCCATATTCCGTGTCAAATTTCTCAATTGCCTTGAGCAGACCGATTGCTCCCAGTTGAAACAAATCTTCTGTTTCATACCCTCTTCCTGTATATCTTTTTATCACATGGTGTATCAACCCTGCATTTTTCTCGAAAAGTGCTTCTCTTGCCTCCTTGTCTCCCTTCTGTGCCTGTAAGAAAAGCTCCTTCTCATCCATTCCCTACACCTGTGTACTTTTCCACACGGTCGCCTGCATCAGAACCGCCCCTTTAAAAGCCTTCCACATATGTACGCTCGTTCCTTCTCCAGGAGAGCTTGTAACCTGTACCCGGTCCATGAATGCTTCCATAAAAGCAAATCCCATGCCACTCCGTTCACTGTCTGCCCTGGTTGTAAACATGGGCTGCATAGCTCTTTCCACATCCTCTATTCCCACACCTTTATCTGTTATCACAACCTCCAATATACCATTCTCCAGGGAAGCCTCCAGTATAATCCTCCCTCCATGCTCCTCATAGCCATGCACGATTGCATTCGTTACTGCCTCTGATACTGCAGTCTTCACATCCTGCACTTCCTCCAGCGTAGGGTCCAGCTGCGTCAGAAAAGCTGCTACCACCACTCTTGCCAATCCCTCATTCTCCGATATTGCATCAAACTCCAAACGAATTTCCTTCTTCATCCTCTCAACCTCTTCTCCCTGTCAACTTTCTCATCACACACTCAATTATGCCAATACTTCAATAATAGACGACATACCCGATGCCTTCAGGATTCTCCTGATTCTTTCATCTGCATGAATTGCATATACCTTTCCCCCGAAGCAGGATATCTTACGATACCTGCCGATAATAATACCGATTCCTGAACTGTCCATGAATGTCGTATCTTCAAAGTCAAATACGATATTTCGTACTTTCTCATCCAACAGAAGCCTGTCTGCATTCTCCCTGATTCCAGCTGCTCCATGATGGTCTACCTCCTGTGGCATTTTAATACACAGATAATTGTCAATCACTGCAAATTGTTCCATACTCCTACCTCCCGGGCATCGCTCTTTTTTTTTCACTTTTCTCCATAAAAGGCGTACAAAAAGGACATGCACCCTCTATGCATGTCCTCTTACGTATCTTATGAATTTGTCTGTGGTCTATCAGCCTTCCAATTCCTTGATATAATTCTCAGATTTTCTGGCTTTCTCCGTGTTCGGGAATAATTCTATTACCTTCTTGTATGTCTCTACAGCCTTGTCTGTGTCTCCGCTTCTGTTATAGGACTGCGCCAGATTATACAGCGCTTCCCCATTGGTGGCATCATATTTGAATGCTTTCTCCAGATTCTCAATTGCCGTATCATATTCTTCAGTCCTGAAAGCTTCATAACCTGTATTGTAATAGCCCTTTGCCACAACCGGCCCCACTGCTTCCAGAATCGTCTGATAGAGTGTCTTAAAGCTCTCGGTTGCATCATTGTCCAGATAATCCTGATCGATCAGTTCCAGTTCTTCTGCTATTGTCTGCTCATCTGCTGTCTTATTCATATACATCAGGGCTGCTTCAATCAGATCAGTATTGGCTTCTACAGCCACATTAACTCCCTGTGCTTCGTTGAGACTGCTGCTGAGGCTGTCCTTTTCCTTCGTCAGATCATTGATCTGTTGTGTCAGTTCATCTACCTGCACTGTCTTGGCATCCAGCTGTTCGCTGACAGACTTGAGCTGTTCATTTACCTGACTCTGTGCATGCTGTACTCTTGCCGGCACTACCAGATACCATGCGACTCCCACACCGATTACAACACCGATTATAATGTTAAGCAATGTCTGGAAACCTACAATTTCCTTCTTTCCTACCGGCTGAATCACCGTGTCATTACCACTCTGATATACAATGGCTTCTTTCTTCTTCTTGACACGTTCCTCTTCTGAAGGCATCATGGATTCCACTTCTTTTATATAGCGAAGTGTCATTGTATTGTTCGCATCTATCTTAATGCACTTATCCAGCTCTTTCTTCGCCTTGTCCCAATCCTGATTGTTGATATACAACAAAGACAGCAGCTGGCGTGCCTGCAGGAATCTCGGATTCATGGACAACACTTTCTTTAACTGGATCACAGCCAGGTCCAGACTATCCTGCTGGCAGTAAAGTAATGCCTGGTTGTATTTCTTCACAGTCTGGTTAAAGGTCTCCAGCCTGCCCGGATTATTCTGAATCATATTAATATAATCATCAGCTATATTCTTATCTTCTTTGATATTTTTACTGATGACCCACTCACTGAGAGCAGCCACCACTTCGCCTCTCTCATAGTAAACAAGTCCCAGAAGATTTCTGGCTTCGATATTGTTTTTATTTAATTTCAGGCTCTCCCTAAGACTGGTAATCGCACCTGACAAGTCTCTGACTGATGCTTTATCCAGACCTTCATTATAGAAACGGTTGGAAGCAAACATAATCTTCTTATATAAAGTCACATCAGCTCCGCAGCCGGTACAAAAATTCTTTTCCGATAAACGGCATCCACAGTTATAGCATATCATTTCCTATCGTACCTCTATTCCTCTTCTTCCTTCGCTTCCTTTACCATTTTTACAAGTACATCTGCCATATCTGTTAAATCCTGATTATAAATTGCCTCTTCAGCATCCTCAACCTCTAAGCTGGGATGAAATTTCTTTAACTCTTCTTCAAAATTGATCATTGCAATATATCCTCCGCAAGCCCTGCAAGATACAGGGAACCTACTATATAAAGTGTTCCCGCATCTTTCTTTGCCCTTCTACAGAAGTCATATGCATCCCTAAAATCCTCAAAGGCATGCACCGGCTTGTCTGTACGCTGTGCAAACTGCTGTGTAAGCTCTTCTATTCTAACTCCTCTGCTGCCGGGTATCTGCGTAATACAGAACTGGTCAATACAGTCTACTCCTGTCAGCATCTCTATCATACTGTCATATCTCTTATCATTAACGGCTGAAAAAAGCAAAACAACCGGGGATTGTCCGTGCATCAACGCCACAGAATCAATGAAAGCCCTGATACCATCCTCATTATGGGCACCGTCTATGTAGACATTCGGTCTGATTTCTTCCATTCTTCCTGCCCATCGCATATTGTATATCCCTCTTATTATGGATTCCCGGTTTATTCTCTCCAGTGCTCCCTTTTCCTTTAGAAGCTCTGCCCCACATACTGCCATTGCCCCATTCTCAGCCTGATATGCGGCTGTAGTATGTGCTTGTAATCCAATATAACCATAATACCGACTACACACTGAAAAATCAATGCATTTTTTTTGAATTCCATTAATTTTATATGCATTTTTCGACACTTTAAAGCACTCTGCGCCAACCTCTGCTGCCTTCTGCCATAATACGGCAGAAGTCTCCTTCCTCTTGTCGAAATAGACAACGGGTACACCGGATTTTATGATGCCCGCCTTCTCACCTGCAATCTTCTCCAGCGTATCTCCCAGATATGCCATGTGATCCATGCCAATCTCCGTAATCATAGTCAGGGATGGGTGTTCCACCACATTGGTCGTGTCCAGTCTTCCTCCCAGACCGGTCTCCAATACCGTAACTTCTACACCCGCTTTTGCAAAAAGCCACAGCATCATGAAGAAAAGCCGTTCAAAATAAGTGGGCTGATAACTTTCCCTATGTTTATGATAACAGTCAATCTGTTCTGCCAGCCAGTTGAAAGCTTCCACGAATTCCTCTTCACTGACCATCTCTCCATCAATCCGAAACCGCTCTCTCGTAGTAACCAGATGGGGTGAGGTAAATAATCCCGTATGATATCCGCTTTCCCTGCAAATGGAATCCATATAAGCACATACAGAACCCTTGCCATTGGTTCCTGCAACATGAATGATGATGCCAAGCTGTGTCTCCTGCAAGCCGGTTCCTGACTCTGCCGATAGAAGATACTGATAGAATCCCCTTGTCTCTTCCAATGGATTCTTCGTTGTAAATCTGGGGACTTCATTCAGATATTGCTCTGCTTCCTTATAGTTATGTGCTCTGTACTCCATATTAATTACCATGCCTTTCCATATTTCTGCATGCTCTAAGCAGAAAGTCGCTTCACGAAATACCTTTCGCAAAACGACCCCCATTTTCATCCATTTATAAATTATTCTATACTACTACCACAGTTCCTGTAATAATACCATTCTGACATTGATATTCCATAAAGCTCGTATCCCTATTAATCACCATATCATGATTATCAATGCTGATGACTACGCCATGATATATATTGCCTTCCACACGGATTTTCGCCTCTCTGGCTGCAAGAACCATGGATTCCATGGCATTTGCTTCTTTCTTGATCTCCATACAGCGTGTGTAGATCTCGTCCTTACGGCGTTTCAATTCTACCAGATGCTTCTGCAACGGTTCACTCAGCTCTCCACTCTGCTGTCTTACACGCATAATCTTAGCCATACTTGCCACTGTATCTTCCAGCTCCTGATTCACTTTACTGTACCGCTCATTTACATCAATACGCTGTTCCATTGTCTCCTGCTTCAGCCCTACATGAAGCCCTGTTCTAATTTCAGACATATTGCCTGCTGTAATACAACTGATTCCAAGCATGCCATGGACAGAACCGCCTGCAATCAGACCTTTCTTACCGGTAAGCGTTACTTTCTGGTCTGCACTGACCTGTGAATTCAATATGACATTAGCCTGTACATTACCCTTGGTCTTTACGGTTGTGTATTCCAGAAACTCTGTAAAAACATCCCCACCTGCTGTAATAGAACCTTTTCCTGCGCCCTGCATGCCTCTCTTGAGACACACATCACCACCCGCAGTAATCGTTGCAGATTCCACAACGCCTTCTACAGTCAGACTCTTACCTGCTTTGATCACAACGCCTGCCTCAACATTGCCGTTGATTACGACATCGCCATTAAAGTCAATGACAGAGTTGCTTGCCAGATCACAGTCCCCCTGTATTTCATGGACTTCTACGATAGAGAGCTTGTTGTCTCCATCATATTCTATTTTACCGGCTTTGACAGCATAATACTCATTCGGATTCTTCTCATTACTGATTCCTTTGCCCGCCAGTGGCCTTAGTTCTTTATAGACGACTCCCTTCTGAGAGCCGCCTGTTACATCCCTGCCGGGGGTTCCCTGTACGGCAGGGTAATACCTTGCCAGCAGATCTCCCACTTCTGCATTCTGAATCAGGCTCATGCTTCTGTAATCTACTGAACCATCTTTCCTGATTGCGGGTTTTCTTTTACCGGTTTCAAAAAAGAATTCATAATGCCCGGCACATCCTTCTTCTCCTGTTTCGCTGACAGCGATTTTAACTTCACGTTCATATATCTTCTTTTTACACATAGCAGCCACATTGGATTCATTAATCCCGGCTACTACCTTATTCTTCTGGAGATATTGGATGATTTCGGTTTTATCATATCCCGCACCTTCCTCAGGTGCACACAAATACAGCCATGCTTCTGTTTTATCATCTGTTATCCTGACATAGGATTTGCTGTTGACCATTGAAACCACCTCCATCGGAGACAAAATCAGCCCCCTATGTCTATTGTAACATTGTTTACTGTAATTGTGCAAGACGTTCTACAACTTGTTGTTTCATTTGTGTATATTTTGACAATTTTTCTTTTTCTTCTGCAATTTTACTCTCCGGTGCTTTGGATAAGAAACGTTCATTGGATAGCATCCCATTGACACGCGCCAATTCTCCATCCAGACGCTTTGATTCTTTCTCCAGACGCTCAATCTCCTGCTTGATATCTACCAGTTCTGCAAAAGGAATATAGATATTGGCATTGGCGATTACTACGGATACTGCATCATCAGCAATTCCATTCTTATCTGTCTGAACAGATACATCAGAAGCATAGGAAAGTGTTGCGAAGAACAGTCTGCCTTCTTCAAAAGTCTTTCTGATGTCTTCCTTCTCTGATACTACATATACATGAGCCTTCTTGGAAGGAGCTACGTTCATCTCTGTTCTTACGTTACGGATACCACGGACTGCTTCCTTGATGATCTCGATTGCCTTTTCCTCAGAAGCGAAATTACGTGCCTCGCTGTATTCAGGCCACTTGGAGATCATAATGGATTCTTCTTCTGACTGGATTGTGCAGAAGATTTCCTCTGTGATAAAAGGCATATATGGATGCAGCAGCTTCAGCGCATCAACCAATACTGTCTTTAATGTCCACAATGCTGCATTCTGTGAAGCTGTGTCATCTGAATTGTACAGTCTTGGTTTTACCATTTCGATATACCAGTCGCAGAATTCATCCCAGATGAAATCATAAATCTTCTGGACAGCAATACCCAGTTCGAAGTTCTCCATGTTATCTGTTACTTCTTTTACCAGACTGTTCAGCTTGGAAATGATCCACTTATCAACAGGCTCTAAGGAATCTGACGCATCTGTCACTTCTTTGCCTTCCATATTCATCATGATGAAACGGGAAGCATTCCATACCTTATTGGCGAAGTTTCTGTTTGCCTCTACTCTTTCATAGTAGAAACGCATATCATTACCAGGTGCATTACCTGTAATCAGAGTCATACGAAGGGCATCTGCACCATACTGGTCAATTACTTCCAGAGGATCAATACCATTGCCCAGAGACTTGGACATCTTACGTCCCTGAGAGTCACGGACCAGACCGTGGAACAGAACTGTCTTGAATGGTCTCTCACCCATCTGCTCATAACCTGAGAAGATCATACGAATAACCCAGAAGAAGATGATATCATAACCTGTTACCAGTACATCTGTAGGATAGAAATAATCCAGATCTTCTGTCTTGTCAGGCCATCCTAATGTGGAGAAAGGCCACAATGCTGATGAGAACCAGGTATCCAGTGTATCCGGATCCTGTGTAAAGTGTTCACATCCACACTTAGGGCATACCTTAGGCATTTCCTTGGCAACAACGATCTCACCACACTTATCACAATAATATGCAGGAATTCTGTGTCCCCACCAGAGCTGTCTGGAAATACACCAGTCCTTGATATTATCAGTCCAGTTGAAATATGTCTTGTCCATTCTTTCAGGAATCAGCTTGATCTCACCATTCTTTACTGCCTCTACAGCCGGTTTGATCAGCTCATCCATCTTAACGAACCACTGCTGTTTTACCAATGGCTCAATCGTAGTCTTACAACGGTCATGTGTGCCTACATTGTGGCTGTAATCCTCAATCTTAACGAGAAGTCCCATCTCATCCAGTTCTTTTACGATGGCTTCCCTTGCTGCATAACGATCCATACCTGCGAACTTACCACCATTTTCATTAATGGTAGCATCATCATTCATAATGTTGATGATCGGCAGATTATGTCTCTTACCTACTTCAAAGTCGTTAGGGTCATGGGCAGGTGTAATCTTAACAACGCCTGTACCGAATTCCATATCTACGTAAGTATCTTCTACGATAGGAATCTCACGATTCATAATAGGAAGTAATACCTTCTTGCCCTTCAGATGTGTATAACGCTCATCATCAGGATGAATGGCTACTGCGGTATCACCCAGCATAGTCTCCGGTCTTGTTGTTGCAAAAGTCAGATACTCTCCTGACTGTGTTCCATCCTCATTCAGAATAGGATACTTAATATGCCAGAAATGTCCAGCCTGATCCTCATATTCAACCTCTGCATCAGAAATAGAAGTATTACATACAGGGCACCAGTTGACAATACGTGAGCCCTTATAGATGTAGCCTTTCTCATGCATCTTGCAGAATACTTCTGTTACAGCCTTGTTGCAGCCCTCATCCATGGTGAAACGTTCTCTGTCCCAGTCACAGGAGGAACCCAGCTTCTTTAACTGGCTGATGATTCTTCCGCCATATTCCTTCTTCCAGTCCCACGCACGCTCCAGGAACTTCTCACGTCCCAAATCATGCTTGTCAATACCTTCTTCTTTCAGCTTCTGGATGATCTTGACCTCAGTTGCAATACTTGCATGGTCAGTACCGGGCTGCCAAAGTGCATTATATCCCTGCATTCTCTTAAAACGAATCAGGATATCCTGCATGGTATTATCCAGCGCATGTCCCATATGCAGCTGTCCTGTAATATTTGGGGGTGGAATTACAATAGTAAATGGTTTCCTGCTTCTGTCTACTTCTGCATGAAAATACTTCTTGTCAAGCCATTTCTGATAAATTCTGTCTTCCAGTCCATGTGGATCATAGGTCTTAGCCAATTCTTTGCTCATGGTTTTCTTCCTTTCTCTTTTAAAAAGTCTAGTAACTATTCAGAACCCCATGCGCAAATGAGCACCTCGTGGACTTCGTCCTCTCGGTCGCATTGCTCGCCATAGTTCACAATGCCTTCTTGCATGATTCCATGCATCTGCATTGTGAACCATGGCTCTGCTCATTTGCGCAAAAAAACCCTTCACCGGATATCCGGCAAAGGGCGTATTAACGCGATACCACCTTTGTTCAAACAATAAATTGTTCCTCTTATAGGATCTCTATCAAAATCCTGTCCGATAACGTGGACGAAACGTGAATCCTTACTGCTATATAAATACTTCGGGACTCCGGTTTCAGAGCTACCTTCTCTATCCTTTCCTTAAAAAGATCTTACAGCCAATGAATCTTTCTCTCTGATAAGGGGTAATAGATACTCCTCTCTGGCACTACCTTTTGCTTCTATTATACTATCGCAGTCCCAAGTCCTTTGTCAAGTGAAAAAAATACCATTGACAATCTATATTATACGTTGTATAGTATATACACAAACAATATTATACAGCATATAATATTATATAAAATTATACGTACAATATAAAGGAGATGAGTCCATGGTATTTAATACAGGTTCCACACTGCTGGATGCCATTGTCCTTGCCGTTGTCTCCAAAGACCCGGAAGGAACTTACGGATATAAGATCACACAGGACGTACGGGAAGTCATTGAATTAAGTGAATCAACCCTGTATCCGGTTCTTAGACGTCTGCAGAAGGATGAATGCCTGAGTACTTATGATAAAGAATGCGCAGGACGTAATCGACGCTACTACCGCATCACTGAAAAAGGCATTACACAATTACAGATGTATGAGACTGAATGGATCAATTATTCATCCAAAATAACAAGTGTATTTGAGGGAGGTATTACTCATGAGTAAAAATGAATTTATAGACCGGCTGGCGCAGCTGCTTGCTGATGTCTCACCTGAAGAACGTGATGAAGCGCTCACCTATTATCGTGAATATATTGAAGATGCCGGACTTGAAAATGAAGAAGCCATTATGCAGGAATTAGGCTCACCGGAAGAGATTGCTGCTGCCATTAAGGGAGATTCAGATTACCGCTCTTCCAGACAGCCCATTGCACCAATTGCAGACACCCCCCAATATGCAAGCCAGGCTCAGTCCAATCAACAGACTCATGCAAAAGGAACAGATTCAACCGTTATTATTCTTGCCGTTATACTTGCCGTTGTGTTAAGTCCCCTCTGGTTTCCAATTATAATTGCGGTATTTGCTACTTTAGCAGGCATTCTGATAGGTGCCTTGTTTGGCGGCATCGGATGTGTACTTATAGGTATTAGTCTATTCATTGCAGCAATTGTATGTCTGTTCAGGACCACACTGCTGGTTGCCTTTTCCCTGTTAGGCGTCGGACTGCTGACTGTCGCCATCGGCATCCTTTTCATAGTCCTTGGAGTCTGGCTGTGTGCCACAGTCATCCCCTGGTGTGCCACAGGCATAGGCAAAGTATTTCACAAACTGTTTTCCAGAAATAAGGAGGCGCAAGCATGAAAAAGTTTTATAAAAATGCTCTGATTACAGCGGGTATTCTTTTTGCAGTAGGTGCTGTTATTTTAGTCATATGTACATTTGTTGGTGGCTCCTCTTTTCACAATGATGTGAAATCCGGTAATATCCCGGAGCTGGTCAGCTTATTTCATTTTAATAATTCAGATACCTCTCATTCTGCTTTCCATGTGGATAATCGTATCGTTCATTTTGATTTCAATGACGAATATCCCGTTTATTCAGGTTCAAGGACAGACAATGAGGCAGCTGATGCCTCTAAGATCAAGCACATTAATATAGATCTTGGCGGTGGTGAATACATTATCGAACAGTCTTCTGACAATCACTATTTTCAGATTGTTGCAGAAAGCAGTGATACATATCAATACTACACAGAGAATAGCACTTTCTATGTGATCGGGTTCGATGGCTCCAGCATAAACTTTGGTGACAGGCATAATAAACTGACTCTTCGCCTGCCATCTGATCTGGAATTTACTGATGTCACTATTTCTCTGGGCGCCGGTAATCTGGAGTGGGATTCTCTTACAACAGATTCTCTCATACTCGATGCAGGTGCCGGCTCCATCACCCTGTCCAATGTATCTGCTGCTACTACCGATGTGAACCTTGGTGCAGGAATCATAGACCTCAACCACTGTACTTTGCAGAACGCTTCCTTTGAAGTGGGGATGGGAGAGCTTAATTACTCCGGCGTCATCCGGGGTGATCTGGCTGCTGATTGCGGCATGGGAAGTCTGACCTTTGCCTTCATTGATAGCGAACAGAAACACAATTATTCCCTGGATGGCAGTATGGGCAGTATCTCCATAGGAGACAAGGGATACGGGGGATTGGAATACGAGAAGACACTCAACAATAATGCCTCCAGCAATTATGAGCTGTCATGTTCCATGGGCAATATCACAGTTACCTTTGAAGACTGATTTTGTCGAATAATCCAATTTTGTGCAAAATATATATAGGAACCTCTTTGCGGGCATGCTATACTAAGGCAAATAAATGCTTTTGATACAGACTGTAAGGAGGTTTCCTTTTTTATGAAAAAATTAAAATTATTCGCAGCTGTTATAGTCTCCATACTTACCTTAACAGCACCGGTCAGCGTCCTTGCCACAGAAAATACCTCTACAGAACAAAGTGCTTCCGGCTACGAAGTAAAAGACACCAGTCTCACCTGTTATGTAAACTCTGAGAAAGGTCTTAATGTCCGTAGCGGTCCCTCAACGGATTACTCTGTCATTGGCACACTCTCCAATGGTTCCAAGATAGAAGTTACCGGTGAAAGCGGCGGCTGGTATCGTTTTGATTATAATGGTAAAGACGGCTTTGTAGCCACCAAATATACAACGACTCAGGCTACTGATTCTAACGGCAGCAGTGCTGCAGCATCCGAAGACAAAAACAACCTTCGTCTTT
>OAVV01000107.1_pt1 | contig 94736 bp, 69 predicted proteins | sample 1501401 | NCBI WGS metagenome assembly OAVV01 (sample SAMEA2580098, study PRJEB22360) | human gut metagenome | biome: human gut; feature: human-associated habitat; material: faeces | place: Denmark | collected 2008/2010 | reverse complement strand
GTTTCATGTAAAATGTGTCAGTGTAAATAAGGTGACACAAAGTAAACAAATTATTTTGAAAAAAGGTTTGGGTAATAGTAAGAAAGATACAGATAGTAGCCAAGGAGTAGAAGAAAACGGCTTATTGGGTATTCTTCATTACCTCCAAATAATGCTCCGCTTCACTAATTATTTTACGGACAGCTTCTAATGTATTGAATGTTGTTTCTTCTATTTTTTCCGAAAATTCTTCTCCACGACAAGCCTCCAACCATTTTAACGGGGCGATAGTTTCCTCCGCTCCGATCATTGTGAAAAGAGGGAGAAGTTTATGCGCCATGGCAGCTATCCCATCCACTTCTTTTTCATTCAATGCTTGTTGCATCCGTTCGACATTCTTGCCTGTCTCTTCAATAAAAGTGTGAATGATGGAGTATGCTGCTTCCGGATCATCTTCAGAATAAGCAGTCAGTGCAGAAAAGTTGATCCCGACAGTTCCCATATCTTCTGTTATATGCGCTTCATCGGCCGAAAGTTGACCTTCATTTACTGTTAGCAACAATTCCTTTACTGTAAACGGTTTATGCAAACAACCGGCAAAACCATGTTCATGTAAAGCGGCTTTATCCATTTCACTACGGGCAGTCACAGCAATAACAGGAATTGTTTTTGCTTGTGGTATATTAGAAGCCCGTAATAGTTTTACCAGATCAAACCCGTTAATGGCAGGCATTTGTATATCTGTCAGCAATACATCGAAGACGGAAGAGCGAAGTTGTTCAATCAGCTGTTCCAGCTGTTCACAGCACACTGCATCAATACCATGCTGTTTCAACATGGCGGCAGTCAGATTCAGCTGAATCTTATCGTCATCAATCAAAAGCACACGAATGACTTTCATGGGAGGAATGGCAGCCGACTGTTTGGGAGCGTATGGACTTTCGTCCTCCGAAGATTCATTTTCCGGAGATTCGCTTTCCGCAATGGATTTACCTACCGGATAAAGAGGTAAAGTTACAGTAAAACAGCTCCCTTTTCCTAATGTGCTTTGCACGTCAATGGTTCCTTCAAGCAAGGTTACCAATTTCTTCACAATAGAGAGTCCGAGTCCGAAACCTTCTTCCCCCTGCGCACCGGAAAGACGTGTAAATTCTTGGAAGATACGTTCACGATCTTCTGATGCCATTCCTTTTCCTGTATCGGCAATGGCGATGGTTAACTTAGAAGAGCCATAACTGGCTGTCAGGCTAATTTCTCCTTTTTGAGTAAACTTTACGGCATTGGACAAGAGGTTGTTCACAATTTGCCGGAGTCGCAAAGGATCACTGATATATCTTCCATTCAGTTCCGGAGCGACATGACATTGCAAGGCTAAACCTTTGGCAGCGGTCAAAGGTTCGAAACTGACATAAATTTCATCAAATAGCTGGGAAGGGTTAAAGGTTACGCGATTCACTTCCGCTTTATTGAGATCAAGCCGGTGGAAATCAAGCAAGTCACTGACTAACTTCAATAAATGTTCTGAAGAGCTTTTCATATTGTCGAGGTAGAATCGTTGCCGTTCATCTTCTGTCAATCGGGACAGAAGTTCGGTATATCCCATAATTGAGCCTAACGGAGCTTTAAAATCATGGGTAATGGCAAGCATTAATTTTTCACGGGCGATCAGCAAATCTTCCGCCCGCTTATTCGCCACCTCCAATTGCTGGCGGTAACGGTTGCTACGGGAAATATCCCGCATAATCAATATCAGGAAAAAAGCCGATAATAGTACGGCACCAACCGCGATACCGCCGATGATACGTGCCGACCGCATCCTCACTTCCTGCTGAAGTTCGGCATCCTGACGGGCACGCAAGGTCATTTCTTCCTCATATTGTTTAATCAAGCTATCCATCCGTGCCGTCAACTGCGTATTCATCCGCTGGTACTTTGTACTGGTACGCCGGATTGTTTTCCTCCGTTGCAACCGTTTTTCTTCGGTAGCCATGCGGATTTTCTGCTGAAGAGAATCTTTAGAAGTGGTCGGTTGGAGAATGGTATCAGTGGCTACTTCCAACGATGTATTTACTAATACGGCACTGTCTTGTTTAGAAGGGGAAAACACTTCGGCGAGTCGTTTGAAGAATCCCTTCTTTTTAGGAGTAGTGATTAACGAGTCACGTTTGGTGATGACCCGATGTTGTACCCGTTGCTGGGTAATCACAGAATCCTGTTCGGATATGATTTCTTCGATTTCCGAAGCAGAGAGAAGGCTGTCGTTTGCCTCACTTAGCACCCGCAACATCTGAATCGTGTTTTGATCTTTCTCATGGAGAAGGGTCAATAAACTGTCTGTTCTTAAATTCTGTTGATCGTCGGCGGCCGACAATGCTTCCATCTCACGATGTACAAACACCAGCGAGAAAAGGAGGATCGCCAGCAACAAAGTGTAACCGGCGGTTATTTTCAACTTTGTAAAACGGAAGGAAGCCATTGGGGTTAAGTATTAAGTTTTAATTATCAAGTATTTAGCATCAGGTTTTGGGGTGAGGTTCGGGGAGTTTCGTCATGTGATGAAAACGCCACCAAAGCATCAATCCTGCGCTCGTCAAACCAAAAGGAAATGCCATCCAGACACCTACTACTCCCCATCCTATGACAAAGCCGCAGAAATAACCTACAGGAAGAGAAATAATGAAATAGGCGACAAAGGCGATAATCATCATTAGTTTTACATCTGAAATTCCACGCAAAGCATTGGCGAAAGTAATCTGCAGTCCGTCGCCAAACTGGTAAACGAGGAAAGGGAAGATTAGAGAGGTCACCATAGCAGCCACTTCCTGACTGTCGGTAAACCAGCCTCCCAAGTAATTCCGGCAAAGGAAGACAATCAAAGAAAGCACAACGCCCAATGTCATCATCAGATGAAAACCTGCATAGGCAGAACGACGTACATTGATGATGTCATTCTGACCTTTGAAGTTACTGACACGAACAGCCACAGCAGCACCCATACCGTAATACATCATAAATGTAAACTGCGAAATAGCCAGCATAACCTGATGAGAAGCCAGAGCGATAGTACCCAGCCAACCGATCATGATCGCACTTAGACTAAAAGAGGCTGTCTCCATTCCCATTTGAAAAGCAACCGGCCATCCGAGACCGTTCAAACGCCCAAATATAGCCCGTGACCATCCCAAACGGAAAAAGCCAATCTTATAGCGGACAAAACGCGGACTACGCATAAAGATGATGATAAATATAATCACCATCACGATACGCGAGAACAGCGTGCTGACACCTGCCCCCAACAGACCTAACTCGGGCAATCCGAGCTTTCCATAAATCAGGATATAGTTTCCTATGATATTCAAGACATTTCCACCAAGCAATATCCACATAGCGGTTTTTGTATCCGTAATTCCGTCTGTAAACTGCTTGAATCCATTGAAAAGCATGACAAACACGAGTGAAGCGAGCAAAACAAGGTAATACGGTTTAATCAGGGGAATCAATTCTTCCGGCTGTCCGAGACGTTCTATATTTAGATAAAGAACAGTCATACAGACAGTCAGCAGCAATGCAACCATCAGGTTTGCCAGCAAACTGTTGCGTAAAGCCTGTCCCGCAGGGGCATACTGGCGGGTTCCATACAAACCTCCCACAATGGGAGTCAGCCCATACGAAAAACCCGTACTGAAAATAATCGCCAGATTGAACACATTATTGACGAAGGAGGCTGCTCCCAGCTCAATCGTACTATGATGCCCGATCATTAACGTATCCGCAAATCCAAGAATGATTACTCCTATTTGACCGATCACAATCGGCAGTCCGAGAAATATTAGTGCTTTATAATGCTCTTTATATGTACTATAAATATGTCTCATTTACTTTTCCGTTACCTAAACGTATCTCCATTTTCAGGCAAAGGGACTTTTCCCTTTCACTGATAGATTATAAAAAAAGGGAGAATTTAATTTTGTTGTTTCTTATAATATAGTATTACTCCGTTCTCCTTACGGAAAGCAGATTGAGCTACCGCCCGCAATTGTTCGGCTGTGACAGACCGATAACGATCGACCTCTTTTTCCATGTCCTCCGCCCGGCCAAGCAATTCGTACCAAGCCAGGTTGGTTGCCACATTCAAATAATTGATGTTGCCGAATATCTGGGTGGACTCAAATTTGTTCTTCACTTTTTCCAGTTCCTGTTCGTCAACCAATTCTTGCTGCAACAGTTCCAGTTCTTCCCGCACTGCCGCTTCCGCCTGTTCCAGGGTGACACCTGCCGAAGGTTTACCACTAATATGGAATAACCCCGCATCTACACTGCCGGAAATATAAGCATCTATACTCGAAAATAATTGTTTCTGTTGTACCAAACGCTGGTTCAACCGGCTGGAACGTCCGTTGCTCAACACATCCGACAAAATATCAAATGCATAATAATCCGGATGGCAATGGGCAGGCATGTGGTATGCCATAAATAAAGAATCGAGAGGAACATTTCTCTCTACCGTCAGCCGCCGTTCTTCCGTCTGTTCCTGTTCTTGTGGCAGGTTCCGTTGAGGAACTTCCCGACGAGGAATAGAGCCGAACCATTTTTCCGTCAAAGCAACCGCTTCTTCGAAAGAGATATTGCCGGTTACAGCTAATATAGCATTATTAGGAGCATAAAAACGGAAAAAGAATGCCTCCACTTCTTCCAGCGTAGCATTGGCAATATGCGACAACTCTTTTCCGATCGTAGGCCATTGATAAGGATGCGTCTGATAAGCCAGAGGACGCAAAAGATGTCCGATATCCCCATAAGGCTGATTCAAACATCGCTGTTTGAATTCTTCTATTACTACTCCCCGCTGTACCTCCAGACTCCGTTCGCTAAAATCAAGACTCAACATCCGGTCGGATTCCAACCAAAAGCCGGTTTCTACATTCTGACGAGGTACAGTGAGGTAGTAATTGGTTATATCATTATTCGTCCAGGCATTATTCTCTCCACCCGCCAGTTGAAGCGGCATGTCATAATCGGGAATATTCACCGACCCTCCGAACATCAGATGTTCGAACAGATGGGCAAAACCAGTATGCTCGGGATCTTCGTCGCGAGCTCCCACATTATATAATATATTAAGGGCAACCATCTGTGTACTTTCGTCCTGCGAATGTACCAGACGTAACCCATTATCAAGAATATGCCTGTTGATTTTCATACGATTCAGTCAAGTATTGTCACCTTTGTTATCTTTACATCTTCTTCGGGACGGTCGCTACGGTCGGTTTTCACCTGCTGGATTTTATCCACAATATCCATTCCTTTCACTACTTCGCCGAACACAGTATATTCGCCATCCAGATGCGGAGTTCCTCCCACCGTTGTATAGGCTTCAATCTGTTCCGGAGTGAAATGAAATTCCGGTTGTTTGGCTGCCATTTCCTGTGCCTGCGCAAACAGTTTTTCCTGCAAATCATAAAGACCGTTTTCATCGTTTGCTTTCCGCATCTTATAGATTTCCTTCATGTGTTTCTGTGCCAGTGTATTGAAAATAACATTTATCTTATTCTCATTCATCTGGCTTTCCATACCCAGCAAGGTAGAGTCGTTATACACTTTACCTGTCACTATATAGAACTGACAACCGGAAGATTCTTTCTTCGGGTTCACATTATCTCCCTGACGGGCAGCGGACAGGGCACCTTTCTTATGGAAATATTTAGGATATACAAATTCAGCGGGAACAGTATAACCTACATCTCCCGTACCCAGCATTTTTCCTTTCGGTGCATTCTTTGAGTCCGGGTCACCGGCCTGAATCATAAAATCTTTGATAACACGATGAAACAGTGTGCCTTCATAAACACCGTCCTTCACCAGTTTGATAAAATTATCACGATGTTTCGGTGTCTCATTATATAGTTTCACCTCGATATCTCCTACAGTTGTCTCAATCTTTACCAACGTTTCTTTATCCATGTCTCCTCCTTTTTTTGTTCCGGTTTTGCAGGCAGTAAGTCCGCAAAACGATATGGTTAATATTATCAATAGAATCTTTTTCATAACACTTTTATTTAATTTAAGTTTGCAAATATACCACTTTCGCCTAAATCCTCTTACCTTTGTGACTTAAAAGAATCAAAACCTGACATGATGAGCTCCATATTGATCGTTGAAGATGATATCACTTTTGGAATGATGCTAAAAACCTGGCTAGGCAAAAAGGGCTTTGAAGTATCATCAGTGAGTAATATTGCCCGCGCCCGAAAACATATCGAAAGCCAAAACGTCGATCTGATTTTATCAGACCTGCGACTACCCGACCACGAAGGTATCGATCTGCTGAAATGGATGAATGAACAAGGCATGGACATTCCTTTAATCATCATGACTGGCTATGCGGATATACAATCCGCCGTACAGGCAATGAAACTGGGAGCACGTGATTATATAGCCAAACCGGTAAATCCGGAAGAATTACTGAAGAAAATTTCTGAATGTCTGCAGTCTGAAAAGAGTCCTGCTACTCATAACGTTGCTAAATCTTCTTCTAAAAAAGGTGCTTCTACTTCATCTAAAGATTCAACAGAAAATCATCGTGCTTATCTGGAAGGAGAAAGTGATGCAGCCAAACAACTCTACAATTATGTAGGTCTGGTAGCTCCGACCAATATGTCCGTACTTATCAACGGTTCCAGCGGAACAGGAAAAGAGTATGTGGCACACCGTATTCATCAACTTAGCAAACGAAACGATAAACCGTTTATTGCCGTAGATTGTGGTTCTATCCCCAAAGAACTGGCTGCTTCCGAATTTTTCGGTCATGTGAAAGGTTCGTTTACAGGTGCGTTGACAGATAAAACGGGTGCTTTCGTTGCAGCCAACGGTGGTACTATCTTTCTGGATGAGATCGGAAACCTTAGTTATGAAGTGCAGATACAACTGCTTCGTGCCTTGCAAGAGAGAAAAATACGTCCGGTAGGTTCTACACAGGAGATATCGGTAGATATTCGTCTGGTATCTGCCACCAATGAGAATCTGGAACAAGCCATTGAAAAAGGTACTTTCCGTGAAGACCTTTATCATCGTATCAATGAATTTACCCTCCGTATGCCCGATCTGAAAGAACGGAAAGAAGATATTCTGCTCTTTGCCAATTTCTTCCTCGATCAGGCAAACAAGGAACTGGATAAACACCTGATTGGTTTCGATGCAAAAGCATCGCAAGCTTTAATGAATTATCATTGGCCGGGAAATTTGCGCCAAATGAAGAACATCGTCAAAAGAGCAACTTTATTGGCACAAAGCAGTTTCATTACTTTATTGGAATTGGGGACCGAGCTTTTAGAAACTCCTGCATCCAGCAATACGAGCATTGCATTACGCAATGAAGAGACTGAAAAAGAGCATATTTTGGAGGCGCTACGCCAAACAGGAAACAATAAGAGTAAAGCAGCGCAATTACTGAATATTGATCGAAAGACTTTATATAATAAATTGAAATTATACAATATTGATTTGTAACAAGTTACATTCTTGCATTTTCTCAAGTGTTCTCATGCCTATGAGAAAATTTTCTCAATGCAATGAGAAAAAATTCTCACTATTATGAGTATTTATTCTCATCACGGTGAGAAATGATTCCTTTTTGTAGTGCTCGAACTTATCTTTAACCGAATCTATCGCATTACCAGATATTATTAATTTTAATGCATATTCCATAGAATAAAATGCCCCCCATGAATAAAAAAACATTATTACCCCTTGCATTTGTGCCACTCGCAGCAACCAATCTGCAAGCACAAAGCAATATGCAAATAGAACACGCGGACAAACGTCCGAATATCATTCTCTTTATGGTAGACGATATGGGATGGCAGGATACTTCACTCCCATTCTGGACACAGAAGACACACTATAACGAATTGTACGAGACTCCAAATATGGAGCGGTTAGCCAAACAGGGAATGATGTTTACTCAAGCGTATGCCAACAGTATCAGTTCTCCTACCCGGTGCAGCCTCATCACCGGAACCAACGCCGCACGTCACCGAGTAACTAACTGGACGCTGCAAAAGAATACAATGACAGACCGTAAAGATAGCATTCTGGCAGTCCCTGACTGGAATTACAATGGAGTAAGTCAAGTGTCCGGCACTAATCATACTTTCGTAGGAACCTCCTTCGTGCAACTGCTAAAGAACAGCGGTTATCATACTATACATTGTGGAAAAGCCCATTTCGGAGCGATAGATACTCCAGGGGAAGATCCGCATCATTGGGGATTCGAGGTAAATATTGCCGGACATGCGGCCGGTGGACTTGCCAGTTACCTGGGAGAAGAGAACTACGGACATACCAAAGATGGGAAAGCGGTATCACTGATGTCTGTTCCCGGATTAGAGAAATATTGGGGAACGGAAACCTTTGTAACTGAAGCATTGACGTTGGAAGCCATTAAAGCACTGGATAAAGCGAAAAAGTATAATCAGCCTTTCTATTTGTATATGTCGCAATATGCCATCCACATTCCTTTGAACAAAGATATGCGCTTCTATGAGAAGTACAAGAAAAAAGGAATGACAGACCATGAAGCTGCTTATGCCACACTGATTGAAGGAATGGATAAAAGTTTAGGTGATTTAATGAACTGGCTGGAAAAGAATGGAGAAGCCAACAACACTATTATCATTTTTATGAGTGATAACGGAGGACTTGCATCCGAATCCGGATGGCGTGACGGCAAGCTGCATACACAGAATTATCCATTGAACAGTGGTAAAGGTTCTACTTATGAAGGCGGTATCCGCGAACCGATGATTATTAGCTGGCCGGGAGTAGTAGCTCCGGGAAGCAAATGCAACAACTACTTGTTGATAGAAGACTTCTACCCTACTATTCTTGAAATGGCAGGTGTCAAGAACTACCAGACAGTTCAACCGATAGACGGTATCAGTTTCATCCCTCTGCTGAAACAGACAGGCAACCCAGCTAAGGGTCGGAGTCTTTTCTGGAATATGCCTAACAACTGGGGAAATGACGGTCCCGGAATCAACTTTAATTGTGCCGTTCGAAACGGTGACTGGAAATTGATTTATTACTATGGAACAGGAAAGAAAGAGTTATTCAACATACCTGATGATATAGGAGAAAGCAACGACCTTAGTGCACAGCATCCGGACATCGTGAAGAAACTTTCTAAAGAGCTGGGCAACTTTCTAAGAAAAGTAGATGCACAACGACCGACTTTCAAAGCGACAGGTAAACCTTGTCCCTGGCCGGATGAAATTAAGTAAATAGATTACCTAAATAAAAGAACTGTGGCGGGGAGTGTGGAATAATTCCACACTCCCCGCCACAGTTTCCACACACTCCACACATACTTCCCCACTATCCTAATTGGCATCATCTTCCTCATTCCCTTATTTATCAATCACTTATCATACATTATCTAATTTTGGCACGCGCTTTGATCTTTAATTAGACGTTAGCGAAAAGCAATAACCGATTCCTTAACACAAAGGTAGAGAATTGAAAACATATGTCTAATAATCATTAAAGCAAACGATTATGAAAAAATTAGTATTAGTAGTAGCAATGTTTATGTTTGTTTGTGGTGGTTCATTCCTTGTAAAGGCTCAGAGTTCTGCAGAAGCTGTGACAGCCCCGACAGAAATCAATGCAACAGTTGTCAATGATACAGTAGTAAAAGATACTGTAACTAAAGAAGACGCGCCTGCAAAGGCATCACTGGTTGCACTCGCCGCCAATGTCAATGATACAGTTGTCACAGACACTACATCAAAAGACAAACCGGCTGAGCCTGTCAAGGAATAACCTTGCCAACAACATGCAGGACATAGTCTGCCGAAGAATAGTAAGCACACTACAAAAAAAGCCATCCCTACTTTCGTCTATTCCGGGGATGGCTTTTTTATTATCCTATCTTCTTACAATCATTCTGTAGGAGTACTTGTTTCCAATATCGGATCTGTTTTCCAACTTGAAACAATATTTGCCGCCTCTGCTTCGAAGCTCTTTCCTGCCAAGGACACAAATGTCTTGGTATTACCATTTCCATTATTGAATAACCAATTAGCTACCATTCCATCCTTATCCTCACTCAACAACTTGCCGCTCTGCTCGGAGATCTGTTGATCCGACAAGGCTTTTGTCCAAATACGGGCATAACTGATAGCTCCGTTCAACCGGCGTTTACCATCAGACTGGCCGATGTAGAAATCAGAAGTAAGATTGATCTCTTTCAAATCATCCGGCGTACCGTTTGATAATTGAAGCGTTTCTCTGACACCATTTACATACAATGCAATCCGTTCGCTTCCGCTCTTACTATTATCCAATACCACAGCCACATCATACCACTTATTGGTTTCTATCTTAGTAGAGCCCTCATAGCGAATACTACCTTTATCATCTGCAGCAAGCTGAAGGAAACGTTCCTCATCATTGCTTCCTCCCTTATGCACATCGACACGCAGCAGGAATTTCTTCTCTATACCCATCACCGTATTAATCCGGGCATTTCCATTGTCATTGCCATTCAACGACTCAATGTTGAAACGAGCCTCAAATGTGAGCGTACTCAAATTCTTTAGCGATTCATCTGCCGTACCATTATATTCAAACGGTACTTTAAAGTAATTACCGCTACCCAGGTTTGCCACTTTATCTGCCTGTACCACCGTTACGGTCAGACTTAATTCCTGTTCCGCTTCGTCTCTGACAAACACGGTAGTGATACCCGCTTTCTTACCTATTAAATTGAAACGAGTGTCATCCACCTGCTGAATAGCTACAATCTCTTCATCCTCTGCTGTCAGACTATAACCTCCGTTCCCTTTTTCTACCGTAATCATGATCTTATTGTTGACTCCCACTCTCGGTGTCAGGTTGGAGACATCGATAGAAATCGGATTTACCGTCACCTGAACCACTGCCTGTTTTCCTTTATGGTCTGTAAAAGTCACTGTTGTATGTCCGTTCTTCAAACCTGTCAAAGTATAGAAAGGACGGAACTGATCTGTATTAACCATGCTGACAACCGTTTCATCCTCCACCTCATAAGACAATTCATCATTGCTGGAAAAGTTTCCCATGCTAACAATCAGTTGCTTTTCACCGGCAACTTCCAAGATCACCTCCGGTTCATTCACTTCCAATTCAAATACACCTACATTCACAGAAATATTGGCAACTACTCCTTCTCCATCCATTACTTCGACGGTAGTGGCCCCATTCTGTGAGCCACTTTTTACAGTTATCAATTCGCCGGAAACGGTAGCCGTTGCAATGGCAGTGTTGAAACTTCTCACGGTATAGTTTCCGTTTCCAACCACTACATTCACTTTGGCTTCCTCATTCTGCCCGATACGTATTACCGGTTTGTTCACAATCAACTCTATCAAGTCTTTAGCCACATCGTCGTCGTCATCGTCATCACAACCTGTAACGGCAAACGATAATACCGACAAAAGCAACAGACACATATATGTATAGATTCGTTTCATCTGATTTTCTTTTTAAAGTTATACATTCCTACCGGTTTACCATCCGGGATTTTGTTCAATGGTCGGTGTCTTCTGCAACTCACTCTGGCGAATCGGGAACAGATAATGCTGAATAGAGAACGTACGTTCTTCCACGCAGAAACGCTCCATTCTATATTTCACACCGTCAACCGTAATGGCCCCATTCTCATCCTGCACCGGACGCATTCCGTTAATCATTCGCTGGCAACGGGGCAATGCACCGTTATTGGCAGCCCAGTATTTCTGTGTACGTTTTGAATTGTCACTCCCGCTCGATTTCCAAAGGCTTTCCTTTGCTAGCTCTTCCTTACTGGTGGGTTCCAGATACAAGCGGCAAGTCCACGGACGTTTTCCTTCATAAAAAAGTTCCACGCGACGTTCGCGCTGAATGTATTCACGCATCAACTGTTGATTAGTCTTTACTTCCGGCGGCATCGGTCTCATAAAAGAACGTTCACGAACCGTATTCACCAATTTATAAGCTTCATCGATATCCTCGCCCAATTCATTACAAGCCTCTGCATAAATATAAATAAACTCCGGAAGACGCCAGATGGCGGGCGCATTGATACTGAAGTTACCGGATTTGTTCCATGACTCCTGTTGGAATTTACGTAAATAATAACCGGTAGTAGTTGCATTGGTAGCACCAATCTTATCGGAACCACTCGCCGTATTGATCGTTTTCGACTCGTTCTTATTATTACGGTAAGGAGCTCCGTGATAAATTACATCACGATAGAAACGCGGGTCACGAGTACCTTTCACATACGGATTAGTATCATCATAGCCACCTTTGCGGGCTTCTGCCGAATATACCGGATAGCCATAATCACCTACGATATATTCGTATTCATCCACTTGTTCCTGTACCGGTTGCTGGCGCGAACTTCCCTCACGGCTGGGCGGATAAATATCACCCTGCCATGCCTGATCCTTGCTCTTCGTCATAAAGAACACATACTCATTGGCAAAGGCATCCATATCATAAAACATATCCCACAAACGAGCATATACACGGCTGTCATTCAGATTACCGTCAGCCGGATCCTTGAAATCATTTGCATCATGTTTCGTATAGAGAGAATAACGCTTGGTTCCGCCGACTTCGAAATCCAGAACGGCTTTAGCCGCTTCTTTGGCTTTTCTCCAACGAGTAGCATCATAAGCATACTCATTTTCAAACACACGACGCAAGTTGTATCCATATTGAGAAGCACCGTTCCACAACGGAGTAGCCGCTACCCAGCGAACAAAAGAAATCAATCCCAGACAGGCTCCCTTATCCACACGCCCAAAATTCTCGGAAGTTTTCACATATTTATTAGGAACCATGCCATAAGCAGTTTGCGCATCCGTCACAATCTTTTCAACCATCGAATGAACAGATTCTTTCTTGAAGTCCATATTATCTCCGGCATTAATCACACGGTCAATATAAGGAGCTTCGCCATACATACGCAATAACAGCATGTGGAAATAACCACGCATGAAATACATCTCACCGATACGGTTGCGAAGATCACCATCCTGCTGTGGGTTGTCGGGCGTGTTATACTTCTGTACATTTTCTATAATCAGGTTCGCTTTACGGATTCCTTCATAAAGAGCTTCCCAATATTGCCCTACACTACCGGGCAAAGAATTCGGGTTCCAGGCACCGTTATTGAAGTTATTCGTAATGTTTCCCTCTACGTTGGTTCCTTCACATTCGTCCGTAATGGCACTGTTGCTGAAGTGCTCGAAGAACACCAGCGGACGGTCTGCTTTCTTTGCAGCCGCGTATACGTCGGAAACCAGTCCGTTCACTTTTTCGTAACGGGCAAAAACGTCCGCTTCCGTAATATTATCATCATCGTCCCGATCCAGGTAATCGCTACATGAAGTAAAGACCAACGGCAGGACCAATAAAGCAATTGCTGAAAATCTATATAACTTTTTCATATTTCTATCTTATTTAGAATGTTATATCAATACCAAAATTGAATACCTTTTGAATAGGATACCAGGAAGCTCCGTCTCCGGATTTCGTTTCCGGATCTATATCCACATCACCCAGTTTATCAAAAGTCAACAGATTCAGACCTTGTACATAGATACGTGCCTGTTGCACATGGAATTTACGTAATAATTTGGGTGATACATTGTAACCAATTTCCACATTCTTAAGACGCAGGTAGGAAGCATCATACAAAAACAAACTACTGTTTCCATTCTTGTTGTTATCATGTGTTCCATAATGCAATGCCGGATATTTGGCAGTAGCAGCCGTTTCCGGTGTCCAACGATCCAGATGCATTTTCTTCACACGTCCGATCTTATCTTGTTCAAATTGCGGGAAGTCAAATACAGCAGCCCCATTCAACAGAATAGATGATTTTGTCGCACCTTGCAATAATACACTAAAATCAAAGTTCTTATACTGGAAACCGAAAGGAATACCGAACATCAGTTCCGGACTACGCGGATTTCCCATTGCTGTACGGTCTTCATCATCAATCACTCCGTTACGATCCAAATCCTTATAAACAACATCTCCCGGAATTAATTGTCCCCACGGCTGATAACCGATCTTGTTCAAGCGGTCAGCCTCTTCCTGATCGGCTACAAAATGATCGAACACATAGACGAAGTTTTCGTATAAACGTTTACCGGTTTCTTTACGCCAGGAGTTCTTGCGGGCAACTTCCGCTTTATATTCCAAACGGTTGCGGGAGAAAGTCAGGTTCGGACGAATATAGTAACGGAAATCCTTTCCAATCTTATCATTCCAGCTCAATTCGATATCCACACCGCGGTTGCTTACTTCACCCAGATTCTGTAAAGCTGCATCTTTACCTACAATATCCGGATATCCCATGATACCGTCACTATTCATATCTGTAATAATGTCAAAACGATATTCATAAAATGCATCTATCGTCAATGCCAAACGTTGGTTCAGGGTAGTAAAGTCGATACCGACATTCAGTTTACGGGCTTTCTCCCAAGTCAGATTCGCATTAGCCAGATTACCTTCGGAAGTACCGCCTACATTCGTACCAAAATTATTACCGAAATCATAACCACTGCCACCACCGTAGAAAGCCAGATATGGGAAACGGCTGCTGACATTGTCACTACCTACCAAACCATAGGAGGCTCTTACTTTCAGGAAATCAATCCAGGAAGCCTTTTTCATAAATTCCTCTTCAGAGACTACCCAACCGATTGAACCAGCAGGGAAGAATCCGTAACGTTTGCCCGGCGCGAAGTTCTCGGAACCATTGTAACCGAAGTTAAATTCCATCAGATACTTCTGATTATAATAATAAGCAAAGCGTCCGGTGATACCCTGGCTATGATAAGCCAGTTCATTGTTAACAGTACGGTTACCACGGTTTGCCAATAACATGGCGGTCACTTCGTGGCGGTTGCTAAACAAACGGTTGTAATCCAAACGTGCCTGTATATAAGTACGTCCGTCAGAAGCGTTATGACTGAATCCGTTGCCAATAGTCTGGTCAATATCATATTTGTTACCCGTTTTGTAAGCACCCGTATAGTGTCCGCCTGCCATATAAGCATCCGAACCTTCGATCGGCATAAACGTCGCATATTTCGGATATTCACGATAACCGTCTTTGTAAGTATCCAGTTTACGATTAATCCAGCGTCCTTCAGAAGCATCATAAGAGAACATCACTTCCGCTTTTAATCCTTTCGTCAGAAATTCCATATCCAGATTCATGGCAAAACTACCATTCAGATACGTGTTCTTTTCATTCAGATAACCGGTACGGCTCAATTCACCCAGAAGATTGTAACGGTAGATATTGTCACCATAAAGCATTCCACGAGGATTTTGCTGAATGTATTCCTCATTCTGCGGATGCGCATTTTCTTCCACCAGGATGGGCAGATATGGAGGCTGGGTAGCACAGATGGTCATCAGGCGACCGGCTGTTGTACCCGGTGCATTACGATCGGTAATACGGGCCCCCAAATCCAAACGGGTACTCAAATAACGATTAATGTTGATATCGATGTTCGAACGGAAGTTGTAACGGGTGAACTTGGTTTGCGAGTCATATTCACCGGCATTCGAATATTTGTAGTTACCGCCTTGTGAAAAGTAATTGGCCAATACATAATAACGTACCTTGTCCGTACCTCCACGAATGGAGAGGCTGACATCTTCCTGCAAACCGGGTTTGAAGGCAAAATCATAATAATCCCAGTCATATCCCAAACCATCGGAGTTGTCTCCTTTCGCACGGCGGAAATTGTCAATCGCCTGTTGAGAGAAAAGGTTCAAACTGCTGATGTCTGCGCCCGTCATCTTGGCATCGTTCAATCTGGCTTCATTATATAAAGTTGCATAATCGGCAGAGCCTAAATATTCGGGGAAACCGATCGGCTGGTTAATACCAATAGAGGCTTTCAGGTTCACGGTTGCCTTTTCCGCTGCCTTACCACGTTTGGTAGTAATAACGATTACACCATTTGCACCACGGATACCATAAGCGGCAGTGGCGGAAGCATCTTTCAGGATAGTGAATGTTTCAATTTCATCCGGTGCGAGGTAACTCATGTCACGTTCGATTCCATCGACAATGACAATGGCACTCTGGTTACCGTAAGTTGCCTTACCACGGATAAACAATTCACTTTGATCCACACCCGGTTCACCACCCGCATACTGGTTTACAATCAACCCCGGCAGACGTCCGGCAAGCGCATTGTTGATATTGGCAGTAGGACTTTGCGTCAGATCTTTTGTCGTGATGGTAGCAACAGAACCGATCATCGTTTCTTTACGTTGTTTGGTATAACCTACCACAACCACTTCCTGCAAGGCTTTCGTATCTTCCTGTAGTAAGACAGTCAGTTCCTTCTTTGCACCGGGAACAATTTCCTGTGGCTGGTAACCCAGGTAAGAAAACACCAACGGAGCTTCCGCATAAGGCAGCTTCAATGTAAACTTACCATCCATATCTGTAATCGTACCTGCATTGGCCACCCCTTTCACGACAACAGACACACCGATCAACGGGTCATTTGTCGTCTTGTCCAATACCGTACCCGACACTGTTATTTTATTACTTTGTGTGGCCTGCACCTTTGCCGTTCTTCCCGTTTGCGCCACACCCTGCAAAGGTATACCTGCAAGAAGAGTGCAAGAAACAGCCACCAGACAAATATTTCTTTTTATATGTATCATCTTTCTTTTCGATTTTCTATGTGTAATAAATCAATCTTATTCCTCTGCTTTCTTACCGAAATCCGGTCCGACCCAGTTGGCCTTTTCCGTTGCTTTACCTTGCACCCAGTCTTCATAACGGGCACGGATTTCAATCATTGTTGCTCCCGGGACTTCCGCATTCAAGGAGATTGTCAGGCGATCTTCCCTGTTGTCACGATTACCGAAGGTCGGTGCTTTTGCCCAGTCGTACTCCCACACATAATAGCCTTCGGGATGAGCCAACGTCCAAAGCACATCAGAACAGCTGCGCAATGCAGCGATAAACTTATTCTTGGTCTTTTCCGGATAAAGGCTGTTAGTCGGCTGTTTCACCATATCCAGGAAGTAACGGACAAATATTCCACGGAATAAAAGATTATCTCCCGAATTTCCTTCACCACTGAATACCGGATAGTTGGAATCCATCTTCTTATTCACCTGGTAAGAGCCGAAAGCAACCGCATTACGAAGATATTCATCCTCACCGGTAGCGTTGTACAGCTCCAGGGCAGCCGCCATAAATGTTCCCTGATTATAAGACAAGGCTACTTTATCAGGATCTCCCGGTGTTCCGTCATCTTTAATACTAAGATTATCATATACCTGTCCGGTGGAAATATCACACAGATAAGCCGTCATCCAGTTGTATACCTCTTTGGCGAAGTTCAGGTAATAAGCAGCCTGCTCTTCCCAGCCATCTTTAGCCTCCTTAACGGTAAGTTGATACAATTTCATAGCCAGAAGGCAACCGGGACCATTGGAACAAGACATACGTGAAGCCGGCGCATCCGTTTTCCATGCCATTCCTCCTACCCCTTTATAGTCATTCTTCGCTCCCTTGATATGGTTCCACATCTTCATCAACGCACTGTAGTAATCCTGATCGCCAGTCAATTCATAAACCCGCAGACAAGACAGTGCCATCCATTCCATATCATCATAGAAGTTATTCCAGAAGTCTTTGCCACCATAACCGCAATGTTCATTCCAGTCATCAAAAGCCGGCAGGAAAGGTTTCATGATGTTTTCATACAAATGAGCTTGATATTCGGGATTGTTTGCGTGACGGATATAAGCATCGATCACGATGTCCAATGCATGTCCCTGCGACCATCCGCCGCTACCGCCCGTGCTTGCCGGTTCTCCGGTTTCCGGTGTATTCGGTTTTTCCCAGTAAATGCTTCCGCAAAAGGTATCCCGTCCGCTGGCATTCTCATAGAAATATTTGATATAAGTTCCCGTACTTTTGTCGGCTGCATCTGTCCAGTTCACATCCGACACATATTCACCGGATGAATTACCTTTGTAGATGTCTCCCAGATCGCTGTCGTCACAAGCTGTAAATATTGCCAGTGCACCGCTTAACAACAAAGCTCTTTTTGATAATGATACTATATAGTTCTTCATATTATTATTCAGTTTTAATCTTCATTCGTTTCCGAAGCTACCCAACGGTGGGTGTACGTTCCAAACTCTGCATTGAAATAGAGGGTTACATCGGTTTTCACCGTAGCATAATAGACATTTCCCTGCTTTTCGCCCCATTGCAGTAATTCGTCGCAGAAACGGAAACTGTAATCCCATGGATCTGTGCCCAATGCCAGTTGATATAAATTATAATAGCTGTTGTCGGTAGTCAGATTCGGTTGCCCTTTATCTTTCTCCTTATGTCCCCAACGGTAGGTTGTTCCGTTGATTTCCATCTTAAAGCTATGACGGGTTTCACCGCTTCCTGCCCAACTTTCCGTTTGTTTCCGGGCAGTATAATTCTTCACACCCCATTTGCCATATCCCAGATAGTTGAAATCCTGTCTATACCCACCCGAATGGTTATAAAGATATACAGCTCCTATTTCATCGTAACTGATCGTTTGTTCACCCATATTGATGGTAATCCGGTAGATGCCTGATTGAGGAACCGTAACTGTATAGTCTTCACCATCATTACGCTCACGCAACACTCCGTTGTCGTCTACATAATAATAGCATTTGCGACCTTCTACAGTAGACATAAATATAAATGGCTGGTCGGCTTTCAATTGAGTGAAAGTCTGATAGATTCCTTCATTCTGACGGAGCATTTGTTGTGCTTCCGCTTCATCACCATCATCTTCCGTGCCCACGCCAGTGATATAAACCGGCTCGTTTTCAGAAGGCATATCATCAATGCCGTCCATCATAAAAATTACGAAATAACCTTCCAGACTACTAAGAGCCTGATCCAATCCGCAATAAGCACGCACCTTCCAACGCAGTGTGCCGTTGGTATTGCAACGGAATTTAGCCAGTTTACCTATTGTGTTTGCCTGATAATGGGTTAAAGTCAACTGCGATTCCAAACCGTTATTGTCAGAAAAGATCGTTTCTACCGGTTTGGTAAAGTCTCCCCCGATCGTATCAATCAATACTTCATAACGATATACTGTATTTCCGTGTTTCTCGGTAGGCGTCCATTTCAGAACAATATCCGTCAACGAAGCACCCGAAAGTACTACTCGCTCGCCACTAGCCATTGCATCCATTGTTCTAACAGGTTCAGGCGGAACAATCGGTTCATAATCATCCGAATCAAATCCCGGATTCAGTTTATTGTCACAAGCCGTCAGTCCGATAAGAAAAAACAGCAGGGCAAATTTGATTAGTTTTTTTGTTATCATATTGTTTCTCATATTATTATATTCCTAGTTTTAGTATGAATGAGGACATTCAATTGGTTCAAAGCGGCTCTTATCTCCATTATAAGTTGCAGGAAGTTCCGCTCCCCAGGCAGGTTTATTTTCGCTTATATTCTGCAAACAAACTTGCGCATCCAATCCGCTGCCGCCATTTCCCCAATTTTCAAAAACTGTAGTACCTCCGACACCTTTCGAGAATACCCAATATCCCATCAAGTCAGAGTGTTCTTCTGCATTAAGGATTTTGCACATATTCGCTTTAATTTCACTTTCGTCCAACGCTCTCTTCCACATCCGTGCCTGATAAACTTTGCAATATCCTACCCGATATGAATCTCCGGAACGTCCAATCAACAGTGCTTTATCATTTCCACCTACATCTGTCAGATTGAGAGATGAATTAGGGGCACAATCCTCATAAGAGTTATCTGCAGGAGTCAACGTTTCTCTCACCCCGTTTATATACATTTTATAAGCCTCTTTAGTACTTGATTTCGTTCCATCATATACAATGGCTATATGATACCATTTACCCGGAGTCTTACGTCCACCTTCCGAATCATCGCAATAAATAGTTTGCTGACTACGGAAACGGGGATCACTCTTACCATTAATTTTAGTGGCTATTTCAAAACGCGGATTCACATCCTTAGCTTCTGCACGAAGCAGGAATACACTTTCCAAACCTATAAACGATTGCATAGAACGAGTATAAGTCGGGTAGAACACAACCTCAAAAGTAAGCTGATTCATACTTTTCACCTCTGAATGTGATTCGGCATACTTTTTAATATCAATTTTAAAGCGTACGTCATATTCCATACGATAACATACCGGATTCACATAAACTGGTAACGTCAATTTCTGACCTGCCGCATCAGACAGTTCCAGTGTGGTAGCCCCGAGCTTCTTTCCTGTTAGTTTTAACTTGGTAGCCCCGTCTTCCGTAATCAATTCTGCGGTTTTCAAATAGGTTTTATTATCATCTGTGAGTTGTGCCAACTTATAATCACCATTTCCTCTGGTAATAGCTATTTCTGTAGATGCCTCATAACCACCGATGATTAAAGAAGTTGCTTCATTTTCCAGTTTAAGGTTATATGGATTCACTTTCACCGAAATCTCCTCCACAGAACCTTTCTGGTCTGTCACAATCACTTTCACATCACCTCTAGCTTTGGGTTTCAAGGTAATCAGGTTCTCTTTTTCAGTAGCTTCCACAATCGTTGCATTCGTAGTAGGCTCGCTGTCTCCCACCTGATAAGTGAAACTATATCCGCCATTACCTCTCTCAATAGAGATATATTGAGATTCGGCATCCGGTTCGGCAAAAGTGGCTTCATTACTTTTCAGTGTCAGATCCACGATGTTCACTACCACAGGAATAGTGATTGTCTTACCTTTCTTATCTGTTATCGTAATATTTACCGGATCGGCTCCAGTCTCGAACTTGGCAGTCAACGGAATAACTTGTCCGGATAGTTCACCCACTTCCAAAAACTTATCAGCACCTTCCGGTATGGAAATCTGATAATCTCCGTTACCGGTCAAAATCTTCACCAGTCTCTTTTCACCGATAAAAAGGTCAAAACCTTCTTCCGGTGCATCTACCGTCAAATCCCAGAGTTTTGCTACCCGAACCAGCACTCTAGCCACTTTCTTACGTCCATCTACTATTAATATAGTAGTTTCCGTACGGTTATTTTCTTCCAACTGGCTATTTTCGGTAGCTTTAATAGTCACCTTATTACCATTGATTGTAGCCGTCGCCACGTTTTCATCAAATGGCTTCACATAATAATCGCCATTACCGGAGGTGATACTCACCGTAATTTCGTCTCCTTGTAGTAGTGTCACCGAATTATTATCGACAACCAGATCTGTTGCCGGTTTCACTTCCTGTTCTTCTTTATCATCACTGCACGATACCATAAAAAATGGAATGGTCAATGCTGAAAGAAATAAAAAACTAAGTTTCCTTTTCATTAGATTAAAGATTAATAAATTAATACTTTTCAAGTTTATCTACTTAAAAACTTCGATGAGACAAAGATAAAATCACTAAACTCTACCAAAAGAAAATTAACTATCCTTTTTTACCTTTTGGCACGGATATTTACTATATTAACACGGATATTTACTTCTTCTTTTTCTTTAAAAATTCCCGCCACAGGCTACTGCTGAACCTCTTCCAAATGTTTCATCCGAAACTCTTTTGGCGTGCACTCATACTTTTCACGGAACACCTTAAAGAAAGTAACTTTGTTCGAGAATCCCGAATCGAATACAATTTCATCAATCGTCTTTTTAGTGGTCAGCAATAAATCTTTCGCTATGTGCAAACGACATTCCTTAATCAGATCGGTCGGGCTATCCTCTCCTATCTCTTCCATCTTCCGATAAAGACTCCGGGGACTGATTGCCAGTCGATCGGCGATATAACGCGGAGTCAAATCTTTGTTCGTTATATTATCATTGATAATCTTCAAAACCGACTGAAGGAACTTCTTCGACTCTTTATGCGTCAACTTCCCGTCCGACTTTTCAAAAGAACTGATCGGCGAACTGAAATAATTTTTCAACACCTCTTTCCGTTCTATCACCTGACAGACAGAGATACGAAGATACTCCGCACTAAACGGTTTTGTGATATACATTTCCGCACCGGCAGAAAGGGCTTCCATCTGTTGTTCCATCTCGTGCCGTCCGGAAACCACAATAATAGGAATATGCGCCGTCTCTTTCACCGATTTAATCCGCCTGGTCAGTTCAATGCCACCCATTCCCGGCATCATGACATCACAGATAATCACATTCGGATAAACCTCATTCATCACCTGATCCAGCCGTTCAGGATCTTGCAAGGTTACCACATTGAAGTCAGCCGAGAAGATTTCTCCAATAAACCATAGCATTTCGATTTCATCATCGACAACCAAAAGCGTAGGACGCATCTTATCAAACTCATACTGGGGAAGTTTCAGTATCGATTGAGTATCTATCTTAGGGATGTATTCCGCTGTGAGCCGCTTGGTTTCCGACACTCCGGTAGTCAGTTTCACGACCGGCAAGGTTAGTGTAAACATCACCCATCCGTCAGGAGTATTTTCCACTTTCAACGTACCATTCAGCAACTTTGCCATATTATAAGAGATGGCTAGCCCCAGTCCGTTCCGTGAAAAGTTCTTTTCATCCTGATTCTCGAAATTATCCAAAATGGCATACCGATTAAAAATATACTGAAAATCCTTTTCCTTGATGGTACTTCCTTCATTTGCTACACGAAGAGCCAGCATATTTTCCCGGCTCGTATCCACTTCAATCTTGATACTCTGTCCGTCGGGAGTATATTTAAAGGCATTAGAAATCAGATTAATAATAATTGTATTCAGGAATCCTTTGTCCGAGTTCCACATCACCTGCTCGGGTATCTTGCTCAAGAAAGTGATGTTTCTGGATTTAGCCATTTCAACAAACGTTTTGGCTATTCCTTTCACAATGGAAGACACATTCAATGACTCAACCCGCACTTCCCTGTTTCCCGTTTCAATCCGACGGAATTCGATCAACTCATGAATCAGGTTGTTGAGACGCTCCGCATTCGTCTGAATCATCTGTACGTAGTCCACGACAAATTTACTAAGTCCCTTCGATGAAAGGATTCGTCCGCAAGGACCATAAATCAAAGTCAGCGGAGTACAAAATTCATGTGCGATATTAGTAAAGAAACGAAGTTTGGACTCAAAGACATTCTTTTGATGGCGTTTCTCTATCTCGTTCAGCAATTCCTGCTTTTTACGTTTGGAGCGCAGGATAAAGGAACGTATCAGCAAGGCTGCCAGTAAAAGCAGACACAGGGCATAAATCAAATAAGCCCACCAGGAAGCATACCACGGATCACCTATACGAATCACCAGAGAATAGACATCACTCTCTTTATCAAAAACACTATTGTAATATTTCACCAGTAAGGTATATTCGCCGGGAGCCATATTCGTAAAAGAGACTCCGCTTTCCGAACCATTGTTTACCCATTGGTCACTCAATCCTTTCAGTTTATAGAAATAGGTACAGTTATTACCATTCAGATAATCCACAGAGGCAAATGAAACAGAAAAGAAATTCTGGTCATACTGCAAATTCAAGACTTCAGTTTCTTTTTTCCGGGTGAGAAATTCGCCCAGATTGTATTGTTCACCGAAGATAGACAGCTTATCAAAATAAACAGGAGGCATATAAAGCTGCTCCGGACGGCCATCCGCCCGGATAGCTACGACTCCATTGATTCCGCCAAAGAACAGAGTACCAGTCTGGGAATCCCGAAAAGCGGCTCCGTCACTAAACTCTACCACCTTTAAACCATCTCCAAAACCGTATGAACGAAAGACATTCCTTTTCGTATCGAAATTGATTAATCCAAGATTGGTGCTCAACCAGAAGTCGTCGGACGAGTTTCTAAGAATTGCATGAATGGTATTATTCAGGAAACCATTCTTGGCATTGAAGAGCTGATAAGAGGTTTCCGATGTGTACTTTATCAATCCGTAGCTCGTTCCGAAAAGATAGTTATTGCTGCTGTCTTTACTGATAGCGAGAATATTATTCAGGGTCATGTTTTCGTATTTGTGAGTAGACACCGGTTCCAGGCCATTCGTCGTTTCGTTATAGCGGAATACCCCATATCCTTTATTGCCAAACAACAGGTTGGCTTCATTCTCCGCATAAATAGTAAAGAAATAGTTCGATCCCAGTTCGCCGTCATTGATGATGTAACGTTGCGCATCCACAATCACCGGATTGTCCGGTGTTCCGGCAATACGAGCTTTCACCACTCCCATGCCGACACTCGCCAGCCACAGTTCGGAATCTGCTGTTTCGTAAATGTCATGGATGTATTTGAAATCTTCGTTACCGATCCGTATTGGTATACTCTTGATACGTTTTTCCCGATATGAATAATAAGTTAATCCTTCTTCGTCTCCTATCCAAAGCAAATTCCGGTGGCTCTTGGCAAAACAATAAACGGCATTACTACTCAAAGCACTATTAGAGGTAGTCAACACCTCCGCCCGACAGTCGGAGATGTTTTTATCGAATTCGTAATCATAGATTTTAAGAATTCCGTTTCCTTTGGTTCCCACCCAGAAAGTACGTTCATCATCAAGATAGATGGCACGCACGGGGCGTTCTATTTTCTCGGTATAATTGCTAAGCACCATTGATTTGATAGAATAAAGCGGGTTCGAATAAAGATAAACACCCTGCCCGTCGGTACCAATCCAAACAACATCCTGAAAACGGTCTTTCTTGAGACAGAATACACCGCTGTTGATAGGTAACGACTGAATTTGATAATGATTCGTCTCCTTCTGTTTCTCCAACAGCAGAATACCATCCATCAAAAAGCCCACAAAATAGCTGTTATGATAATGAACGATGGAAGAAATTTTGCCACGTTCCTGTATTTCTTTACCTAGATTGGCAATAAACTCATTCTTCTGGGTCGGAATATGGAAAGCATAGAAATTAAATTCCTTGTCTATGTAATAAAGAGATTGCTCGTCATTGAAACAATAAATCAAGGAAGTCTGATAAATCAGGTTCGTTTTCTGGGGTAACAGGGTGATATCTCCCGATGCGGCTTCCTGCTGTATATCATAACAGCGGTTATATCCTTTCATGACTACCCACATCCGGTTGTTACCGTCGATAAAGAAGTTTACGATATCGGAAATCGGGATTCCCGTGATATTGATTTTCTTGAAGACTCCTTCTTTTTTATGATAATAATAAATGCAGTTACTATCCTGGATAATGAACAGATTACCATGACTATCCTTATTCATAAAGAAGAGTTTCTGAAATTCATTATAGTGAGTGATTGTATTGGTTTTCCGGTTCAAACGGTTCAGCCCATAGTAGGTTTGAATCCAGTAAATATCTTCGCCCGTATACACAATATTGTCAATCAGATTACCAGATAAGTAATCCTCCTTGTCACGAGTCTTAAATTCCTCAATCTCCTGTCCATCATAAATATTCAGCCCGTCGCAGGTCCCAATCCACATCAATCCACGCTCATCCTGGCACAGAGATGTAATCGAACTATTAGACATATACTCTTTATCTGCAACTTGCTTCAAATTATAAGCATAAGCGTTATGTATCAACAGATTAAGAAAAAAGAATAGAATAAAAACCGACTGTTTTCCCATAGTGTATTATTCTTAGATTTGCTATATGACAAAGGTAAACAAAAAAACATTCCGAGCTTTTTTTTGGCCGGAATATAAGTAAAGTTCCGTGCCAGAGTAGTTAACTTCAGCGACAAGAGGCGATTTAGCCCCTCTATTACTAGAAGCACATTCCTTTTCTCCCTATTTTCGTCGTAGAAATTATTTTCAAATCAATAAATTCATTTGTTCATGAAAACACATTTTTCATTTAAACACTTGCTATTTCTTGGAGGTGCCGTGTTGTACAGCCTGCAATCTTCTGCCGTTAAGAATCCGGTAGACTATGTCAGCACACTGGTGGGCACTCAATCCAAGTTTGAACTGTCTACCGGAAACACGTATCCGGCTACGGCATTGCCGTGGGGAATGAATTTCTGGACACCGCAGACCGGTAAAATGGGAGACGGTTGGGCGTACACGTATGATGCCGACAAAATCCGGGGATTCAAACAAACACATCAGCCCAGTCCCTGGATGAACGACTACGGGCAGTTTGCCATCATGCCTATCACCGGCGGACTGGTATTCGATCAAGACCGACGTGCCAGTTGGTTCTCTCACAAAGCGGAAGTTGCCAAACCTTATTATTATAAGGTATACCTTGCCGACCATGATGTAACAACCGAGCTTGCTCCTACGGAGCGTGCCGTCATGTTCCGTTTCACGTATCCGGAGACAAAGAATGCCTACGTGATTGTAGACGCTTTCGACAAAGGTTCTTATGTGAAAGTGATTCCGGAAGAAAACAAGATTATCGGCTATTCAACCAAGAATAGCGGCGGTGTGCCGGAAAACTTCAAAAACTATTTCGTGATTCAATTCGACAAACCGTTCACATTCGTTTCCACAGTTTTCGAAAACAACATTCTTCCGAATGAAACAGAAGCAAAAGGAAACCACACAGGGGCCGTGATCGGATTCGCCACGAAAAAGGGAGAAATCGTACACGCACGTGTTGCTTCCTCCTTTATCAGCCCCGAACAGGCGGAGTTGAATCTCAAAGAGCTTGGCAAAAACAGTTTCGACCAACTGGTAGCGAACGGAAGAGAGATTTGGAACCGTGAAATGAGTAAAATAGAGATAGAAGACGATAATATCGATAATTTACGCACCTTCTATTCCTGTTTATACCGTTCCATGCTTTTTCCACGCAGTTTCTACGAGATAGATGCTAAGGGACAAGTCATGCATTACAGCCCCTACAACGGCGAAGTGCGTCCCGGTTATATGTTTACCGACACCGGATTCTGGGACACGTTCCGCTGCCTGTTCCCTTTCCTCAACCTGATGTATCCGTCAATGAATCAAAAGATGCAGGAGGGACTAGTAAATACTTACAAGGAAAGCGGTTTCCTGCCGGAATGGGCCAGCCCGGGACATCGGGATTGTATGGTAGGCAACAACTCGGCTTCCGTAGTGGCCGACGCTTACATCAAAGGATTGCGAGGATATGATATCGAAACTCTTTGGGAAGCATTGAAGCATGGAGCAAATGCACATCTTCGCGGGACTGCTTCGGGGCGTCTCGGTTACGAGTCTTACAACCAACTGGGATATGTTGCCAACAATATCGGCATAGGACAAAACGTTGCACGTACACTGGAGTATGCATATAACGACTGGGCAATTTATACATTAGGCAAGAAACTCGGTAAACCGGAGAGCGAAATCGACATTTATAAGAAACACGCGCTGAACTACAAAAATGTCTATCATCCGGAACGCAAACTGATGGTTGGCAAAGACAACAAAGGCGTATTCAATCCGAATTTCGATGCAGTGGACTGGAGCGGTGAATTTTGCGAAGGGAATAGCTGGCACTGGAGCTTCTGCGTATTCCACGACCCGCAAGGACTTATCAACCTGATGGGAGGCAAGAAAGAATTCAACGCGATGATGGATTCCGTCTTTGTCATCCCGGGTAAACTGGGAATGGAAAGCCGCGGCATGATTCACGAAATGCGTGAAATGCAAGTAATGAACATGGGGCAATATGCGCACGGCAACCAGCCTATTCAGCACATGGTATATCTCTACAACTATTCGAGCGAGCCCTGGAAAGCCCAATACTGGATACGTGAGATTATGAACAAGCTATATACCGCCGGTCCCGACGGTTATTGCGGTGACGAAGACAACGGACAGACTTCCGCCTGGTATGTATTCTCCGCACTCGGTTTCTATCCGGTTTGCCCGGGAACGGATGAATATATCATAGGAACCCCGCTTTTCAAATCAGCGAAGTTACATCTGGAGAACGGAAAGACCATCACAATCAAGGCAGATAACAACCAGCTTGACAACCGCTACATCAAGGAAATGAAAGTAAACGGGAAATCACAAACCCGTAATTTCCTTACACATGACCAGCTGATTAAAGGTGCTAATATTCAATTTCAAATGAGCCCCGTACCCAATAAACAACGGGGAACCACAGAAAAAGATGTACCTTACTCTCTTTCGTTTGAATAAAATATTGTACTTTTGGAGATCAATGAATTATCTACCAAACAAACTATAAAAACATGAAACTGAAAAACCTTTTACTAATTGCCCTTGTTGCGATCGTCTTTTGCGGTTGTCAAAGTAACTATCAGCCTACTTCTATCACCGTTGCCTCCTACAATTTGAGAAACGCCAACGGTGGCGATTCAATCAACGGAAACGGTTGGGGACAACGTTATCCGGTCATTGCCCAAATAGTGCAATACCACGATTTCGATATTTTCGGCACGCAGGAGTGCTTTATTCATCAACTGAAAGATATGAAAGAAGCATTACCCGGTTATGATTATATCGGTGTAGGTCGCGACGACGGCAAAGAGAAAGGTGAACATTCTGCTATTTTCTATCGCACAGACAAGTTTGACGTGATAGAGAAAGGTGATTTTTGGTTGTCGGAAACTCCCGACGTGCCGAGCAAAGGATGGGATGCCGTGTTGCCGCGTATTTGCAGTTGGGGACACTTCAAATGCAAAGATACCGGCTTCGAATTCCTTTTCTTCAACCTGCACATGGACCATATCGGCAAGAAAGCACGCGTGGAAAGTGCGTTCCTCGTACAGGACAAGATGAAAGAACTTGGCAAAGGCAAAGAGCTTCCGGCTATCCTGACGGGAGACTTCAATGTCGACCAGACCCACCAGTCTTATGATGCTTTTGTGAGCAAAGGGGTGTTGTGCGACTCTTACGAGAAGGCCGGCTTCCGCTATGCTATCAACGGCACGTTCAACAACTTCGACCCGAACAGCTTTACGGAAAGCCGTATCGACCATATATTCGTTTCTCCGTCTTTCCAAGTGAAAAGATATGGTGTGCTGACTGATACTTACCGCAGCATCGTAGGCAAGGGAGAAAAGAAGCAGGCGAACGATTGCCCGGAAGAAATCGACATCAAGACTTATCAGGCGCGCACTCCTTCAGACCATTTCCCCGTAAAGGTGGAACTGGAGTTCGACCAGCGTCAGCAGAAATAATCTTTGTATCTAGTTATAACCTGAAAGTTTCACCACACAACCCGATATTCCTATGAGAAATATATGTTTTGTAGCCTGTATGTTATTTTGCCTTACCTCCGCAGTGGGAAAGACACCGGGAAATACCCGTTATCTTTCTATTGCCGACTCGATTCTATCTAATGTATTGAATCTCTATCAGACGAATGACGGACTACTAACAGAAACGTATCCTGTCAATCCCGACCAAAAAATTACTTATCTGGCGGGCGGAACGCAGCAGAACGGAACGCTGAAGGCTTCTTTTCTATGGCCGTATTCCGGGATGATGTCGGGTTGTGTGGCTTTATACAAAGCGACCGGAAACAAGAAGTACAAAAAGATTCTCGAGAAAAGAATTCTACCGGGAATGGAGCAGTATTGGGATAACAGTCGCTTGCCGGCCTGTTATCAGTCATACCCCACCAAGTACGGGCAGCACGGACGTTATTATGACGATAACATCTGGATTGCACTGGATTACTGCGATTATTACCAACTGACTCACAAGCCTGCATCTTTGGAAAAAGCCGTTGCATTGTATCAATATATCTACAGTGGATGGAGCGATGAGATAGGCGGTGGCATCTTTTGGTGTGAACAGCAGAAGGAAGCGAAGCATACTTGTTCCAATGCACCGTCTACTGTGCTCGGTGTCAAGTTGTACCGGCTGACGAAGGATGCCAAATACCTCGAAAAAGCAAAAGAGACGTATGCCTGGACGAAAAAGCATCTGTGCGACCCTACCGACCATCTTTACTGGGATAACATCAACCTGAAAGGGAAAGTTTCCAAAGAGAAGTACGCCTACAACAGTGGACAGATGATTCAGGCGGGTGTATTGCTCTATGAGGAAACGGGAGATGAGCAGTATTTGCACGATGCACAGCAAACAGCCGCAGGAACAGATGCCTTTTTCCGCACAAAAGCCGACAAGAAAGACCCGACTGTCAAAGTGCATAAAGACATGGCCTGGTTTAACGTGATCTTATTCAGAGGACTGAAAGCTCTGTATAAGATTGACAAGAATCCGGCGTATGTCAATGCGATGGTGGAAAATGCGCTTCACGCCTGGGAAAACTACCGGGATGAAAACGGATTATTAGGCAGGGATTGGTCGGGACACAACAAGGAACAGTATAAATGGCTGCTCGACAATGCCTGTCTTATTGAATTCTTTGCAGAGATTTAACACTTCTTCTCCGCAACACTTTCATAATCAATACTAATCAACAAAAAAAGACTATTACCATGAATATAACTAAAGCCTTTTGTTTGTCCATAGCACTCTTGGGCGCTAGCAATATGCAGGCTATAACGAACAGTGATTTTGTCATCCAACAAGATAATACCAAAATCAACAACTATCAGACGAACCGTCCGGAAACATCGAAACGTCTGTTTGTCTCACAAGCTGTGGAACAACAGATTGCGCATATCAAGCAACTGCTGACGAATGCCCGCTTAGCATGGATGTTCGAAAACTGTTTCCCGAACACACTGGATACTACTGTTCATTTTGACGGTAAAGACGATACGTTTGTTTATACAGGTGACATCCACGCCATGTGGTTGCGCGATTCGGGTGCACAAGTATGGCCTTACGTGCAACTCGCCAACAAAGACGCAGAACTGAAAAAAATGCTCGCCGGCGTTATCAAACGTCAGTTCAAGTGTATCAATATCGACCCGTATGCCAATGCTTTCAACATGAATTCCGAAGGCGGCGAATGGATGAGCGACCTTACGGACATGAAGCCCGAACTGCACGAACGCAAATGGGAAATCGACTCGCTCTGTTATCCTATCCGTCTCGCTTATCATTACTGGAAGACGACGGGAGATGCCAGTATATTCTCCGACGAATGGCTTACAGCCATCGCCAAGGTTCTGAAAACGTTTAAGGAACAGCAACGAAAAGAAGATCCGAAAGGTCCTTATCGTTTCCAACGTAAAACGGAACGTGCACTCGATACGATGACCAACGACGGCTGGGGTAATCCTGTAAAGCCGGTCGGACTGATTGCTTCTGCTTTCCGTCCTTCGGATGATGCTACAACTTTCCAGTTCCTCGTTCCATCCAACTTCTTTGCTGTAACTTCATTGCGCAAAGCTGCCGAAATTCTGAATACAGTCAACAAGAAACCTGATTTAGCTAAAGAATGTACTACACTGTCGAACGAAGTGGAAGCAGCCCTGAAAAAATATGCGGTTTACAATCATCCGAAATATGGCAAAATCTATGCTTTCGAAGTGGATGGTTTCGGCAACCAACTGTTAATGGATGATGCCAATGTGCCGAGTCTCATTGCCCTGCCTTATCTTGGAGATGTGAAAGTGAACGATCCTATTTATCAGAATACCCGTAAGTTTGTATGGAGCGAAGATAATCCTTACTTCTTCAAAGGTACTGCCGGTGAAGGAATTGGCGGTCCGCACATCGGATATGATATGATTTGGCCCATGAGTATTATGATGAAAGCATTCACCAGTCAAAACGACGCAGAAATCAAGACCTGTATCAAAATGCTGATGGATACGGATGCCGGAACAGGGTTCATGCATGAATCTTTCCACAAGAACGACCCGAAAAACTTTACTCGTTCCTGGTTTGCATGGCAAAATACGCTGTTCGGAGAACTAATCCTAAAACTCGTGAATGAAGGAAAGGTAGACTTGCTGAATAGTATCCAATAGTCTTCTATTATGTTTTTATTGTATTCCCGCTTATGAGATAACTGTTTCTAACCTTGAAGCCTACGCTTCCAAAGTAGTTTCAAGGTTGAAGAACTTTAGTTTCAGGCCTTTGAAACCATAGTTTCAAGTAAGTGAAACTAGAGTTTCTCACCGATGAAACTAAAGTTTCCCACTGACGAAACAGAAGTTTCAAGCAATAGAACTTTTAGTTTCAAGTACTGAAACTCTCTCTTCTGTAATAGTCTGATAATCCTTGAATACCGCTCCGGATAGAGAAATAAGTACCCACATAGCAGAGAAACAATAAAATCCTTGCTTTCAACAAAGTGACAGCAAAGTTGTCGTCACCTTGCCGTCACATCATGCTGTCACACTGCAGTATATTTATAATCAATCATTTATGCCCAATCAGGTGACAGATGACAGCATTTTATTTATTTTCCAATTTATATGTAGGGAGTATATGACTCCTAAAAAATAAATGACCCATATAATATGAACAATATGAAATCAACTTTTTTATTCCTACTTACTACAACCATGATGACCTGTACTGCCTACGGACAGTCTTCCAATCATAAAGAGAACAAATTACCCGATTGGGCTTTCGGTGGTTTTGAACGTCCAAAGAATGTCAATCCGGTAATATCTCCTATAGAAAACACCAAGTTTTACTGTCCATTGACCAAAGATTCTATTGCGTGGGAATCGAACGATACATTCAATCCGGCTGCTACACTCTACAATGGTGAGATTGTCGTGTTATACCGTGCAGAGGATAAATCAGGTGTCGGTATCGGACACAGGACTTCTCGCCTCGGTTATGCCACTTCTACCGACGGCACACATTTCCAACGGGAAAAGACTCCTGTATTCTATCCGGATAATGATTCACAAAAAGAGTTGGAATGGCCCGGCGGCTGCGAAGACCCACGAATTGCCGTAACCGATGACGGATTATATGTAATGATGTACACCCAATGGAATCGCCATGTACCTCGCCTGGCAGTAGCGACCTCCCGCAACCTAAAAGACTGGACAAAACACGGTCCTGCTTTTGCCAAAGCATTTGATGGAAAGTTCTTCAACTTGGGTTGTAAGTCCGGCTCTATCCTGACCGAAGTTGTTAAAGGGAAACAGGTTATCAAGAAAGTCAACGGGAAATACTTTATGTACTGGGGAGAGGAGCATGTATTCGCAGCTACTTCCGATGACTTAATCCACTGGACACCGATTGTCAACATTGACGGTTCCCTAAAGAAGCTGTTTTCTCCCCGTGACGGCTACTTCGACAGCCATCTCACCGAATGTGGGCCTCCGGCTATCTACACTCCGAAAGGAATTGTCCTTCTTTATAATGGTAAGAACCATTCAGGAAGAGGTGACAAACGCTATACCGCCAATGTCTATGCTGCCGGACAAGCACTCTTCGACGCCAATGATCCTACCCGCTTTATCACCCGTCTCGATGAACCGTTCTTCCGTCCGATGGATAGCTTTGAAAAGAGTGGGCAATATGTGGATGGAACCGTATTTATAGAAGGAATGGTCTACTTCAAAAACAAATGGTATTTGTATTATGGTTGTGCTGACTCCAAAGTAGGAGTAGCCGTTTATGATCCGAAACGACCGGCAAAAGCTGATCCGCTTCCATAGTTATAAAAATAGTCTTGATTACATTCTTTTTTAAAGGAAAGATGTAATCAGGACTAACTTATTTCTTAAAACTATATTCCCCAAAACGGCTGAAAACAGTAAGTTCTTGTTAAGGATTTGCTTTTCAGCCGTTTCTAGTATAAAATAAAGCTTTCCGAAGCAGAATTAAATGCTACAATCGGAAAGCCTTATAATACCTATTGAAAACTGAATTGAATATTGAGAACCAGCTTTATTCTTTCATTGTCGGAGGCTTCTTCCTCCTTTCAACAATTAGCTGTCTTTTATAAGTAAGCCATCTTTATCCATTTATCTTATTCAAAACAACCGGTCTGTTTGCCGGAGCCTTACCAAAATTCTTATTAGGCTTTTTCCCCATTACAAACTTCAATGTGCTGCCATTTATTATATCCTGATAAGTGATATAACTCTTATCATAAGGCTTGCCATTCAAATACACTTTCTGGATATAGATATTTTCTTTGCTGTTATTGGGTGCTTCTACAGTAAAAGTGTTACCACCACGTACCTTCACTTCTACTTTCTTAAAACAAGGGCTACCGAAAACAAATACACCATCCGACGGGTTCACCTGATAGAGTCCCATAGATGAAAGAAGATACCAGGCAGACATTTGGCCACAATCCTCATTACCGATGATACCGTCCGGCTGGTCTGTGTAAAAATCGCTCATGATAAAACGAACCTTTTCCGCCGTTTTCCATTGTTCACCGGCATACGCATAAAGATAAGCAACATGATGGCTAGGTTCATTTCCATGTGCATATTGTCCGATCAATCCGGTTATGTCGCTCGATGCTTCTTCCCCCATACTGTCGGTATTGGTAAAGAAACCATCAAGCTTCGTTGTAAAAGGTTTGTCACCTCCAAACAAGGCAATCAGCCCATAGGGGTCTTGTGGAGCAAAGAAAGTATATTGCCATCCGTTTCCTTCACAGAAATCTCCAACAGTATGGATGGAACGTGCCGGATCGTAAGGAGTACGCCAAGAGCCGTCTTCCAGTTTCGGACGAATGAAATGGATAGAAGAATCAAAATAGTTCTTGTAATAATGAGCACGTTTTGAGAATGTTTCAGCATCTTCTGTCTTTCCCATCTTACGTGCCATAGCGGCAATTCCCCAGTCGTCCACTGCATACTCCATGGCTATGGAAGTAGCTTCATGAACTTTGTCGGCAGGGATATAGCCTTTTTTGACTACATAAGGTACTCCTTTCTGCTTTTCATAAGTAGCTGTAGCTATCATTGCTTGCAATGCTTCTTCCGCATCGAACCCGGTAAATCCTTTCAGATATGCATCGGCAATCACCGGCACGGAGCTATACCCCGGCATCTGATCGGTCTCTCCACTCATCAAAGGCCAGATAGGGAGTTTGTCCTGCTGACGATAGATGGAAATCATCGAATTGACTACATGGTCAACCATTTCAGGTTGAGTAATAGTCATCAAAGGATTTAATGCACGGTAGGTATCCCATAAAGAAAGAGTCGTATAGTTGGCTTTCTTCGGGTCTGTGTAAATCATGTCATTCATCCCTCTATACTCTCCATTCACATCGCAAAAAAGCGTAGGGGCAATCATAGTATGATAATGGGCGGTATAGAATACACGTTTGGAAGCCTCATCATCAGTCTCTACTGTCATCTTCTCCAGTTGCTTATTCCATCGGTCGGCACTCATATCCACCACCTTATCAAAATCCCAGTGAGTAAGTTCGGATTGCAGGTTCATCGCTGCGTTGTCACAGCTGACAGAAGAAAGGGCGACTTTTATCTTCACTTCCTTCACGTTACCAAAAGTGAGGACACTCTTCACCGATGCCACTTTCAGTTGGTCCCAAGGTTGCGGGTTATTATCATCATAGGCAGTAAACTGCTCTATCTTCTTATCACTTTTCAACACAAAATAAACTTTGCGGGAAGGACTCCAGCCTCTCACATAACGATAACCCTCTACTGTATAATCATCTACCTTACGGATATAGCTGTCGTAAGCATTCGATCCGTTTCCTTCACGTAAGTCGATTAATATGGAAGCCGGTTTTCCTTCAGGATAAGTATAACGATGGAAGCCTACACGATCTGTAGCTGTCAACTCGGCTTTGATATTGTAACGGTCGAGAAGCAAAGAGTAATATTCGGGACGGGCGATTTCATTCGCATGAGAATATCTGGAAGCATACCCATCACGTATATCATCCTGATTGCCTCTGGGAGTACGGATCTCATTCAATGGCATGATGAGAATATCACATAAGTCAGTACAGCCCGTACCGCTCAAATGGGTATGTGAAAAGCCAATTAAAATACTATCGGAATAATGATAACCCGAGCACCAGTCCCAACCTTTATGGATATTAGTAGGACCCAGCTGTACCATTCCATACGGAACACTCGTCCCAACAAAGACGTGTCCATGATAACCGGATCCGATATACGGATCGACGTACTGCAATAATCCTTCACTTTTTGAATAGTTCTGTTGCGCTACTCCATTTCCCGCTGCAAGCAAGACACAAGAAGTAAGTGCAAGTAGTTTAAATGCCTTCATTCGTATTTTTCTTTGGTATGATTGAAAATTATAGTTAGCGAATGATGCAAATATACTACCTATTTAGGAATTAACTAACTGTCGCTAGAGTTTACAAGAAAAATGGCAGGCAGGTTTACTCTTTTGGCAAGTTCCAACCACAGATTTACACGGTTTTCCACAGAAAAACTGCGTACCGTCTACTAAATAACATAATAAATGAATCTGTGGAAATCCGTGTTAATCTATGGCGAATCCTTTCCATAAATTCCCTTCGGGAAGAGGAGCTTCAAGCTCTATCAGTTCTTTTGAGACAGGATGTATGAACCGTACTCTCCGGGCATGCAGACAAATGCTCCCATCCGGATTGGAGCGTGGAGAGCCATATTTCAAATCTCCCTTGATAGGGCATCCCATTTTTGCCAGCTGACAACGAATCTGATGATGACGTCCGGTTTTTAAATCGACTTCGAGCAAATAGTAATTCTCCGAATGACCGATCAACCGGTAATGCAAGATCGCTTTCTTGCTGTTCGGCACTTCTTTGTCGTATGCATAACTTTTGTTCTGCTTTTCATTACGTACAAGAAAATGTACCAGTTCACCTTCCGGTTCTTGCGGAGCATTTTTCACAACCGCCCAATAAGTCTTTTTCACCTCACTGGTGCGAAACATTTCGTTGAGCCTTGTTAATGCCTTACTCGTTTTGGCAAAAATAACAAGACCGCTTACGGGGCGGTCCAGCCGGTGTGTCACACCGAGGAAAACATTTCCGGGTTTCTGATACTTCTCTTTCAGATACTGTTTCACAGTCTCCGAAAGCGGCGTATCCCCCGTCTTGTCTGCCTGGACAATCTCGGAAGCGGTCTTGTTGACTACAATGATATGGTTGTCTTCGTATACAACAGTCATTCTGTTCGATTACATATTCATACCACCATCTACCTGAATCACCTGACCTGACACATAAGAAGACATATCAGAAGCCAGGAAGGTAGCGATGTTTGCCACATCTTCAGGAGTACCACCACGACGCAAAGGAATTTTCTTTGCCCATTCAGCTCTTACTTCGTCAGAAAGAGCAGCTGTCATGTCTGTCAGGATGAATCCCGGAGCGATAGCGTTGGCACGGATGCCGCGAGAGCCCAACTCTTGTGCGATAGACTTAGCCAATGCAATCATACCTGCTTTGGAAGCAGCATAGTTAGCCTGTCCTGCATTTCCGTGAACACCTACAACAGAGGCCATATTGATAATGCTACCAGCTTTTTGACGCATCATGATAGGTGTACAAGCATGGATGAAGTTAAATGCAGACTTCAGGTTCACGTTGATTACCATATCCCATTGCTGTTCGCTCATGCGCATCATCAAACCGTCACGAGTGATACCGGCATTGTTTACCAATATATCGATCCGTCCGAAGTCCTTGTGGATTTCTTCAACGACCTTTGCAGTATCTTCAAAGTTAGCAGCGTTAGAAGCATAACCTTTGGCTTTCACGCCCATTGCTTCAAGTTCCTTTGCTGTATTTTCTGCATTTTCGTCAATGACAAGGTCAGTAAATGCGATGTTTGCACCTTCGGCAGCAAACTTAAGAGCGATAGCCTTACCAATACCGCGAGCAGCACCGGTCACAATGGCTGTTTTTCCGTCTAATAATCCCATACTAAAAGTTATTTAATTAAATTTCTGTTCTATGCAGTGCGCCAAACACAATGTTGGACACATATCTATTTCTCGTATCTTCATCCAGATGTGCACCTATATGGCCACGAATGTAAGGAACTTCAATTCCTTTCACACAATAATGTATCAAGTCGGCAGTCATCTCCACATCGTCAATATGGAAAACTCCTTTTGCCTGTCCTTCTAGAAGAACAGCTTTAAAGAGCTGGACTTCCTTTGCATCAAACTTCTTGCGAACTTTTTCCACCCGCCATATATCACGGAAGAAATAAGCACGCAATGTTCCGTTTCGATAGACCACTTCTTTTACCGCGTCCAACCGGGTATATATCATCTCCAACAATTTCTCGTCCGGTGAGATATTTTTCTCGGCCACCCGCTTCATCATATCCGACAGAATATCCAATTCCGATTCCACAACAGCCAAATAAATTTCATCCTTACTTTTAAAATAAGTATAGAGCGTTCGTCTACCTTTTTTAGAAGCAAGAGCGATATCATTCATAGTTGTGTTTTCTACTCCCATCTTCGCAAAAAGCTGACGGGCTACATCTACTAATTTGGCTTTTGTCTTGGATACGGTCATAGGTTACAAATTGCACATTGCTGAATATTTTGAGCAAAAGTAATTCTTTTCTTGGAAATGCACAAATTGTTTGCAAGCATATTTGTAACAGGTTGGAAATAAGTTGCAATTACAGAGAATAACCTTTCAAGAACACAAATTAAGAACAGAATTTAAGAACCAGTTTTAAGAACAAAGTTATGGGAAGGCAAATTTTCATTAACCAAATGCAATGCAATTTCAATTTAAGACAACCCAAAGCAAATAAACCAACCAATATATATTTGGTTGTATATCTCAATAACAAACAAGTAAAGCTCTCAACGGGAGTTAAAGTATATCCAGAACACTGGAATATAAGAAAACAACAAGCGTATGTCAACGCACGTTTGTCAAAATTAGATAACAATAATAATACTATAGCTAATGATAGATTATCAGAGCTAAAAGATATGTTCTTAGAATTTAAACATTATCTTTGTGAACACCCTACTGATATTGATAATAGTATAACCATACTAAGAACACGCATATATAAAAATACAATGACTACAGAGATTAAGAAGAAGTCAGCAACGACTGTAATGAAAGAAATTATAGATGCTAAACAGGCAGCATCTAGTACTAAAGAACAACAAAAATTAAATGTTGGCAAATTTGAGAGGTATCTAAAAGAAAATAATATCTCTGACACTTGGGAATCCATGAATTTAAACACCTTTGAGGGCTATCAAAAATATTTACTTGATAATGGAAGAGGTAGTGTAACAATAAGGAATATCATTCAGAATACTCTATTTCCGTTATTGAAGAAAGTTAGTAAAAGAGTGGATATTCCCTTCACGTGGTATGATAGCAACTTGAACAGCTTTGAATTTGTAAAAGATGAATCTAATAAAGAGCTAGCCAGTAATAAAAAAGTCACATTAACAGAAGAACAACTAAAACAATTATATGATTACCCAATAACAGGAACAGAATTACAAGTAAGAAAACGTACTGAAATAAGAGATTTATTCGTACTGCAATGTTTGGTTGGTCAGCGTGTTGGAGATATGCAGAAATTCTTCAATGGCGATAACGAAAAAGATGAAGAGGAAGATACAATATCTATAATACAGCAAAAGACAAAAGCAAGAGCTATAATACCATTAACCCCATTGGCAAAAGAAATCATATCTAAATACCAAAACACCGAACTGAAATATTATAAACCAAGCAACTCCAATCTAAATGCAGAGTTAAGAATAATTGCAGAAGAAGCAGGTTTAAATACTCCAGTCACTTTTGAGGATAAGGATGGCAAACAAGTAAAACCTTTATTTGAATTAGTCCATACCCATACGGCTAGACATACATTCATTACTATAATGTGTAGAAGGGATATTCCTAAAGAAACCATAATAATAGCAACAGGACATGAAGATACAAAGATGATTGATAAAGTATATTCCCATTTAAGCAATAAGGATAAAGCCCAAAAGGTATCTACCGCTTTTAAGAAAAAATTAGATGGTGATATTTTTAGTATGGGCAAGGTGGAAACATATTCTCTCAATGAAGCGAAGCCTATGAATGATGTGACTAATAATATCACCTTCGATACTCTGTTAGACACTCAATTTTTTGCATCTAAAATCAATAAGGCTGTTGAACTACAATCACAGGTAGGTCATTTGAAAAATGGAAAGCTGTGTGGCTATGACAATGAAATCACGTCCCTTATAAGTGAGATAGAAAAATTCTCCCAATCTTCCACTTCTGATTCTGATGTAGCAAAGCAATATGTGAAACAGTTATCTGTCTGGAAGCAATCAGATTTATATGACAGTTTTAGAGAAATGATTGTCAAGTGCGTTAAGATTGGTATCAGTAAGGATGCAATTATGCAGTTTATCAATAAGGCTTTGGAAATAGGCTTGTTGGATAATGAAAGATTCACCAATATAAAAGAAATCACTACAGCCCTATTAGATAAAAGAAACAAGGGCTGACAAGTTTTCGAGGAAATCAAGGTTTCTGGTAAGCCTGAACATCATATTCTCCCCGAACAGCTACGGTTATGGGGAGAATTTTTGCTTCATCGCATCCTCAACTCAAATATTCCACAATTTCGACTTGTCGTTTGGTGATGCAGTCGGAACTTTATACCTTTGCAACGTGATTGAAGGTCAGAAATGACCGAGTTTCTCGTCACCCAGATTCACTACTACAAACCTAAATCTACTCCAAATGAAAGAACTGACCTACGCTGACATTCGTAAAATGGCACTAGAGCACGGTATCAAGGACACAAGGCTTCACATTGGGCTTTGGGCTACTGACCGATACATCAAAATGCGCAAAATGGTTCAAGGTAAGACATATACAATCTACTTGCCGCATCATAAACAGGAACAGGAATGATTTTCGAGTTCCAAACCTGCCACCAAGCTAGCGGAAGAGGGCATATCTTCACTTCATAAAGCTCTCAACACAAAGTTTGAAGAATGTTTACGAAGCGTTTGGGCACCTCACCGAAGTGCAGTATCTTTGCACTACCAACATGAGATAAGAGTGGTATCACTGAAACTACTGAATTACCCCACTTGAAGTATATCTGAAATCTACTATTTGAATTTACGCCACTCACCGCACACAGATTCATTCTTTATGTATTTAATTTTATGAATTTATGGCAATGAACATGCTATTTGTAAGTTCAAGCTACTTCCTAAGAAATATTCCAGTAGCAATTTTAAACAAGAGAGAGATTATCAAACTCAAAATGCAACGGTACAAGGACGTAAAGGTTTACCTCTACAGTTTTATACTACCAGACTACATGACAGATAAATATGTATCAGAGCAACTGGACGCACTTGCATCGCACTTGCTGTTTCCGCATCTCATACTATCCATTGCCAATACGACAATCTACAACCCAAGACTTGTCGCCAATAACGTGAATGGCATAGTGCATATCGTTTTATGCTTTGAGCATGATTGAATCAACAATTTTATGAATTTCCAATTATGAACACCAAACAAGAATTTAGCTTTGAAGAACTACGTAGGCTTGCATTGGCTCACCAAGTAAAGGATAACAAAACCGTGATTGGAATATGGGCTAAGCTCAATGGATATTCCAAGAGACGCAAGCAGAGAGATAACAAGGTTTACACCGTTTACATAAAGATGAGCAATAATAAATTTAATACGACTAACAATTATGGTAACAAGAAAATCAATGAAGAGTTTTAATGTAAAGAAGTACAATGACGAGATAAATAAATTGAATAAGATGATAGAGACAGTTAATGATTTTATCCATCTCTTTATAGTTTGGGAAGAAAAGGACGATATATCGAAAGAATGGTTTGAAAATTTACTGACCCTTCCTTTTGCTAAAATCAGACATAGTTTAAACCCTATAAATGTGGCAGGTATTACGCATTATTCATATGGAGTAGATTTTGATAGTGATGAAACTGACTTGCCTACCTATATCGATTACTTAGATAAGGTAAATTGTGATATGAAGCGCCAAATGGAGTTTCTTAAGCTTCTACCAGAGATTCAGAAGGCGTATGGCAGTCTATTGATTTGGAATTATAATAAAGAGGAGTGTGAAATGTCGAAATATGCAGAGCGACTTATTATGGAGCAATGTATAGAATGGGAAGAGGATTAGCTCAACTTCCCTACAATAGTGCACAAGCCCAACTTTATTGGAAGATTGAATATGAGCATGGATATGGTATAGTTTATGAAGATGATATATGAATAACTTCTAATGAAGGGAGGACTGTGCAAACGGTTCTCCCTTTTCGTGTTCATACATATCAGACTGGCATATATCCCCAAATGGATATGCAACCAAATCCAATTACCTACTGCCATGTGAACCTGTAATGGGAATCAAAAACTTATTGGCATTTGAAGCTGTAATATTCCAACGTTCAAATAGGGGGTATGACTCATTTCTGCCATTTACTAATACAGATACAAATCAGGTTATGGATTTACCTGTTATACTCCAACTCTCCCTGATATACATTCACTCCAACGCTGTCATCTCCTAAATCAATGAATGTGCCAGTCAAACACTAAATTTACAGACATAATGATACGCTTATGGCATAATTCTTATGGACGAGTTTTTCTTCAAATCGTCCTTATACAAGAAGAAAAAAATAACCTTACTTAAACTTAATCTAAAGTCAGATATTTTAAATACACAGATTACAATTTTATAAATCTAAGTTAATCTAAACACAATGAAACAAGAAATCATAAATGGTGGCAATGCCAGATATTTGGGCGAATTAGAAAGATTTAAAGATGGTATTCCTTTTGGCATCGTAAACAAGACAAAGACAGATGTAGGTGGCACTTATGTGGCTGCAAATTGCAGTAGCAACTATATTATCGTATGTCCGTTCAAGGACTTGGTGGATAGTATAGCGGCAGATAAGAATAACAGGTATGAGGTATTCAAATGTTATGGCGGTGTGAGAGAATACCAGTTCAGGAAATATATCAAAAACAATACCATATATAAGATAGCCGTGACCTATGACAGCCTGCCCAAATTAATTGGATGGTTGAGCGGTACAGAAGGGTGGAAAGTCTTGATAGATGAATACCATTTAATCTTGGAAGACATGGATTTCAGATATGATGCAATTAACGGCTTGATGGAAGAAATACAGAAGTTCAAGTATTATTCTTTTCTGTCTGCCACTCCAATTGACCTTGACTTTGAGATAGATTTCCTGAAACAGCTTCCACATTACAAAGTCCAATGGAATGGAGTGACGAAAATAACTCCTATCAGATACAAGGTCACGCAATTAACCAAAGGACTGGCTAGATTCATACAGATATTTTTGGATGAAGGCATATCACTCCCAGACATAAACGGCAATGTCAGCAAGGTGGAAGAACTATATATTTTCATCAATTCTGTAACCAGTATCAAGCAGATAGCAGATACGTTGAAGCTGAATCCAGATGATGTGAAGATATGCTGTGCTGACAGGATTAGAAATAACAAACTGTTGGGCGAATACCAGATTGAATCAGTCAGTAGTCCCAATAAGAAGATTAATTTCTTTACAAAGAAATGCTTTCAGGGATGCAACCTTTTTACCAATAACGGGCTGATAATAGTAGCCAGTGACGCATACAAAACGCAGACTTTGGTGGATATAAGTACTACTATGGAACAGATAGCAGGCAGAATCAGAATCAATGATGAATACCAGAATATCTTTAGGAATGTGATAGTCCATCTGTTCTCCACCAATAAGAATGTTATGAGCGATGAAGAGTTTGAGATGTTGATGCAGGATAAAGAGAATGAAGCTGACAAGTTGTTAAGCGGATGGAATAAACTGGATAAGGAAGAGAGACAGACCTATATTAAGAGGATGAACCTAGACACTGAACTAGTCTCCATCATTAATGGCAAGATGGTATATAACAATCTGAAAAAGCAATCCTTCATTTATAAGCAGGAACTAAGGAAGATATACAGAGATGGTATCAGTATCAGGGACAGTTTTATGCAATCAGAGAAATTTGAGCTTACCAACCAGAATAAATGGAAAGATTTCAACATAAAACTGGCAAAGGCAATGACTGTCAGTTATGAGCAACTACTAAAAGATTATCTGGATTCCCCTTCTGAATCTTATGAACAGGAATATCCAGAATTTCCACTAATCAAAAGGTATTTGAAGGAATCTGAAATGAATACTCTTAGATGGAACAGGGAAAAGATGCTAAAAGCTGTAGAGGACAAGAAACAGGTAAATAAAGCTCTCTTGGCTATATATCAGCCTGGCTTTATCAGCAATCAGGACTTGAAAGGCAAGTTGAAGGATGAGTTTGGCAGATTGGGAATCAAGTTATCCCCCAAAGCTACCCTGATAGAGAATTGCACTCTTTATAATGTGGAGAAGGCAAGCAGGAAGATAGATGGAAAAACTGTTAGTGGCTATGAACTTGGCAAGATGGTATTTACCTTTGAATAAGAATCTACCAATATGACAGAACAGGACAAGAATAAAGCTCCAAACCTTACTAGTGGTCTGGAGCTTTTATTTTTATATCTGAATGACAAATCGAGAATCTTCCTCCATTGACCATTGAACCTGCCACATCCTACCGTCAATTTGGTCTAGTAGAATAAAAGTCCACATATTTTGGGTGGGATAAAGAGTAAATCTACCATCCCTTTCCTCTTCTTTAGTAGCGAATGGGGCAGTATTAAGGTTTACCTCAAAACGTTCACTGCCTTTAACATCATATTGGACTTGCCACATTCGTCCATCCCTAGTATTCAACTTGATGAAAGTCCACATGTTTTGTGTGGGAAATAATTGATAGGTTGCATTACAAACGGGGGCTGAACTATTTGGTTTCTCCGTTTTATCTGTAGCTATTGGTTGATTTGAGCATGATATCAAACAACAAATAAATACAAACAATAAAATGATAATTTTTCTCATACGGCACAATTTATAAATCTTCCATAGCTTCCGCTTCGATTACTTCGCCATTAATTTTATCAAAATAAATAAGTGTTACATAGCAGCCATCCGTAAAACTACCTTTAATCTGTAATTCAATGTCTCCTTTCTCTGTGGTATATCCTGTAACATATTTGCACCTATTCATTCTTACTTCATGTATTTTAGAATTATCGTCATTTTGCATAATTTTAGTCTGAAATTCTTCAATACAAACTTCTGGCTCACCATACTTTTTAGTCAGCATTTCTTTTAGGGAGAAGTAATTATTTGAGAGTGATGACCATGTTTCTAAAGAAGGAAACATTACTCCGACCTTAGCTACTAAATTCTTTTGTTTTAAAGCTATAGCAGCTACTGTACAGTTTTTGTATGCTGCAAAATCTCCTTTTAATATGGCAGTTCCATCTTCTGTGCCAATGTGAGTAAGTCCTTTCTGTTTTAACTTTGACACAAATTCAGTTAAGGTTCCATCAATGGGCACACCTTTAAATGTTAGATGTTCAGATGTTGTTTGAGCGAATGTAGATAAAGTCACAATTGCAAACAATAATAAAAATAGATTCCTTTTCATAATTTATTAGCTTTATTAGTTATTGACATTTATGTTGCAAATATATTAAATACAAATAATAATTACAATACATATTTTATTCTTTTATTTATGCAAATGCGTTCAAAAACATTCATAAGAATTATTACTTATATTCTAATGCGATTCTTTTATATCCCCAACTCAAAAATATAGGTACTTGAAATTCATACCCCCACCCCTTTTATTGAGGAAGTGTTTTCTATTTAGACTTTATGCTCTGATAGAGTGAAATATTTGATTCGTCAGTGAGCGTATCAGATGTATATCGTGCATAAGCCCCTTCTATTACCCAATAATCCCCTCACCAATCATTAGGAAAAATGAAAGGATAACATGAATTGCTATTCAGCCCACAAACCTTTTGAACTTCTGAAATGTGCGGACTTATCAACGATTTGTATATGTCTACATATAAAGATGCACAAAGGAAAGTGAATGAATAGTACTTCATGTCAAGCCCTCATTTTGTCCTTAAATACACTATTTACTAATCTATTATTATGCGTATGGAGAATTTAAAGATTTTATTGACGTTTGGAATAATTCTAATTGTGCCAGTAGTCTTAATGCCACAGTTCTTTATTGGATTATTAATACTGATTGTGGCTTGCTTAGCTTTCAGACAGAGGAATTTCTAATATTAACTTAATAAATTACAGATTATGGAATCAACATTACAGATTATGCCAGTACAGAGAACTAGTAGAAACTTTGGTGAATTTGCAGAAGAAGCGGTAATAATTGAAGAGCCAGTAAAGCCAAAAAAAGTAAACCACTTTATAGAAGCAAATTCTGTAGAAGTCACTTTAAACCATTTAAAGAATGAGAATGTGATACCAGTTTTCAGCAAGGATAATGAACTGACTATTTCGCATCCGCAATTCATTGAAACGGTCTGGGAAGCTGCCAACTCATTCTATAGTGGTGAACAAATCGAGCAGCCAGATATAAGGTGCAGCCATGTGATAAAAGGAAGAAAACCAGAAGCCATTAACAAGCCAAAGAACCTGTTAACGGAAGCTGACACTACCCAATATTACGAAAGATGCGCTTTTGCCATAGATATTCCATCTATCTATGAAGATGTATCTGGCAACAGGCTTAATCTTTCTATAGTTGGCGTTCGTGCCTTGAATAGAGAGAACTTGGCAACTAAGAAAAGTCCTGAATTATTCAGACTGGCAGTTTCATTCAAGAATCAGGTTTGTTGTAATATGTGCGTTTTCACAGACGGATATAAAGACGACATTAAAGTAATGAGTACAAAGGAACTGTTTAGGGCTACATTGGAACTACTTAATAATTTCAATGCAGCCAAAAACATACATTTGTTGCAAACGCTTGGCGATTCCTACCTGAATGAGCACCAATTTGTGACCTTGCTTGGCAGAATGAGACTTTATCAATGTCTACCACAGGGGTATCAAAAAGCAATTCCACGTATGTTATTTACTGATACACAGGTTAACAATGTGGCTAGGGCTTATATCAATGACGAGAACTTTGGCAGCTTGGGAAATGACTTGTCTATGTGGAAACTTTACAATTTGCTCACAGGTGCAAATAAGAGTAGCTATATAGATTCATTTTTGGATAGAGCCTATAATGCTACAGAACTTGCAACAGGTATTTGTTCCGCTTTACATGGTGATGATAATTATCAGTGGTTTCTTAGTTAGCGGTATTTGAGAATACACAGGATTGTCAAATACAGAAAAAGGGCATCTATATAATAAAGTATAGGTGTCCTTTCTTTATTATATCACTTATTAATAATCAAAGATTTATGTTACAAACGTTAGTAGTCGTTACATTTTGGATTATAGTTTTCTTTATTGCGTGTGCAATTTCACCTGTTGTATTCTTCTTGATGATTATTTGGACTATATACCAGATTATTACAATGAAGTAGTACATTAAAATGCAGAGAAACAAAGGGCATCTATACAGGTGCTCTTTTTATTTATAAACCTCTTAAATATTTAGAATATGGTAATAGAAGGCAGTCGCGAATACAAGGCAGCGCAAGAACTTGAAAGAGCCTTGAACGATTATGGTTGGAATCCAAAAAGGTTTGCAGAGAGTACAAGGTGTTATCACCGTACACTACAGCAGGAATTAATAAAGACCATTGTGGAGATTATCCGCATGGTTGGTAGTAAGGACTATGGCACAGACCTTAGAAATCAGGCATCACACGAACTTTGTCAACGGATAGTTGACAGTGGCGTATTAGATGAAGCCCACCTACCTTTTATATAGGTTGAATGAAGTAAGGACATTATTTACTTAGTGTCCTTGCTTTATAATATTCACTTCTATAATTAGTGAATGTTTTGCTAATAATCAGTAAGTTAGATATTCCAACTGAAAAATAATATTCACTTATATTAGTTTCACTATAAAACAGAACGTTATGTCACTTAAATATTCAAGTACAACAGCAGATTATCTGCAATGGAGCGAAGCAATGAACTTAGTAAGAAAGTTGGCAAGGGATAGTAATTATAAGATGTCACTTCTTATCGCTTTGGGTTGCTTCACAGGTCTAAGAATTTCTGATATTCTTGCTTTGAGGTGGAATCAGATACTAGATGCGGAAGAGTTTACCATTACAGAGATTAAGACAGGGAAGCAAAGGACAATTAGGATTAACATGCAGCTACAACAACATATCAGAGATTGTTATGAGCATATAAATCCAGTTGGCATAAATGCGCCTGTATTGATAAGTCAGAAAGGCACTATCTTCACAGTTCAGAGAATCAATGTCATGTTGAAGGAGATTAAGAAAAAATACAGGCTACAAATAGGCAATTTTTCGTGCCATTCTCTTAGGAAGACCTTTGGCAGACAGGTTTACAACATGAATAACGATAATTCAGAGCTTGCACTTGTCAAGCTCATGGAGCTATTCAATCATTCCAGTGTATCAATCACTAAAAGATACTTGGGATTGAGGCAGGAAGAGCTACTTAATACTTATGATTGTCTTAGTTTTTAACACACAGGTTTAGTTATAATACAAACGCTTTTCGTATATTTGTGCCGTTCCAGTAATGGAATAACATATTTATTTAACGAAAGGCGTTTTGCATTATCCTTGTCTCTAAATTTCGCCAAAATTTGACAATCACAGGGATATGCACAACGCCCATACCAATGTTATATACCTATCTTATTGATAGTCTATATATCGTTTGGTGTGGGCAACTGTTGTGTATTTGTGATTGGGGTGTTTGGCGATACCTAGAGACAGATATGCTGATAGTTCCCACACTTTTATTGTGTAATATCCTATGAGGAATACTGATTACAATACATATCTTCAAGAAACAAATAGTATTATTCTTTAACGTAGTCAACAAAACTATTAAAATAAGATGTAGTAATTACAGCATATTATATACTGTTTATCAACTATTTACCAACTATTTTCTATTGGAATGGAATGTATTGCTTAATATTAGCATTAAGATTAATTTAGAATAGAAAATTCTGTATAATTTTAATAGTGAATTTTGTTTCTTAAGATTAAAAGAATGATTTTTGTTTTTGTATAAAACTTATTATGAAGAAATAAATACTCCCAATAGAGCGTTATATTGAAAAAAAAGCTATTTTTGTAAAGTTTTAGCAGTTTATCTGTTAAAACAGACATAGGAAAGCGTTTTTGCTTTGTCCCGAAACTGAAATTCGCCAAAATTTTAATCAAGAGGACGAAGGCAATATGACGCTCATTCTGTTTTGTATGCATTTCTATGCAGTATTTTACTGCATTAGCATATCAAAATGGCGTGGGGGTATTGTTTCTTCTCGTTCATTCTTGATTAGGCGTTTGGCGATGCCACAGTTTCGATGAACAGGTAAACAAGTCCTACGCCTTTCTTTTTTATTTAGAGCCAAATTAGGGGACTTATAAGCATTACTAAAGTTGTATTATGGGCAATGAATTTACTTCTTTAAGCCAAGAAATCATTCTAAAGTCACTTGATTGGGCATACAGTAAAGCCATCAATGGAGTGCCAGGTCTTGATTCAGCGCAAGACATAGCAAATGACTTTTCTCAAAGAGAGGGAACACTTATAGACAAGGTAAACTCTTTAATCAGATGGCAAAATACTAAAGCTGGTACAAGTGGATTTGTCACAGGATTAGGAGGGCTTTTGACTTTACCTGTAACTCTTCCCGTCAACATCACATCTGTCATGTATGTTCAAATTCGTATGGTTACCGCCATAGCAATTATGGGAGGGTATAATGTGAAAGATGATCGTATAAGAACACTTGTCTATTCATGTATAGCTGCAAATAGTATTGCCGAAGTGGCAAAAGATTTTGGTTTGTCTCTTAGCAATAAGTTGTTGATAAAGGCAATAAAAAAAATACCAACAGAAGTTATAAAAAGAATCAATCAGGCTATAGGTTTTAAATTACTTACAAAGTTTGGTCAAAAAGGAGTCATTAATTTAGGGAAAACAATACCTTTTATTGGTGGTATTATTAACGCTACATTTGATGTTGTAACTACTAATACAATTGGAAATATAGCAAGAGATACATTCATTAAAATAGAAGAATAGTTATGAAAAAGATTTTAATAATTAATATTTTAACATCCTTAATATTGGGAATACTATCATGTTCTGTAAACCCAAAAACAAAGACTTCTCAAAGTATTGAAAATGAAGAAACAAAAGTTTCACCTCTCAATGAAATTTTAAAAAAAAACTTGGAAGAGAAAGAACCATTAGCAGAGGAAATAACTTTATATGAATTACTAAGGATTCCAGTATTTAAAGAAGAAGTAATAAAACGATATAGCACAAAATTTCACGCAATGGCTGAAGAGGTAACAGAACGTTCTACGCCAGTCCAATATGACAGTGTTAACAATTATTACCATTGTAATGGATTAAGTGAGAATGGAACAGTGAATGTGAAATATTATGTAGATACTGACGAATTAGATATTTCAATGCTGTACCATGGACTAGAAGTGAAACACGATGGAACAATAGATTGTGGACACTGGGTCAAAGGATATTATAAAAATCCTTTTGGAGAAGATGATTTAAATGCTCCTTATATCGAACAAGAATTTCGTGGAAAAGTGAATGATAGGTTTGATTGCCAATTATATATCAGATTTGAAGCGAGTGATCATTTCAGATTATGGGTAGAAGGTGAATATTATTGTAATCATTCTCCTAAAAAAGTTGAAATGTTGATTAGAGATGAGGATGATGGAGAAGTTTATTCAATTGATACCGAAATTTATAAAAATTCTTTTTTTATAAATACTTACCAAAATTATCTTTTCTCACGTTTGTTGAACAAGGGAAACCTCAATATTTCCATAAGATACCTTACATATCTTAATGATTACTATTATTATCGATTTAGAATATATAATAAAACTAATTTTTGGGCTGCGAAAACTGTCAATTTAAATATATAAATACTATAATTAATTATGAAAAGAAAATTACTATCTGGCTTCTTTCTAGGATGGATAGGAGCTATATTCTTGGCGGGAGTATTAACCGGATTTCCACATGATTTATCAGGTTTTAAGTGGCTGGCATTTTTTGCATTAGCTCCAGGCGCCATTATTGGAATTGTCATAACATATATCGTAAATAAACCAACAAACTCTCACTCTTCATCAATTAAGCGAGATAACATAGAAGAACGTTTAATAAAATTAAAAACATTGTTAGATCAAGGCATCTTAAATAAGGAAGAGTTTGAGCAACAAAAAAAGAAAATATTAGAGGAATAAATTAAAGAGATAAAGAAGCTGAACTCATGCTATCTTTAAAAGGAAATCTTCCATGTTAGGGACAATCCTGTTTGTCTGTATTTATTAGATTTTAGTCCATAAACAGATAAACAGGATTTTTTCTTGTCTCATTTTCTGATTTACAATGTGAAAAGTATTGATTGATAGATGTTTCTTGTAGGGGAACAGTATTTGTGCATTTTTTGTTCCTGCTAGTTCTCCGATTAAAGAGTAATCTTTGCAGTGCAAAACTAATCGATGAGCTAGAAATAAGTCCGCAGAGCAAAAGGAAGAGGAGTACTGATAGGTTACAGCCTTATATGTCATAGACGTAATTATAGGACTGTGTTTGGGATATGGTTGGAGTAGCCCTCTTCTGCCTTTCTTGCCATTTATCATAATTGGATTTATTGGCTACATTTGGGAGATGTTTAAGAAGTTCTATAATCTGGGATATGATGAGAAACGTAGGATATAAATCAAGAACAGGCAGCATTTGAAGTAACATTCATTTGCTGCCTTTTTAATGCTTTCAAAGAACAAAATGTCTTTCCTTCCTGCAATTATTCTCTATATTGATGTACAGATTCTAACTCCCCATCTTTAAATCTCAAAGTAAATTCGTCAACATACTGATTTCGTCCTTTATACTTCCAAGTTTCGTAAACGCCTATTCCACCAATATTCTGTATATCTGTAGATTGAGGACGTCCCATAAGAATTTGAACAGAATCTTTGGACATATATGTATGCAATTTTATTATTCCATTTTTTGTGGAAAGTTCAAATGAGTGAATATTATGCCTTGGGGTTTCCTCGTCACTTTGAAACTGGAGCACTCTGTTTTTGTACTCTGTTGGCTTGTGCTCTGCATTATCACTATACCCTGTTCCAAAAACGATTAAAGTTGCAAGTGTGCATACAACTCCAATCATAAATCCCAATGTAATTTTCCAAAACGTATTCATGAGCTTATCATTTTATATGGTAAATATTAAACTGCATAAACCTGTTGATGAAAGGATTCAAATGCCATTACATCTATAATACCATTTTAACAAACTACTAATATCCTTACTATTTTTCATCCAATAGTAATTCATAATATCCCATAATCTATCTTTAGTCTTCCACCAACAAATGTAGGAATATGATTACAATTATGCAATATTTGAAAAGATTTATTGTTTCAATTTACCTTCTTCTCTTCTTAACTAATTTATGCTTATTCTTCTTAGATGAATTAGAGAAAAGCATTTCTAACATCTCCCTTGTAATAGGTAGGTATGTGACCTCTGTCAATCTAGTTTCTCTAATCTCTTGTGGTAAATAATGAATTGTGTTATTCTTCTTTGGTGTTACTTGCATATTAATAATTTATATAAATAAAATAGACCGAATAATCTTTTACAAAAATAGTAAATTATCAACAATTATCCTAGTGGAAGGCATGTAATATACCATCTTATTTATTTTTAATAATATAAAAATATTGATTACATATTGAGTATATGTAAAGCAAATAACAGATTAAAATATTTTACTTTTAAATAGATTGCTAAAATATATTTGACTGTATGCAGAAAATACATCTTTGAATTGTTGAGGTAATTTTAAACACTAAGATTTTCATTAACATATCACAAAAATATAATATGATATTTGTTTGAATATATAAATTTTGATATTTTTGCGATATTATATAATATTTGAAAAATTAAAGAATCTGTTATGGCTATTAACACCCCTCATCAACATGGTTCTTATCAAGCTAAATTGTTTGATAAAAGATGGCAAATAAAGCGTGAGATTATCCTGAATCGCGATAACCATCAATGTGTAATCTGTGGAAAAACAGATAGTCTTATTGTTCATCACAAACAATACCATTTCATAAAGAAACTGAATATATTCTGTGAACCTTGGAATTACCAAGACATATATTTGATTACCTTATGTAAATCGTGTCATGATAGAGGTCATAGATTATATGAGATACCTATTATGTATATTTAATTTATAAAGTTATGGGATTTCTTGATTTTTTTAAGAAGAAACAAATTCTTGTCTCAACAGAAGATGACAAAATTATGCAGAATCTTCCAGAAATTAAAAAAGAAGATTTTGTAGATGAATCCAATCCATTGGATAAAGGTAACACTATTGTAATAAATTACGGCACAGGTATGCCAATAGACTTGATTTATAATGACTTAAAAGAAGATTACGAACAAAAAGGTTATGAAGATGCTATCTGTAATCCTGATATGTCTTATAAAGAGATGAACCAGTCCATTATTCGACACAACATAGAAATAAAATTTGAACAAGTTATTTTAAAGTATAACGATGACTTACACGACATAGATTTTCATATAGAATCACGTTCTCAAGCGGGATTAATAGATGTTGTAAAGCAGTTAAAAACAAAAAGAGAAACACTACAGAGACATGTGGACAAATTACATGAAATGGAAGCTGATTTTCGCAACGAAGTTCCATATATGATGGGAGTTCTTCTATCATACGAACGTGGTTTCCTTCGCGGATTGGCTGCCCTATCTTTAGATACTTTAAAAAATAAATAATATTATGAAGTGGTGGATTAAATTTGGCTGTTTTCTTACAGGCTGGAATAGTTCAATATTATCTCAATGTAGTGAAGCTAGTTTTAAACATTTAAAGAAATATACTGCAGCCTTATTAATATTAATTATACTATGGGGATTTACTGGATATTGTTTTGCAGAAAGGTATGTAGAAGCTCCATGGTGGGGATGTATTATCTCATCTATTATTTTTGTTGTTATTGTTATTCAAATTGAACGACAAATAATCCTAACTGTAGGAACTCATAAGTGGAATACATTCTTTCGTTTTTTTATTGCTGTGATTATGGCTTTTTTAGGCTCTTCTATTATAGACCAGATTATATTTGGAGCAGATATTAATCGTAAAATGGTAGAAATTACGGACAGACAAGTTGTTGAACAGTTGCCCTTACGTTTGAAAGTTATTGATGTAAAATTATCAGAATTACAAACTAATATAGACTCTTTGGATAAAGCAAATATTATATTGAATGATGAAATCGTACGAGAACCTGTAATTAAAACAGTTTCAACCACTACCACATACACCAAAGAGCGCCAAGATGATGGAAGCTATAAAGATGTTCCGCAAACTACAGTTTCTACGACACCTATGGCAAATCCTCGTGTAAAACAAGTTGAAGCTAATAATATGACTCTCGAAGGATTACGTAAGCAACAAGATGAATATACCCAGAAAAAAATGAACGTAGAAAAGGATTTAAGAACAGAATTATCATCTAACACAGGCTTTTTGTCTGAATTACGAGCTATGATAGAAATCCTCTCTACAAGAATTGAAGCTCTCATTTTTTACATTATTATATTTGCCTTTCTAATATCACTAGAATTATTTGTTGTAACAAGTAAGTTAGGTGATAAGAAATGTGATTATGATATGATTATTGAGCATCAACTTAATGTCAAAACTCAAGCTTTAGAAGAATTAGTTAAGGGGTAAATAAATAATAAGTGCCTCATGTTATTTTCGATAAAAATATTTTCCCCTTTATGTAAAGTATAGCCAACAATGAACAATAGATTAAAATATTGAGTTCATATACGGTTAAATTATTATTACACTTGTGTAAAGTTGGTAGATATCACTATAAGAAACGTAGGATATAATACATTGATAAGGTGGTAAGTGAAATTTCATTTACTGCCTTATTTTTTATAATACAGTGGACTAGAATATTGGATAAATTTGTTTCTTTGTAGTCATTGATTTTAAAAGATAATACCATGAATGAATATGTAGATTTTTATATGCAGAGATGCTTGCAGGTAGCCACAAGCATAGATGACAAAAGCAAACATATTATATTGAACAATATCAAGGCTATAAATTATGAGGAAGCTGTAAAACTCACTGAAACCATAATCATAGATGATAACAAACGAAAATTATTGCTAAGTGAAGAAGTCTTTGTTAACGATAGTACTCTAGCTCAATATTTAGAAAGAGAGGAACTGGATGCGTTAAAATTATGGAGATTATCCGTATTGCTGTACGCTATGATAATGGGATGTAATGTTGCTGAACTATCCATATCTGTAGCAGACCAATATTTAGACTTGTTCAACCACCTAAACGATGGAATGAAGGTTGCAAGTATTGAAGTAGTGGGTAGGTTGCCAACAGAAACGAAGAAAGGTAAATCGCCCACTAAAACTAAAAAGTTTACTATCTCTAGTCAACTACTGATTAATAAAATAAAACAAGCCTATTTAGAACTGCAAGATGATATTGTAACAGTAGATAACTTGAAGCATTATACAATTGAGAGGATTACCACTATGAATGAAATAGCAAACAAAAGAATCTTGAACTATTATTTTGCACAAGAATTGAAAGCCTTCTTGAGCAAATACAAAGGTGGAAAAATGTCCTCAAACAGAAAGAAGCTTGTTTTATACATCCTATACTTGTTTGGTCGTTTCAAGAACAATGTTCCAGTAAATACAGATAATTATAGAGCATTAATGCGCGACTATAATAAATCCCCAATAAAACTTTCTCTATTCACAGTAAACGGGCAGTCGTTCCCCTTAATCTTACTGCCTAATCCAGAAATTGAAAAAATAAGGTCTAAATATAGAAGGTTCATAGAGGAAATGTGAAATTTCGAGATAATCTGATTTTTCACGAAAAGTAATTTATGGCTCCTTACCTTTGCAGCATAGTTAATAACTAATTGCTGTAGGAGACAGCGTAATAAAGAGAAATGAAAAATGAGAAAAATTTATTAAAAGAAGAATTTTTATTAAAAGTTATTGCCTTATCAACATTGTTAGATAAAGGCTTTAAGATAGCTAGACTATCAGGTAATCGTAACTTTGACGAAAAGGTGGTTAAAGCCAAAATGAAGTCCATGAAGGCAAATGGAATGTTAGTTCCCGCTATCATAGTGGATGCAACGAAGGTTATAGAAGCCGGATTGGAAATTGTAGATTTTGAAACGGGAGAAATCATTAGCGAAGCTGATGCAGCCCGGTACGTTGTGTTAGTGGATGCAAACCACCGTTACAAAGGTCATCTAAATCTTCTGGAAGCTAACAAGGACTTAAAAGATGAAGAAAAGTACAAAGGTGAGTTCTATCTTATCTATGCTTTGAATGAAGAAATTACAGTCTCGAGAATGTTCTCAGAAATTAACATTTGTACAAATCCTTGGAAGGGGGGCGACTTTCCTAAGGGGGCTAAAATGGCGTGCAAAGAGGAGCTTCCGCTACTTGATTTTATCGTGGAGCTTACTGAACAAGGTTATCCATTACCCACTGCCTCCAAATGGGGAACGTTTAAAGCGGGTATTACTAAAGAGGTAATGGCAGATGCAATGGCGGGTAAGATAAGTGATAAATTGCGGAAAACTAATGGATTGGAAAGAGGTGAGAGATTATTAAAAGCGGCATCCAAACACCTCTCTAAAGAGGTCCTTAAAAGTCGAACTCTCATTGATTGGGCTATCAATGAATACGAAGAAGCAGATGATGAACAAAAAGTTAGTGTGATTAACAATCTGGTTGACTTCTTTTCAAGTTTGAACAAAGAGAAGGCAGAACAGATAGAGAAAGCCAAAGGACAACGAGGTGGAGATACTAAAGAGACTATTATAAATCGTCTTCTTAACAATTTCTACGAGCAATACACACAATCTCAAAGTACTTCTACTGATGAGTAAAATTAAAAGCCAGTTATCAAGATGATAGCTGGCTTTTTTGTATCTAAATATGAATTGTCACATCTAAATGCAGACTAAAATTCTAATCTCAAAATTATGCCTTATACATAATTAATCCTATCTTTGTGTCGTTCAAACAAGGCTATTTAAGAACAATGCTTAAGAACCAAAGTTATAAATCGCTGAAACACAAAACTTTTGAGCAAAAGTAATTCTTTTCTTTAGACCATACAAGAAAATAGAGAGAATATTAACATTTGTATATTAATAGGTGCTAAGAAAAAGTTTCATCATTATTTCATTCATTCTCAACCAAATAAGAAAAAAGTGATGATTTATTCGAAAAATATTCGGCTAATTATTTGTTTGTTTCAAAAAAAGCCGTACCTTTGCACCCGTTAAACATCGCGGAGTGGAGCAGTTGGTAGCTCGTTGGGCTCATAACCCAAAGGTCATTCGTTCGAGTCGGATCTCCGCAACTAAAGATAAGAAGAATCGCAGAAATGCGGTTCTTCTTTTTTATGACGACTCTTCTTTACTGACTTTATTCACAACCTAATTTCAGTTATCAACAAGGATATCAACAAAGTTATCAACAGGTTAATTTGCTTATAATAAAGCAATTAACTATATAGATTCCTTTTCTATCAACAAGGCAGTATTTAGTTATTCACCATACAAAAGCCGGCTGATCCCTCATGAATCAGCCGGCTTTTATGTTCCTTCGAAAAAGGGTATCCTATTGATGTTTATAAAACTTCAGTATCTTTTTCGCATAACGTTTTCCTAATAACAGTTGTGCTTCCGTATTAAAATGAGGGTCTTTCTCATCTTTATACCATCCCAATCCTTTCGATGATACCCAATCGGAATAGGGAATAAATGAAGAAACTTTTTTAATCATCTGATTAAAGGGGACTGTACCTGCTTCTCTTTTCGTCCAGTTCCATTGAGAAATCTGTCCTACAACAACCGGTAGATTCGGCATGCCCAGATCTTCCCGCAAGTCTTTCACCAAAGAAATCAGTTTCTGTTTATACGCTTCCGGATTCGAACAATCGGCTTCTCCCTGATGCCAAAGGATTGCTTTCAAAACACCTCCCTGCTTCATTGCAATCCGAACCCGGGAAAGAGCTTCTTCATAATATCCGTCTTTACTCCCTTTTAGCCAGGAGTTGATGGATGAGCCTCCACGCGCATTTACTACCAGTCCGACAGGACGTTTCGTTTGTCGGGCCATCTCTTTAGCAAAGCCGTAAGCCGGTCCCAAACGCTGCATTGACAAATCTTTCCGAACTGTAGAATAACGATTGAGAGGATTTACTGCCGGTTCAAAATTCCCCTTATCATTCAATAGATACACATTTTGGAGGGTATCCATGACTTCCGGAGTTAATGTTGCACGCCCCGCCATGTTGGATTGTCCGATGCATACATACAAGTCAAAAGAAGACGGAACATTCTCCTTTACATTCCCGGCAAAAGCAAATAAAGATTGCAGGAGGAGAAAAGACAGTAAATAAATAGACCTAAGCATATTGACAGTGTTTATGATTAATAGTTTCTATAAATACGGATAGCGTTCAGAATAGGTTCTCCTTCTTTTTTATGAAAGTCAACACTCAATCCTTTTCCATCCTTCACCGTTACTACAAATTTCTTGATAACAGCACGGGCATATCCGTAATCACGAGCTATGTTGAAATCATCCAAAACAGTCGTTCCATTCATTGAAATTCCGAAGCTACGGTTTCCGGCAAACGTCTGTTCCGAGTCAGCTCCCAGATTATAAACCAACGCTTCCCGCTCTTTGTCCGACTCCAATTCTGCCCAGTACAAATATACGGAATATTCTCCATTCGGTACATCAGCTTTAAAAGATTTTATTCCAACACGTTGAGTCTGGAAGATTGGATTCATATCCGTTCCCAGAATGTCAATATCCGAACCAAGCATACTGCCGAATCCTGTTTTACGACGATAAGAAGTTCCGCCTACAAATCCCCAGCTACCGGGCTTATACTCCTGCTCGGGAATCCATGCTACATTTGCTGTACGGTCTTCAAAATATCTCGGAGAACCCAACATTACATTTATTTCCGTAAATGGAATTGCTTCGTCTTTCAACTGTGAGCCTACCAACTGGAACTGAATCCGGAGCATATCCCGCAATTTGCTATCACCAGCCACAGCAACCGCTTCCAGGAGATTCTCCCCACCAACGAACGGTACATCGAACAAAGCATAATTATCTTCCACCTTTTTCTTTCCCAGACTCTTGTTATTCACAAACAGCTCTACTTCTTCCGCATTAGAGAATACAGGGACGGATTGAATACATTCTTTCTGCGCCGTATTCACCACTCCCCCACGGCTTTTCCACTCCCGATTACCAATGACAAGTATCGGACGACGTGACAAGGCTGTCTTATAGAACCAATAAACATCTTTCTTCTCCCTGTTTAACCCGACAACGCCTTTATTGTTTACATGAGGAACAGCATCTACACGGGATTCGGAATAAAAATCATTCAGATTCCACAGACTGGAACCGGCTATAAACGGACGTTTCATCATTTCACGGAGATAATGTTTATGATACACCAAACCATATTCCTGTGAGAAGTCGAAACGTTCCGGCTGGTAGGAATGAAGTCCCGGATCTACTCCCGGTCCATATTCCGTAACCATCAGTACTTTTCCTTTGTATACCTTATGAGCACGATCAAGCAAACGTTGAAACTCATTAATATCCGGTTCATACCAGCCCTGATACAGGTTCCATCCCTGAATCATCGGGATTTCGGTCAGATGGGCGTCTTCGTAATATTGAGGCATATTATGATAAGCCATCATGGTATATCTTGAAGGATCTTCCTCGCGGATGGTCGCTTCCAAGGCACGGGCTACTTTTTCAGTAAAGCGGTAGTAATCTTCCAATTGCTTGCCTTCGGTATAAGGGCGACGCAGAAAAATCTCATTCATATACCCCCAAATCATAACAGAAGGACGGTTGAAATCCTGACGTACCATTTCTTTAGCCATCTCAACGGAGTTCTGCAAAAACTCTTCAGTTTCCGTAACAGCATTGACAACGGGGATTTCAACCGAAGTCACAATACCCAGTTTATCACACATTTCCATGATTACAGGATCTTGGGGATAATGTGACACACGCAGGAAGTTCCCTCCCATCTCTTTCAACAGTAGTACATCCTGTACATGCAACTCGTCGCGCAAGGCATTTCCTTTCTGAAAATAATCCTGATGCCGGGCAGTTCCGATTAGTTTACGTCCTTTGCCATTCAGGAAAAAGCCCTTTTCCGAATCAAATTTAAACCAGCGCAAGCCTAACGGATTCACCACTTCATCCAGCAAAGTACCCTTTTTCTTATCGAGAATACGCGTATATACCATATACCGATAAGGATCGTCTATATCCCACAAACGGGGCGAATCTATTTTTATCTTTTTAGAGATGTCTGTCTTTGTTTCACCGGATGCCAGCTTTATTTCCGCATGAGTCTTTTTCACTTCCTTACCATCCGCATCGCAGATTACATTTTCCACCCTGATTTCTGCAGGTTGGAGTGTATTATTCGTCAGTAATGTAGTAATTTCTACCGAGGCTGCGGAGTTGTTCACTTCGGGTGTACGGATATAAACTCCTGACGAAGCATAATCATTCGTTGCAATGTGCACCGGATTCATAAACTGCAGATAGACATCCCGGTAGATACCGCCAAAGAAAGTAAAATCGGCAGATAAGGGAGGAATATTCGGATTATAGACATTGTTCACATAAATGGTAAACAGGTTTTCCTGTCCATAACGCAAATGGGAAGTGATGTCAAAACAGAAACGGGTATACCCTCCTTTGTGTTCTCCCACGAACTGACCGTTCAGATAGAATCGTACTTCCTGATTGGCTCCTTCAAAATAGATCACTGCCTGACGTCCCTCCTGGCTTTTATCTACAAACAATTGTTTCCGGTACCAAGCCGGTCCCCGATAAAATCCCGGAGTTTCGTCGTCTGCATCTTTATTATTCCATGTATGAGGTATATTGACCGTCTCCCAAGAAGAGTCGTCACAGCCGGCCAGCTGCGCTTCAAACGGAGATCCTTTTGTAAATTTCCATCCGTCGTTGATTGTGTATACCACACGCTGTTGCGCCTGTGCCCATCCCACAATAAACAATAGAATAAAAATATAGAGAAACTTCTTCATAATCGATATATACTTATAATTAAAACTTTATTTTCACTTCTCTACCTGTGTAGACGCACTCTTTGCTATCAAGAGCTGCACCTTCAGGCAGATATAATTTCACATGCATTTTTATTTGTTCCGGCATACCGGGATAAGTTCCCTCACGCAGTCCAATAGTCAATGTCCGTTCCGAATCTTTCCATTGCATCGGCACTTTCGAACATACGCCCTCTTCATAGCGGTAGGAATCACCTTCATCCTCATACCATAAAAAAGCAGCATCCGCTCCTCCATAGATACGCAATTCCAGTTCACGATCGGGATATTCCATCGCATATTGTTTCACTTCTGCCAAAGGCAAGATAGAACCAGCCTTCACATAGAGCGGAAGTATGTCGAGGATATTTGTCTGCATTTGTTCTCTTCCTCCTTCAAAAGCTTCTCCGGTCCAGAAGTCATACCAATATTTACCGCTGTGTTCCGGCAGATAAATACAGATGTTCTTTTCTTCCGATTGCGGATGAAATACCGGACGCACCAATAAGGAAGTACCGAACATATAGGCATTATCAATATCAAATGTCCGGGTATCTGTTGTGAAATCCATTGCCAAACCTCTCAACATGGTATAATTATTGGCGGTTACCTGATGGGACATTGAGTAAATGTATGGCAACAGACGGTAGCGCAGATGGATATACTTCACTTGATTATCATAAGATAATGTCCCCTCTTCACCGAATTGCCAAATTTCACGCGGCACATTCGTACCGTGAGCACGGAAGATAGGAGTAAATGCGCTAAACTGGAACCAACGGGAATATAACTCTTTATAATCATTACTTTTCAGTCCGTCGGGATATTTTGCATCCCGTTCTGTGACAAAGAATCCTCCCGTATCGGAAGTCCAATACGGAATACCGGACATAGACAAATTTAAGCCGGCAACCAGTTGTTTGTGCATATTCTCCCATGAAGCCGAAACGTCACCCGACCATACGGCTGTACCATAATGCTGTTGCGAGGCAAAGGCGGAACGAGTTAGGATAAATATACGCTTCTGATCGCTCTCGGCGCGCAGGCGTTGATAGAAGTCCTTTAGCATTTCTAAAGAATAAGTGTTCAGATAACGGTGGAAGCTACCCAGATAAGTATTACCAGCTGATTTGGTCTTTTCTTCCTGCTTCAACTGTGTGAATCCATCCCGGAAAGATGGTTCCGTTGCATCCATCCACCAAGCATCCACACCCATATCATAGAGTCCTTTCTTGAGGTATTGCCAGAAAATATCCCTCGCGGCAGGATTGTAGGCATCAAAAACCTTATAACCTGCCCATGTAGGTTCACTAAACAATGCACCGATAGAATCCAAAGACTGATAGACAGCCGTTTCCGGTCCGAATCCGGGCCATACGGAAAGCATAAAATGAACATGGTCCTGTTGATGCAGTTCATCAATAACTTGACGGGGATGATTAAAGTTTGCCGGATGGAAGGTCAGGCTGTTCCAATGAGGTTTGTCTCCCCAATATTCCCAGTCCTGCACAATGTTATCCAACGGAATTCCCCGTTTACGGTATTCTTTAACGACTGCCTTCAATTCATCGAACGACTTATATCGTTCTTTGGACTGCCAGAAGCCATACACCCATTTTCCAAACATCGGCACGTCCCCCGTCAATTCCCGATAACCGGCAACGACTTCGTCCATATTCTTGCCATAGACAAAATAATAGTCGGAGGCATCACCTACTTCGGAAGTAAATGAGTAGCCCTCCTTCGTATCTTCAAACTTCGTAGAAGAATAATTATCCCATAAGACACCATATCCGTTGGTCGAAATAAGGAACGGATTGACAATATCCATATTGGCCTGTAACAGAAGTACGGATTTCCCCCGGTAGTTCATGATTCCATTCTGATACTGTCCCAGTCCGTAAATGGCCTCATCCTCGGTAGGAACAAAGCATTGAGTGACTTCGAGACATTGTTCACCTCCGGCAACCGAACGTTTGAAGTTCCGTGCCTTTCTATCCCCTTTCTCTTTTAGTAATAACTTACCTGTGGATGTTTCCTGAAAAATGAAAGCCGCATCTGCCTTATCAAAAACTACGGAAAGTTCACGGGTGCGAAAGAGCAGCTTCTGTCCCGTATCTTCCCATTTATAATCTTTGAAAGCCGGCTTTTCCGAATCAACCACCAATCTTTTTGTTACCAGCGTATCACCTTCGGGAAAAGACAGAATCCGCACGCACCCCGCCGACATAAACTCGACCCGATATTGAATACTGTCAGATACGAAAGCACATCCCCTGTCATCTTCATGGACCGGAGAGGAACATCCGAAGCAGGATAGTACAGATAAAACTAATAACCAATTATTTAAACTCTTCATCCATGCATTTATTTGACTGTGTAGATCGTATAGCCCAATGACAAATTACGGACTACGACATTTCCTTTTAAATAGAAAGTAGGCATATTGAATCCATTCACGATATTATCCTTATACAATTCTACTTTTGCGCTTTTCCATTCACCCGTGTTGTCGGTACGTATCCGGGACACAATTTTAAACGGTTCTTTCGGTTCACGCAGCGTAGACGAACGTATAAAAAGGGATTCATTTCCTTTGTCCAAATACTCAAAATAAAGATAGCCTACATAGTTATTCATTTGTAGTTTGGAAACCAGCTCTTTTGGCAAAGAAATAGAGAGGGTTTCTTCGGCACTGTAACCACCGGATTTTCGCTTTCCCTGAATCTTCATGTCCGACTCACGCAAACGCATCATCTCAACCGCCAAAGCGGATTTTGCCGTCTTGACATCATTTTCTATTTGTGACAACAAGCCTATTGCCACCGGATAACGTCCCTGGCTAATCAACAATGCTGCCTTATCGAGCGAACGTTGACAAGCGGATACGTCCATCTTCGTCTTTTCCAGGAAACGGGCTTCTTTTCGCAGCCGGAAAAGCATTAAAGGTAAGGTTAATCCACGCTCGTCCGCCTGTTCGTCTTTGAATTCCGCCGCATACTTTAAAGTCGTACGTAGTTCACGGTCACCGTTTTCAATGGTCGGCTCTATTTCGTGTCCTTCGGTATAGTCACTCCACGAAGCGATAAACATCATGTCCAGGCTGTCCTTCTCTGCCATACAGAACTTCCACATACTTTGATAAGTTTCTCCATTGTTACGTGGGATATAATAGAAGTGTCCACGTCCCCAGCCCGCACATCCCCGGTTATCCATTCCCGGCATGGCAAATCCCGACTTAATGGTATAAGCAGGATTGTTACTATGCCAAATTGAATCACGGAAAGGTTTCATAAACTCGATAACATCATCCTGAGTGGCGTAATTATCCCATTCGGCATGTGCCTGATCTCTTGTACGGACACGGGCAGGAAGCCATGCAGTCGGTATTTCTCCCACTTCTTTCCAGGTATCCATTTCATCGCTACGAGTGACGGGGATATATTTATCATTTTCCAGTTTTCCCCAATCTGCCCAACGGCGTAAAGCAACCGGTTGCTTCATTCCTTGCGGTAATTTCGCCAATGATAATACTTTCTTATATTCATCCACTTTCGCTCCGGGACCGAAATGATAAAAAACAGGCATTCCCTTCACCATAGGAGCTGTAGGACCGGTAAAGACGCTATCCACCAGATATTGGTAACATTTGGCCATGTATTCGGTCTTTGCCTCACGGGTATTGATTTCCGGATAAAGTTTAGTAATCCAGTCATAATACAACCAACCGTCGCACCAGTTTACGCCGATTTCAAAGTCATACTTTGCTGCCACTTTCTGCATCTCACGCAGCAAGATGTCATTTTCGTGAGGCTTGAATCCCCATTCGATAAAGAATCCATCTATCTTAGCCGCTTTTGCCGACAATATCTGATATTCGATATAATCGGGATCGAGATTGGACTGCATTCCGACTTGGGGATAAGCCACTGCCGCTATCTCATGCCGTCCTTCGCTGTCTATCAGATCGGCATTATAACACAGCGACTTCCTTCCGGTACTTGATTTTTCCGTATTGGCATACATCTCCCAACGCCCCAGCTTTCCGTCATGCTGCCGGGTATAGCGCACTCCGTGAAAGTCGGCATACACTTTCTTTCCATTCTGCGCCAAGGCCGGTAATGCGATAGATACCAATAAAAAAAGAAGAAGTTTCCTCATTGTTCCAAACTTAATTATTCAACTTATGTACTTAATCAATCTTCCACCATACTTAATCAGTCCTCACTCAACACGAAATCATGCTTTTCCGGATAACTGAAAAGATTGTCTATCATCCAACGGCCTTTATAAATCTTGGCTTCGTCCATTTTGAAAAGTTCTTCTCCCTTCTCATTTACAAGTCCTTCTGCCCACCACTCTTCAGTCGGTTTCAGCATCAGGATTCCGTCCGGTCCGTTGCAGATGCTTTTTATATCGGCTATGCTGTAAACTTTCTCGCAAGTAGGTTCGGTAGAGTCATTAGTCGTAGCGTCGGTAACTCCAGTCAAATCAAACTTATAGACAGCCGAAGCAGCAGTAAGCCATAATTTATCTTCTTCACCATATACCGGGAACAAATCATGCCCACCCGATTCATTGCTGAATGTATAAAGGGTAGTCTGATTTATTAACTTGGGATTACTCCGGTTGCCATCGTACTTAAAACGGAATAATGCAGTCACTCCCTCTTTTTTGGTAGCTGTAGCATAAAGATACGATCTTTTCTTATCCCAAACAACATTATGCGCATTACCCAACTTCACCGTATTAGCTTTTGCTCCCAATACCTTAACCGTGTCAACCACAAAGGTATTGATTTCACCGGATTTAGATTCTGCCGTCACGATATTTCCATCGGGCAATACCTCCGCAGAGTGGGGATTCTGTCCGCAATTTGCGTAGAACATTAATTTATGATCGGACAAACGGATTAAAGCCACAGCTCCGCCGGAGGCAGTCATCAAGATATAGCGTCTATTGAAAACCGGTTTTACTTCACTCGGATTGACAAACCAACCCTGCTGTGCAGCAGGAACACAGGCAGTATAAGGATCCCAACTCCAAATATTGCGGTGCGTCTCCGCATCTCTGATGACAATAGCCCGTCTGGATTGTTCCGCCAGTACATAAGCCTTTTCCGGAAGTTGAAAGATTTCATTTTTTACTACAGGAGCGGCATCATCATCGGAACATGCTCCCAAAGCTATATTAAATCCTAAAAGGATTGCAAATAAACTAAACTTCTTCATGGTCATAACTATTTTAATTCTAAATATTCAATTTGTCTATTTAAAGTTTCCGTCAATCTATTGAACCGATTTTATATCGTAATAATCGATCAATGAATGAACTGAAAGATTCAACTGCCGCATCTGCGACAGAAAAGATTCATAAGGTTCGTATTCGATGGAAACCACTCCTTTATTAGAAGCTTTTCCGTTAGAATCGTAACCATCATTATACTCAAAATGTACCCAGCCTACACAGTTTCGAGTTTCAAGCAAACGAAGACAGAAGTTCTGATAAAACTCACCTCTATTTTTTTGTGTATGCACCAACCAGCCACCTCCTTCAGTATTAGCATATCCAGTTCCCTGATAACTGGCAAATGGCAATTCATTGTCAAGATAGAAACCTATAAAATGCCGGTCACCGGCAAATAAAGCTGACTTCTCTTGTACGAGACGATCTATGTACGTAGCAAATGTGGGTTCAAAAAGAAGAACTAAGCGATTATATTTGTCATCATCAAACGCGTAGCCCAAATTCTTACTCATATCCCACATAAAGGTACGAAGCAGATACAGATTCTCTGCATAAGCAATCTTTTGCGTCTTAGGGGTCAACAAGTTACCACGTACTGCAGCAGGAAATACTTCAATACGGTTCGAGCCATACGAAATATAGTTTATATGATTGTCTGCTAACAGTTTGCCAGTCTCTTCACTCCATCGCGCCTCACTACCGTATCGAGTACCGAAAGCCTTCTTATGAGCAGTAGATTCTCCCGGACGAACATGCTGAATTCCATGAATGATAACAGCTCCATTATCCGGATCGAGCAAATAAGAACGGCCTCCACAATTAGCCACTCGGAAAAAGCCTTCTTTTCCAACCACAGATGAAGGTTGTAAACCGATTCGTCCTCCCCATGCAGTCCGGCTATAATCCGAAGAGGGAGTATACCAATTCATATTATCAATGGTACGTGTTTCCCTTGAATCTGCCGTTGTCCATGCCTGGAAAGTTCCGTTCTGCCACTTCCGGTATTCTACATTCATAAAAGTATATTCATCTTTTTCCAAAGGAGTATCTTCTCCTTCCGGTTTCAAAGGTTCTATTTCGTTGGAAGAGGAGGAACAGCTAAGCGTCAACTGCATCAGTCCGACCAAAGATAAAAAGAGGAAATATCTATATATTATATGTTTTCTCATATTACTTTCAGCTACTGCACATTATTACTTAACCATCGTATTTGTTATCAATCGCATCTTTCGTATACTCTATCTACTGTTCACCGGGATAGCTGTTAATAACTCTCGCGTCGGCTATTAATAGAAAAGTTATCCTCCACTAGGAGAGAACTTCCTTCCCCCTTGTTGCAAACTTCTTTTATCCTTATTATAAACTATAAACGCAAGCTTTGTTTTTATAATTGCAAGTTTTGTTTTTATAAACGCAACTTGCATTTATAAAAACGTAAGCTTCGTTTATAGTTTGTATCGGACAGAGAGAAACTTTACTCCCAATGAAAGGGAAGTTTAGTCTTAATAGAAAAGAAGTTTTCTATTAAGACTTCAGGCGGTAGGTAATACTACCCTGCTTACTTCTTCTTAGGGAATTTGATTTCAACAGTTGCTATCTGTTTGGTCGTATTATTATCCATCTTACCGGAGACATCAAGAACTTTCATGACACCATATCTTTCTCCACCAGCACTTGAATTACCACTAGTCTTAAATCCAATCACACTACCGACAAAGTTATCAATTGTCATATACACTTTCTGATCGGCACTTCCGGCCAAATATTCATTCTTAATAGAGGAACGAGAAGCCGTATCGTAATCAAAGCCTGCCGGGAATAACACAAATTTTGTCATATTCTTAGCCGGCAGATTGCTCAAGGACTTTCCGCCCGATCCTTTATACAGACTATTCTTGCTATCTACATTCTCCATCGAATAGAAACGGAAAGAAAGAACACTATTAGCAGAATTTATAAAGAACTTTATATCAACATTCTTAGCGCTTTCCACACTGGAAATAGCTTCATCTACCGAATACGTTTTCATATCATTCAACGAAATCAGAGCGAACGGTTCGGCATTGGCCAATACATGACTGCCAACCTTAAGTTGGACAACTTCCATATTCACATAGGTCTTTACGATCCCTATAACTTCCTTGCCTTCCCGACCATCAGAAACAACCACCTTGAGTTGAGATGTTTCTTCTGTCAATTGCACCTTAGGGGTATAATCAAAATTCTTGTTATCGCCCACTATCTGCTCATGGAAAATTTCTGTACTTACTCCATTCTCCACCCGGAAGATAGCTACCTGTTTTACACCGCGAACGGATTCGATGTGCATCGGAACTTCCGTATCTACTCCTTCATCAGTAGTAATTAGCTCTTTACCCAAGGTCAATACAGGAACCGGAACTGTCTTATATGACACCTGCAAAGTAGAAATTGTGATATTACCATAGATATCTTCCGCTTTCACTTTAAAACCCTTATCGCCTTCTTTATATTCTATCAGTTCATCGTGCTCATACGTTTTGTCGCCATTCAGCACATCTCCGCCTTTCGGTGTTTGTCCGTCGGCAGAGACTAAGAATCTTTCTACTTTCTTCAAACCAGCTTCCGAAACAATTTTAAAAGTGGTACGAGGCATTACCGGATTTTCATCCATCTCATCATATACAATCTCTTCCGGATCGAATGTAATGACAGGACGTGCCATTACATCGGTAACAGCAATTGGTAAAGTCCCACTCGTAACATGATTCAGTTTATCCGTAGCTTCAATGATAAAAGCTTCATAATTTGCATTGTACTCCAAGTTTTCAGACAAGCTGTAAGAGTTGGGGTTAAAAAAGTCGGTTACAGTTTTATATTCTGTCACTCCCTCTACCGTCTGCAATTTCATTGTCACGCTCTGAAGCCCTGCCTGTGATTTAATAACAGCCACTACCGGCAGATTGTCTACTTTATTCAAATCAACGTCCAGCTGCTCCATAGGAAAATTAATCACAGGAGCTGCTGCATTAGGATCCAGTCCATCATTATCGTCGCCACAGGCAGCAAAGCCCAAGCAAAGTCCTAATATTAATAAGGTATATATTTTACGAATCATAATTAGTTCTCTTTTTAATTAACTGTGGTTATTTGGAATATTTGCAATAGTTCTCAAATATATGAATCACACCGTTTGTCGGCAGAATATTGCTAGTCTTAGCTTGCCGTTGCGGAGATTTTCCGTTGCTTCCGGTCTGATTTACCAGAATCTTACCTACTGCAGCCTGCCATGGATTTTTCCATACAGACATTGTCATCAATCCAGTCTCACCTTTCAGCATAGTCAAGACGAACATCGGTTCTACCTGCAATTGCCCATAAGAACTATATTCTCCATCTACAATATGATAAAGCAACATATTCTTCACCTTTTCTTTATCACAATCTGTAATGGAAGCTACGCCTGCAAATTCATTCTCCCGATAAAGCTGCATACCGGCATTATTCAAAGCCAGAAAAGTATATTTATTATCAGTCTGGGTATAATAGTCCTTCAAACCTGTATACTCGATAGCTGCTATCAACTCCGAGAACATATCTTTGTGATCCTGAAAATATTCCCATGCTGTCACTTTTACATACGGATCATCCACCGAAGGCTCATAATCATAGTTCTTTTGCAAGTCCAGGTCACAACCGGTCAATGCCAAAATTGTCCAACAAAAGAAAAGAGTCTTATATAATATTGTCTTTTTCATTGCTTCTACCTTTTTAGTTGTTAGTATTACCATAATACGTATTCTGCACAATCTTCGGATTTTCCAAAATATGTGAATAATGGATCGGGAAAAGTTCATTGCCGTCCTGCTCCATACCGTTAATAGGTTTCATCACTTCCTTCCACTTTCCGGTACGCAACAAATCAAACCAACGGCGTCCTTCACCGGCTAACTCCACCTGACGTTCACGCAAGATATAATTGACTACCTCTTCTTCTGAAGCAAAATCATTTTCAGTCAGTGTATTCAATCCGGCACGGTCACGTACAGTTTTTACTAAATCCAAAGCTTCCCCCCATTTTCCCTGATGAGCACGAGCTTCAGCTTGCAACAACATCATATCTGTGTAACGATAGATTGGATAGGCTACTTCGCATGTCTTATTCAAAGAGTTACTGATGTCACCTGCCATATATTTACGCAATTCATTTCCATTTTGGTAATTCTTCACTGTATAATCTTTACGTAAATCACCTTTCATATCCTTTTCATCAAAGATACTCATAAACTTATCAGATATGACTGCCGCACGATTCCCTGAACCGGAAAACCATTGATACATATAACTGTAACCATTCGTGCCGACTTCATCCATATTGAAATGAACAAGAAAAATAAACTCTCTGGAGTTATACTCATCATTTTCCGGTGTATCATCGGAAGGTTTATTAGTCAGCTCTTCCGTAAACATAGTATGCCAAGTAGCAATGCTAGGTTCGAAGTCTACAAAACGACCGCCTTTTTTGGAAGCAATAGTTGCCATCTTATCGATGGTCTGGTCAGCCAGATTATATTCTTTAGTCCACATATAAGCATCCGCCATGATGGCCCATACGCCACAGATAGAAATGCGTTTACGTTCGTAATTCTTGTTACGGTTTATCAGTCCTTCCGCTTTCTTCAGGTCCGGAAGAATGACATGTTCCAAAATGTAGTTTTTATCCGTACGCTCTTTGTAGATGGCCTCCGAATACTTTTCAGTAGGTTCTATAAACAAAGGTACGTCTCCCCAAACACGGATAGCATAGAAGTAGGCCAAAGCACGCAATGCATAAGCTTGTCCGAGATAGTCATTTCGGTCTGCCACATCAGGCATACTGATATTAGGAATATATTTAATAGCCAGATTTGCTTGGTTAATCATCTGATACAGAGTCGTCCACTTTGCACATTTCTCATCCGTAGACATCAGGTTGTTGATAACACGTGCCTGATCGGCCATTACCGGTGCTCCGGGAGCTACATTATCCGAACGGAACTCACCCCAATAGAAATAGTTCTCCCGTAAAGTGGAACGTAACAATCCATAGATTTCATTTATACCTGCCTTAGCGTCACGGGCAGTCTGCCACATGTCACCTGCCGGAATTTCACTTACCGGTTCCTCATTCAGAAAGTCTGAACAGCTATTCAATGATAGAGCCAGGCATACAGCTCCAACAAAATATTTTATATTCTTCATACGATATCTTCAATTAAAAGTTTGCAGAAAAACCAATACCATATTCTCTCTTTCTCGGATAACGGTAAGAGTCTTTACCTACCTGCAGAGGATTGTTGGTAGAGAATTCAGGATCGAATCCCGAATAGTTGGTCCATGTCAAAGCGTTGTTTACAAAAGCGTAGATATTTATATTCTTCAACATCAGCTTCTTTATCCAGTTTTCAGGAAGATCGTATGCTACACGTATGTTCTGTAAACGAATAAATGAAGCATCTTCCAGATAGAACGAGTTACCCATACGGGCATTGTTGTAATCATCATTATACGGACGCGGATAGATTGCCTGGTCACCCGGATGCAACCACATATTATGGATGACTTCCGGTGAAGGAGTAGTTCCGGTGTATTTGAACATATTACGATTATGTTCGGCTGCATTATAAATCTGTCCTCCCAATGAATAATAGAATCCTAAGTATAAACTCAAATTCTTCCAAGTCACCGTTGTATTCAAACCACCAGTTACATCAGGCATGGCATTACCGATCACCATACGGTCATTATCATCAATCACACCATCACGGGCTCCTTCCGGTTCTTCCCAGTTGTAATCTCCACCACGGAACGGTTTGCCGTTCGGCAACGTCTTCTGACGAATATTACCTGTATATTCTTTTCCATCCAACAAATATTTGTACTGAAATACACCATTCTCAAACACCGGAGTCAGTTGTTCCCATTTATCAGTGAAAGCATTCGATTCGTCGTATGCAAAGACACCGGCGCTTTTAAATCCGTAGAAGTCACCCACACGGCCACCTTCCTGCATCCACCAGATATCACCTTCCATATATGCCTTACCTTCAGACAGCTTCTCAATACGGTTGATGTTTCTGGAGATATTGAAAGAAGCATTCCACTTCCAGTCCTTCGTGCGGATAATATCACCGGTAACAGCTATTTCAAAGCCTCGGTTACTCATTTCACCGACATTGGTTTTCATATATGCAAAACCAGATTCTTTAGGCAATTGGTAGTTTGCCAGCAAACCGTCTGTATATTTATCGTAATAATCGGCAGTGACTGTCAAACGGCTATTCCAGAAATTCAAGTCCAGACCAAGGTTGAATTGTTTAGTTTCCTCCCATTTCAGATTGTCTTTACCGATACGAGTCGGAATAACGCCACCCACTCCGTCATAAATAGAATTCGGAGAATAAGAGTAGATATAGTCGTAATTGCCGATTGCTTCGTTACCCGTGATACCGAAACTTGCACGGATCTTACCATCTTCGAGAAACTTTTTCGAAAATTTCATGAATTTCTCATCCGAGAAGCGCCATCCCACAGATACGGAAGGGAAATTACCCCATTTGTTCTCTTTGGCAAAACGAGAAGAACCGTCACGACGCATAATGGCATTGAGCAAATATCTTCCTTTATAATCATAAGTCACACGGGCAAAAATGGAAGCCATAGAGTGATTGCTTAATGTGGAGCCTGTAGATGACAAATCTAGGTTTGCGGCAAAAGCATTCATTGTATAGATAAAATCTGTAGACGAGTTTATCCCCACAAATGTTTCGTTTTCATAACGCCACTGCTGTGCACTAACACCTACCATGGCCGTAAAATTATGATCTTTTATTTTGCGTGCATAAGTAAGGATGTCTTCATTCATCCAGTTCCAGTTCAGGTAATTATAAGAATAACCTTTATTCTGTTTCTGCCATTCATCGGTGATAAGACTCGGTTCGAGTTTTTTGCGTTTATCCAGATAGAAGTTGGCATTAATATTAGCTCTAAACTTCAAATACTTGTTGAATTTGATTTCAAAGAACTGGAAGAAGTTAGCCTTATAAGAATCAGTAAAGTCGGTGGTATAATTGACCTGCGCAATAGGGTTCTTCTGACCGTTAAACACTCCGACCAAAGAGCCATCCGGATAATAAGTATTGAAATAAGGACGACGAGTCAACACTGCGCTCAATAAAGTACCTTCATTCAGACCTTTCTTTTTAGAATAAGTCAAAGAAATACGGCTACCCATATTCATCCAGTCTGTCGGTGAATAATCGGAGTTGATACGAGTATTTAATCTCTGGAAACCTGTATTGGAAATAATACCTTTCTCATTATAATAACCGGTATTGATGAAATATTTCAGTTTCTTTGTACCACCACCTACACTGATATCCACCTGATCTTTTTGTGCAGTGCTTGTAATCATGTCCAGATAATCGTTATCCACATTAAAGAAAGAGTTCAACGGATCATTCAGTATATCACTACTTTCATCCGGATTACCTCCGCCGTATGTTTCAAAATACTCTTTACGATACTGGTCGTACAACAAACGTTCTTTACGGTTTGCTTGTGGAACCTTGTGAGACAATGTACCCCACGAGTGATTATACTTGATATCAATACGGGCTTTACCTTCCTGCCCACTTTTGGTAGTGATAATAATCACACCGTTCGCCGAACGGGAACCGTAGATAGCTGCAGAAGCGGCATCCTTCAAAATCTCCATAGAAGTAATATCATTGGTATTGATACCATCGATACTTTCCAAAGGAACACCATCTACAATATAAAGAGGAGTCACACCTTCGGCAGAGAACGTGGAAGTACCACGAATTTTGATAGAAGAAGATTCACCGGGCTGTCCGGAACCGGACACCACCTGTACACCGGCAGTAGTACCTTGCAGTGCTTCAAAAACATTAGTAGCCATTTTTTGCTCAATGGCCTCGCTTGAGATGGAAGTAATAGCTCCTGTTACATCACGCTTTTTCATCGTACCGTAACCCACTACCACTACTTCGTCCAATAACTTAGAGTTCTCTTCAAGCGTAATATTCATTGTTTTATCTTTCACTACCACATCTTTAGGGGTATATCCCATGAATGATACAGTCAAAGTAACTCCCTTCTTCGAAACATTCAATGAGAAATTACCATCTAAATCTGTAATTGTTCCATTAGATGTTCCCTTTTCCATCACATTGGCGCCAGGCAAAGGAAATCCTGTTTTATCCACAATAACTCCCTTCACTGCAAACCCGCCTTGAGCATAAGCCGGATTGACAAGGAAAAAGAGACTCAAGGAAATCAAAAGGAACGACTGAAGCAACCGCACTTTTGTCCTACTCTGCAAATTTTTCATAACTAGAATAAAATTAAATTGGTTAATTATCAAGGTTTTACTCACTACTTAATTAATTGGGAAAAATATATTGATTCTCTCCAATAAAATGCTATCTTTTATTTACTACATGGATATTTGTCTTTCATAATACTACACAATAATTATTATATTAGAATAAAGATTACACAGTACCCGGTCTACCAAATGAAAGTGTGTGCGGACACACCTAACCAAAGAAAACTCAAGTACAAGCTGGCATTATCCAACGCCACAAAAGTATCGCATTTGAATATATTGCACCCTATCGAATTGTTCGTTTTATCTAGTCTAAAAATCCAGATGACTTATTTTAATCACTTCACAGAGGGTTCGGAGGAGGTATTATGAGCTTTTCGGTATTGCGTAGGAGCAATATCAAAAAGTTCTTTAAAACATTTATTGAAGTATTGAGGATTTCCAAATCCTAACCGGTAAGCAATATCCGATATATTCATTTCCGGAGAATTCTGCAGAAAATATGCCGCTTTTTTCAGACGCAGATTCATGATAAAATTATTTGGCGTACTTCCCGTGATACCTTTTATCTTCTGGAATAAGACAGTACGTCCCACCCCCATCTCACGTGAGAAGACATCTACACTGAATTCGGGATTTTCCATATTATCTTCCACTACCTGCGTCGCTTGTTCGATAAACCTCTGATCGAGTTCATTCGTTGCAATCTTCTCCGCTTTGCTATCCAGCTGATGGGCATATTTATTCTGTAAAAGTCTGCGGGTATTAATCAGATTATTGCATTGCATCACCAGCCGCCGCATATTAAACGGCTTCACCACATAAATATCCGCTCCAATTCTCAATCCTTCCAACTCACGTTCGGGCGCACTAAGGGCAGTCAGAAGAACGACAGGGATATGACAAGTTTCAATATTGTTCTTAATTTTGGCACACAATTCCGTTCCGGGCATTCCGGGCATCATAATATCCGAAATAACCAGATCAGGCTGCATCATTTTTACTTTTTCATACCCTTCCTCACCATCACTTGCAGTTTCAACCGTGTACAATGGAGAAAAGATATCTACAAGGATATTTCTGATTTCTTCATTATCATCAATAACCAACAGCTTGCAGTCAGTAGTCCCACTCTCACTTTGAGCCGTCTGTACCTCCTTAACCAATAGTTCTTTATCTTCCGAATAATAAATATATTCCTTATCCTGCTCCGGTTCAATCCGGGAAACAGAAGAATCAAAGTGAGCATCTCCTTTCTTCAGAGTGACCTTAAAGCATGAACCTTTCCCCAACTGGCTTTCTACAGTTATATCTCCCTGATGAGCTTTCACAATTCCCTGACTTAAAGCCAGCCCGATACCCGTTCCTCCATACTGTCCGATATTCTCGGCCTGATAGAACCGCTCGAATATCTTCACGTAATCTTCCTCGGATATTCCTGCCCCATTGTCTGAAACGGAAAACATACATTCATCCGCTCCATCAGCCAATTCCATACTGATACTTCCACCGTCTGAAGTATATTTAAAAGCATTCGACAGCAGGTTATTAACCACTTTCTGCAATTGCATACGATCTCCCCACACGAGGCATTGCTCACAGTCAGCATGCAAAACAAACGAAATATTCCTGTTAGCTGCCAATTCTTTGAACAATACATAATGCTCTTTGAGTAAAGAATATAAATCAAATTGAGAAACTTTCAGTTTCAAAAGTCCCTGCTCCTGTTTCCGGAAATCAAGCAACTCCGTTATCAATGATTTCAGGTTACCGGCATTTTTATGTATATTCAGTAATTTCGAATAAGCATACGTAGACAACTTACCGGAATTCAACAACAGATCAACCTGCCCCAGGATAAGGGTAATAGGGGTTCTGATTTCATGTGAGATATTAGTGAAGAAACGCAGTTTGGATTGGTTCATTTCTTCAATATATTGTTTCTCACGAAGTTCAAAATCCAATGATGTTTTCAAGAACAGCCGAATTCTATATTCTCTCACCACAAAGAATAGAATCGTCAGAATCACACACACATAAATAGTATAAGCCCACCAGGTGGCATAAAAAGGTGGCGTGATCGTTATATGAAGAGATCTGATTACTTCCGGAAAGTTCTTCAGTCTGATCTCAAAAACATAATCGCCCGGAGATATATTTGTATAGGTAATATCATTCCCCAAACGATTCTCACTCCATTCGTCATTAGAACCTATCAACCGGTATTCTACCTCACCACCGCCAATATGCAGAAAGTTGTCTGTCGAGAAACCGATAGAAAACACATTCTGCAAATAATTCAATTTAATCCGGTCGGTATAGGCAAAGGACTTATTTAGGATGCCGGTTTGATCGCCTGTGGTAATCTCTTTATTATTGACATACAAATGCGCCAACTCCAAATCATATATTTTCGGAGGATAGGACAAACTACTTTCACGAATGGCAACCAGTCCGGTAGCTCCTCCCATATAAATATCATGATTGCGGGATACATGCATGGATTTCCTATTAACAAGAGTCAGCGGAAATCCTGTTTTAGAATTGAAGTTTATCACTTTCCCCTCTTTCTGTTCCAGCATTGACAATCCATGCCCGGTACCAATCAATAAATTCCCGGAAGGGGTTTCCCCCAGTACCCTGATATTTTCTCCCGACAACACACTTTCAGAAGTATGTAAACGAAACAAACGTTCTTTCTTATCCAGCAAGAAAAGTCCGTTGCCATGTGTCCCTACCCAAATATTTCCCTTTCGATCTTCATAGATAACATTGACCAACTCTTTTTGAGATCTGACCCGTTTCTTCAGACTTATCCTATAGGTTTCAAACCGCTTTTCATCAATCACATAGGCTACACAACCGTCGTCGGCAGCAAACCATAATCTGTTTTTCGAATCAAGCAATAGGGTGTTATAATTATGTGTAAACAGTTCCTTCTGATGAAACAACACCTCGGATTTCAAGGTCTGTTTATCCAAACTCACAATAGCGGATGTTGTCCCGACATACAATTTACGAGGAGTATCCGCCAAGGCAAACAGGGCTTCTCCTACACTTTCTTCTCCAAGCGGTTCGAGATTATAGATATCATTCCGATAGTTATTAAGATGAAAACAATTCACCTTATTGGTAAAGTCGGCTGCAATCCATAAGCAATTATTAGCCTCATCAAAAACAACATCTTTCAGGTAGTCCGTACTGAAATGATATCCCGTATGCGCATTAAAATGCTTGAACTTTCCCTGTTCCGGTTGATATAAATCTAATCCCCCTCCTTCCGTACAAATCCAGATATTTCCGGCTTTATCTTCTGCCATAGCACCGACTACCGGAAAAGACAATCCGGTGTCCGAAGCATGATAATGTACAAAATGCTGATATTCCGGAGAGAAAAAGTTCACACCACCCCAATAGGTTCCCACCCAGACTGTTCCTTGTTTATCCGTATAAAGAGACGTCACCGAACGATTGGACATAGCATCCACCCGGTTAGGATCAGCCTGATAATGGAATATTTTCCCGGTAGCCACTTCAATCTTACTCAATCCACTTCTGTAGCCTACCCATATATTCCCTTCCAGGTCCTGACATAACGCTCTCGCCATATCATCCCGAACCGTGTAAACACTCTTATCATTATATTCATAGTGATGTATGATCGTACCTTGAGGTGAAAAACAGAAAACGCCCTGATCCTGTGAACCGATCCAGATATTCTGGTCGTTACTTTTTATCAGTTTCATCACTTTAATTCCAGGCAAGTGAAGTGATATTGATCCACAAGTATCTACACGCATCACCCCACCCTCTTTCAAAGCAATCCAGAGACTTCCTTCGGAACCTTCCACCATCGTCGGGCCACTATCCGGCAACTGCAAATCGGCATACATCGGTTTCAAGAGGCGGGTATTCTTATCATATAAGAACAGTTTCCCTCCTTCCGCAATCCACACTCCCGTCTTTCCTTTGGCAAGAGTGGTGGGAGAAGCCACCGGAAGAATATAATATTTCTCTGTTTCAAGGTCGAACTGGAAAAGTCCGGTAGAGGCCAACAGGAAAAGACTTCCCTGACCGTCTTCCACCATTTGAGTCACATATAAATTACCATAACTGATAGAGTCGTTATGAAAGTGGTTGAAGACTTTGATGTGATTGCCATCGAAACAATTCAGCCCGTCCAAAGTGGCAATCCATATACGCGATTTCTCATCCTGGCAAATATCGCTCACCGTTATTTGCGACAATCCATCTTCCACACCCAATGTTCTGAACTTGTATTCCTGTGACCGGAGTGGAAATACAAATCCAAAAAGAGATAGCAGAATAAAAAAATGGATCTTAGATAGTCTTTGTTCGCGCATATCAAGAATGATGGTTTATAGCACACATTAATCTCGTCACAAAAGTAACAGTTTTTATGATATTCCCAAAATCAGAGCAAAATAACTAATAGATATAGACTTCACCCTATTTTATTCTTCCCGTCCGAACGAACGATATTCCAACGGGGTAAGCCCTGTACGTTTCTTGAAAAAAGAGAAAAAATATTCGGTAGACTGGAAACCCAGAAAAAAAGAAATCTCTTTCACGGATTGGGAAGTTCCTACTAACATTTGTTTGGCTTTACGGAGTTTCAATTCCTGGAAATATTTGGCAGGAGCATAACCAGTATACTCCTTGAAAACACGTCGAAACCATGAATAACTGATGTTAAGCCGCATTGCTAACTCTTCCGGATCTACATTACCGGAAACATTTTCATTCATGATGATTTTCGCCTGTTCTATCTTCTGATCCACATCACTCATCTCGAAAACTTTATTCTTGGAGACAGAAAGTATCATACCTATCATGTGGAGCACAATCCCGGAAAGATATTGTTGCGCGGAAATCTTATCCGCTTCAGCTACAGCAAGAGCACGGGAGAACAAGGAAACCAACTCTTCATTAATACCGATTTCCAATATTTGCTGCTCCTGCGACAAAAAAGCATCATTAACGATGGCATCTATCATTGGCCCCTCAAAGCCGATGTAATATTCCGTCCAACCAGTCTGCCGTAACGGGCGGTAAGTATGCCATTGCCCGGGAAACAATACCATCAGCCGGCCTTTACAAACCTGCTTTTCAGAAGTGGAATCGGATGAAAACAAACCACGCCCTTTTGTGATATAGACCAACTGATATTCGCGAAGCACCCTTCCTTTTTCCGCATTAAAAAAGTAACCGGAGGGATGCTCTTTCAATGGATAAGGTGAATCAGGAGGGATAGACTGATAGCCGACGGTATTCACCCACAGCCCGAATTTACGGTCCATGTCATTTACAATCAGATATTTAAATTCCAATCCCAAACTATTATCCTCGATCATATCAGAGTGTTTTCATGTAATTGAGTTGGACAAAAATAGGAATTATTTTCAGAAAACACACGCAAGGGTATAAAAAAACATCCGGAGTGTACTTTCAAGTATCCCCGGATGTTTATATAAAAACAAACTTTACTATGACGAGATTTAGAATGCTTTATGATACAAGGCTTCAATATCCGCTACCGAAGTAGGACGAGGATTACCACCTGTACAAACATCATTGAAAGCAGCTACAGCCAATGCAGGAATGTCTTCTTCTTTCACATTGATTTCATGCAATTTCTGTGGGATATTAATGCTGATAGAAAGTGCTTTCACAGCTTCAATAGCAGCTTTAACGCCCTCCGCTTCACTCATTCCGGTAGTGTCCACTCCCATTGCTTTCGCAATATGGATATATTTCGGAGCAGCCGGAGATTCAGCATTGTATTCCATCACATACGGCAACAGCAAGGCATTAGCTACCCCGTGAGGAGTATCATAGAATGCACCCAACGGATGAGCCATTGAATGAACTATTCCCAAACCGACATTCGAGAATCCCATACCGGCAATATATTGTGCCTGCGACATTGCTTCGCGGGCTGCCACATCTTTACCATTGTCTACGGCTGCTTTCAGATTTTGTGCAATCATCTCAATAGCCTTCAATTCGAACATATCGCTCATTACCCAGGCACCGGGAGTAATATAACTTTCGATGGCATGTGTCAAAGCATCCATACCGGTAGCGGCAGTAAGCCCCTTCGGCATTGAGTACATCAGTTCGGGGTCTACGATAGCCACGGCAGGGATGTCGTTCGGGTCTACGCAAACCATCTTCTTACGGGCATCTTCATCAATAATCACATAATTGATAGTTACCTCGGCAGCCGTTCCGGCAGTAGTAGGCAGTGCAAAGGTAGGTACAGCTTTGTGTTTGGTATCAGCTACACCTTCCAGAGACTTCACATCCGCAAAATCCGGGTTATTCACAACAATACCGATTCCTTTGGCAGTATCGATAGAAGAGCCACCACCCAAAGCAACGATAAAATCGGCTCCGGAAGCTTTGTAAGCTGCCACACCGTTTTGCACATTTGCAATAGTAGGGTTAGCCTTTACATCGCTATAAAGTTCGTAAGGAATCTGGTTCTCATCAAATACTTTAATGATTTCAGCAGCCACACCAAACTTGATAAGGTCTTTATCTGTTACAAAAAAGGCTTTCTTAAAGCCACGTCTAGCTGCTTCCACAGCAATCACACTTCGGCATCCGGCACCGAAGTAAGAAGTTTCGTTTAAAATAATTCGATTCATGGTTGTGCTATTTGTTGTTTTATTTAGGCAGATTGAAAGCAACAGTCATTTCTTTCATCTGTTCCTGACTCATACCATCCGGTTCGAAGCCCATATTTTTCGCTGCGATATAGATGAGAGCCGATTTATTAAGTACATCGATCTGATCGAACGCCTGCATCGCATCGCAATCAACTGCAAATACACCATGTTTCTCCCACATCACAACATCATAATCCTGCAATTCCTTGATGGTAGCTTCCGCCAATTCTACAGAACTAGGCAATTTATAAGGAATGATACCCAAACCACGCGGGCAGAATGCCTTTGTTTCGGGAATCATACTCCATAACAAATTAGTAGCCACATCTTTTTCCAGGAACTTCGGACAATGTGTCATGGCAATCAGTTCGATCGGGTGTGTATGTACAGATGCTTTATAAGGAGAGTTTTTACTCAACAGGTCATTATGTACGCTCAAGTGAGAAGGCAATTCCGATGTCGGAGCCACAGCCTCGTCCGCAATAATTACGTAGCTGGCACAGTCGTCCAGAATACGGATTACCGAACCATTTTCCATCGGCCAGCGAGCTAAATCACGCATGCGCTTATTCGTTCCCTTGCAATAGAAATAACATCCTTTCAGATAAGGAAGAGTCACACCGATAGATTTAACTTCACTGATCGGTTTCATCTGACGGATTTCATCATCTACAAACTCTGTGATATTAACAGTGATATTACCACCGTTACGTTCAGCCCATCCTTTCTGCCACAAGTATCCGGCAACTTCTGCTACCTTATTTACTTCTTTGGCAAGTCCCGGACGATTCTCTAAAATTGATTTCATTCTATATATAATTTTAATTAGGCATGGATTACACTGATTTTGCCGCAAGTTATAAAAAAACCGCGTAATCCATGTAATCCACACCTAAATTTTTTAAAACAAATTTGGAAACACTAATGAGAAGATAAGTACGATCAGACCAGCTATCAGCACAGTTATGGTCTTGTTTGACACACCTTTCCATTCTTTCAGAATAATTCCCCAAACATTACTAAATGTGACATTCAATGCCATCAAAATACACCAGGAGAAAGCCAGCAATACCGGACTTTCCGTAAGGAAACTCTTACCCATTTCCAGTCCGAAGAACTGCATGTACCATAATACGCCAGCCAACGCACAAAAAACTAAATTATTGCCCCAGACTTTTCCTTTAGCATAGTCACCCATCGATTTATTAGCCACATTCTGTTGCAGGCAGTAAACTGCATTTGTCAGGAACCCGCCAAATGTAACCAGGAAAATCACCGGGAGACCGGCGTAAAGTCCTTCCACTCCACCGGCTAAGGCAGCTTCCTTGATAGGTGTTCCTGCATCCAGTCCCAAAGCGAAGCAAGCACTCATGACACCGGCCAGGAGTGCAACCAGTAACCCTTTTGTCAATGCAAAGTCTTTTACAGCAGCACGTTTTTCTTCTTCGCTCATGTTTTGCGCACGCAAACTACCGGCATACCCGATAATAGCAATACCTGCCAACGTGATGCAAACACCCAACAAAAGAATCAGCCCGTTACCTTCAAACAAGTTTGTACCTGCAAAAAGAGCCGGAAGAAGGGTTCCGAAACCGGCACAAGTCCCTAATGAGATACTCTGTCCCAACGCAACCCCCAGATAACGCATGGAAAGTCCGAAAGTCAAACCGCCTACTCCCCACAGGATACCATAAAAGATGCTCATTCCAGCACCTCCCGCTCCCCACAAGTCGAACAAACTGCTCTCTTGGGGTACACCCAGTAGTGAACCCAGAAACGGGAACACTAACCAGGCAAATACACCTTGTATTAACCAGAAGCTTTCCCAGCTCCATTCCTTTACCTTTTTAATAGGCACATAAGAACTGGACTGGCAAAAGCTACCGATGGCTATAATCAATAAGCCGATTAAAATATCCATAACTTATCGTTTAGAAGTTACTTCGGCTTCGTACTTTTCGATTTCTGCGATGAAATCTTCACCTACAGGAACATTATTCTTCAAGCAGAACATATCCCAAACTGCATTCCAAGGCAGCGCTTTTTCTTCTTCGAGCAGAGCCAAACGCTGGAATCCCTGTCCGTTTGCTTCGTATTCACGCAACTTCGCAATCGGTTCGAGCAAAGCACGAGTCATACATTTCTGTGCTGCACGGCTACCAATCACATAAGCGCCAATACGGTTGATAGATGCGTCGAAATAGTCAAGACCATAATGTACACGGTCCAAAGCACCGCAACGAACGATTTCGCTGAACAGTTCCATAGTCGGGTCATCCATGATAGTTACGTGGTCTGAATCCCAACGAACCGGACGGCTTACGTGCAACATCAATTCAGGAACATAAAGCAATAATGAAGATACTTTATCAGCTACACTTTCTGTCGGGTGGAAGTGACCGGTATCCAAAGTAATCATCTTATTGCGAGAAGCACCGTAACCGATATAGAAATCGTTAGAACCTACCGTGTAGCTTTCCAGGCCGATACCGAACACCTTAGATTCGATACAATCTTTCATATTCTTATATTCGGTAGCGAAAATCTGATCCAAAGAATCTTTCAACAACGCACGATATTTCATTCGGTTTACAGTGATATCCTTGCTTCCGTCATGCACCCAAAGGTTCATGATACATGGATCGCCCTGTGCCTTACCCATTTCTTCCGCAACGGCACGACAGCGTTTGGTATGTTCAATCCAGAACTGACGGATACCTTCATCAGGATTAGAAAGTGACAAGTCACCTGATTTCGGATGAGAGAAAGAAGTAGAGTTGAAGTCAAGTTTCATGTTATGTTCTTTACCCCATTCTATCCAACTCTTGAAATGTTCCGGTTCCACTTGGTCACGGTCTACCACCTTACCTTGGAAATCTCCATAGATTTCATGCAAGTTCAAACGATGAATACCCGGGATATAAGAAGCAGCTTTCAAGATGTCAGCACGCAGTTCATCAATGTTACGAGCTTTGCCCGGATAATTACCGGTTGCCTGGATACCTCCGGTCAATGAACCGGCCTGTACTTCAAATCCTGCAACGTCATCAGCCTGCCAGCAGTGAAGTGACAGATGAAAATCCTGCATAGTTTTCAATACTTTTTCGGTGTCTACACCTACTGCTGCATAACGTTCCACAGCAATCTCATACGCTTTCTGAATCAGTTCTTCTTTTTTCATGATATTCTATTAGTTAAAAAAATGATTATTCTGTCGGTTGTTCAATATACTATCGAACGCAATTCTTAAAATGGATATAAGCCGCATCCCAAGCTTCCGTATCTTGCGGCTGATAAGTTTTCAACGGGATAGAGCGATTGATTAACTGGCGCATACCAGCAACATCCGTCGCTTCGCCTGCTGCCATTGCCTGAATCATCACATTACCGATAGCTGTCGCTTCAGACGGACCGGCTACCACAGGGATTCCTATCGCATTGGCAGTAAACTGGTTCAGCAAATCATTCCGGCTACCGCCGCCAATTACGTGCAATGTATCAATCGGACGGGGAGAAAGCGAACGTAAATTCTCCAACACCTGGCGATAACGCAAAGCCAGACTTTCAAAAATACAGCGCACCACTTGTCCGCGTTTCTCGGGAACCGACTGTCCGGTAGCCCGGCAATATTCTGTAATAGCTTTTTCCATGTCCGCAGGATTCGCGAAACAGTCATCATCCGGATTAATCAGACTACGGAACGGTTCACAAGCATCCGCCTCACTGATTAATTCAGGATAACTTGTATCTCCCCAATTCAGACGGCAACGTTCCAACAGCCACATTCCACAGATATTCTTCAACAGACGGATGGTTCCTTCCACACCACCTTCATTGGTAAAGTTCAACGCTTCTGTTTCGGCATTAATCACCGGAGCATCCGTTTCAACTCCCATCAATGACCAAGTTCCGCTACTCAAATAAGCAAAGTTGCGATCCAATGCCGGAACGGCAGCAACAGCAGAACCGGTATCATGGCCGGCTACCGCAATCACAGGAATTGCACCCAGTCCGGTTATCTTTTGCACTTCTTCCGTCAATACTCCCACCTTTTCACCCGGAAATACAAAACGTCCGAAATTCTTTTCACTCAAACCTACTGCTTTCAGCAACTCCGGTTCCAAACGGCGTGTCTGCGCATTCACCAACTGGGCTGTCGAAGCAATCGTATATTCCGTCACCATCTCTCCGGTAAGCATATAACTCAACGCATCCGGCATAAACAGAATTTTATCTGCCGCCTCCAACGCACTGTCGTGATTGCGACGTAAAGTATCTAATTGGAAAAGTGAATTAAAATTCATAATCTGAATACCCGTTTTACCATACACTTTGCTACGGGAAATACGGGAGAAAAGAGCCTCCGGTGCTCCTACTGTATGCGGGTCACGATATGCATAAGGCTGGCGAAGCAAGTTACCGTCTTTTCCGACACATACAAAATCCACTCCCCAAGTATCGATACCGATAGAAGCAATGGATTCGCCACGATGAGCAACCAACTTCAATCCGTCAATAATGTGACGATATAATGCATAAATATCCCAATAGAAATGTCCACCTACTTCAATCAGGTGGTTAGGAAAACGATTAATCTCTTCCAGATTCAATCCGCCTTCAATGAAAGTTCCTAAGATTGTACGGCCGCTCGTTGCGCCCAGGTCGACTGCAAAAAAGTTTTGTTTCATGGTATTCTGTCTATATATTTAAGGCATCCATTTACCTACATGGCAAAGATAGGCGATTCCCTCCTCCTTTTCCTTATGTATTTTGATTGAAAGGGTATACATTTTGACACAAAAGACACAATACAATTGCAAATATAAACAGATTCACATTTTCCCTACACCTCTGTATAGGTACTAGTAAACGGTATAAAGCCATCTTTGCTAAATGGATTTATACCGTTTACAATATATAAAATACCTATTTTATGATGAAATGATTAAGGTCTACTTTCTTTTTACTATAATATGAGTTGTTACACGACGTTGTCCATAGTGGTTAAAGACTCCATTATCAGTAGGATAATTGACAACATCTGTTTTTGCCGCTCCTTTCCCCTTCACATACATAGTAGTAGATCCACCACCATCCATATTAAGTGCATATTGAGGATTGAAATGCTTTTTGAGGAATAAGGTTACTTCTTTTGCGCTCATACCTTCCGCCTTACCAGCCCAGCGCCCATCAATAGTGACTAACAACAAATCTTTATCCTCTGTCACAGCAACCACCGTACGAGGATGACGTACTCCTTGATGTCTGCGATAATCTTCATAGTCAAAAGACTCCAATTGTTCCATAGTATAATTACCAACAAAAGTTTCACCTAACGGATTGTAATCGTCAATCAGTGTGGGGGCACTAGCTAACAAATACTTTGCAGAATGTTGTTTATATGTATCAATTGCAGCCTTTCCATTTCTGCCGCCATATATAATTCCAACATCAGATTTTCCATCCGAATAAAGCGCACCATCATGTTTCCAGTATCGTAAATGTCCCTCCGGTAGTGTCACTTCAGAGATATTAGTTCCATTGATACGAATATAAATAGCTTCCTGTTCATACCCACCATTAATACCACCAATAGCCCCACGTACTTGTGCTGTAGTTGAAAGAGAATCTCCATTATTATATGTAAATTCAACTTTGTACTTATTGGAAAGTAAATCAATTTCCAGCACATTTACAATCTGTTGAGCCTTACTCACATCGTCATACCGTTCATAGTTATAATAAATAAAACCATCATCGATAGAATCAATTTTCCATTCATCTTGGACATTCTTCTGTAGAGTCGGAACTTTTACAACGGAAGGGTTGTCCGGTTCGTCCGGTTCATTTGGTGTTACCGGCTCTGTAACATCCGGTGTTTTGGGGTCATCATTGATCCCATCACTTCCACAAGCGACAACTAGACAAAAAAATACGGATAAAAAAGCAATTGTTAACTTCGTAAACTTCATAATATAATTTTTTAAATAAACATATAGATTCCCTATTCGTATCATTACTTATCATTAAAAGATTTCAATAATGGAGTTACGCCTGAAAGATCCCATATATCTGTAGACCAACCTATTTTCTTAGCAGCATCTACACTATTTTCCGTAGTAATACCATGGCAAATTGCAGTTTTATTGTTACCCCAATCATAAGTTCCGGCAGTATTAGCATCGGCCCCCGTCATACCTTTGTTGGGTCCCCATGCGATAATCATATCTTTTTTCGCATAACAATCCGTAGCCTTCGTATAGGTATTTGACTGCCATCCAATAACACGTCCTGATACAGGTTCACCGTCAATCTGTTCATTCCAAGCGATACAACCTTTTATTGTAGGATTATTGCCATTAAGTCCTCCGGCAATACCACCTGCATTTCCTGTACTATAAAGAGTTCCTGTCGCAAAACAGTTTTCAACAACTACAGCATTCCTTGGTTCAGCAACAATACCACCGGCACGAGAAGACCCGATTACTTTTACATCTGCATAACAATTCCGTACAGTACCTTTAGCAAAAATGCCACCAATACCACCCACTTGCTGTATGCCACTTACAGTACCAGACACATATACATTTTCAATCAAACACTCCAAAGCATTTGTTCCCAAATAACCGGCAACAATACCCGTACAAGAAGAACCATATCCAATAACTTCCGCATTTTCAAAGCGCACATTACGACATGAACCATTCATTACCCCAAAGAAACTGGCGTACCGAGAACTGATCTCACAATGTAAATTTCTAATCGTATGTCCCTTACCATCAAAATGAATCTTTATATCAAAACGGTCAACAGGCTCACCCGTATTCAGCGGTTTCCAGTCAATGCCAGTCATATCAACATCATTCGTCATTTCGAAATAATAAGTTTTATCAAGTTCTACAACAGACATCATGTTCCTCATATGATTCCTATTGCTAATCAAATAAGGATTATCAACCGTTCCATCACCACCGTCAAATAAAGAAGAAGCTGCAACATAGATCACAGTAGACACTGTACCTTCGCCTTCATGATCATACTGTCCATTTCCAACCGGATGATTCACTACGCCTTTACCTGATGTCCATAGCGTGGAAGAACTTCCGTCAGCCAAACAAACCGCATTCTTCATCCCCAATGTTTTGGCAATAAAAGCTGCCTCCTCAAGTGTTGCACCATCAGCATTTCCCGTTATAGCACCATCAATAGTAAGCAGCATCATTTTTCCCTGAGCAGTTATCCCAATCACAGACCGAGCCATACGTTGTGTATAAATAGCATCTTGAGGAAACGAACACACTTTCCCTTCCATAAGTAACATTGGACCTGATGCTAAAGCTGATTCATATTCATCTTCCACATCCGTATAATCTGAAAACGTACAAGACTTCACATCTACAGAACCTTCCGCATCAATAGCAATCACTCCGTTCACTTTACTGGCAGATTCGATCGTAGACGCAACCTTCACCACCTTATCCACCATAGTAAATGTAGACGGATTTCCGGAAATAGAATAACTGCCATTGATAGCAAACAATGCTTTTTTATCTTTAGCAATCATACTAGTTTTGGCAGGAGTATCACATACAGCAACTCTGGTAGAAAACATAGTCGTCGGATATACCACATAAGAAACGCTTTGGGTAGTCCCCCACATGCTCGCTTGTGCCGTACAAACAGCTGCCCCGTTACCTAAATCCGTTTTTTCCCAAGATGCTCTCATAAGAGCCAATGAATCCACATCCCATTTAATTTCTTGGTTGAAATCTTTTTTCAACATTTCGCTATAATCTGAATTATCTCCAGAGTCACTACAACTATAGACTAACGCCAATAGAAAAGACATATATAAATATTTCATTTTCATTATTTTCTCCATTTAAAATTAAAAAATAAGTCCATCATTCCAACCCGGGTTCTGCGTTAATGCTCCATTTGTTAAAACACGATCCTTTGTTGGTATCGGGTACAAGTAATCCTTGTCCTCATTCCATACTCTTTTGATACTTTGATGAATAATCAAATTACCACTTGTCTCATGATCCAAGCTAAGTTCACCACCTATCTCAAACTGATCTACACAAGAAGAGTTTCCTTTATCAGTACTCAAATACAGATAAACATCATTCGTTCCATCACCGTCCAAATCATATTCACCCGGACCGGGAAAATAAATACCAAGAAATGGTTTTTCAAATATTTTACCTTCCTTCCAACGCATGATATCATAATATCTAAAGCCTTCCATTACCAGTTCTATAGCGCGTTCACGTCTAATTTCAAGGATAATCCCCTGATTATCGTCACTTTCCACGTGCGGATACCACTCCTTCAAATAAGGGTCCGGATTAGCATTTGCTGTTGCCATTAATAAATTCGGCATATTTACACGAGCCCTTAGCTTATTAATTGTTTTATTCAAATCATCCTGAGTCAATGTCCCCAATTCTGCTTTTGCTTCCGCACAATTCAAATAAACTTCGGCTGTACGAAACAATGGCAAATCAGATTCAGAAGACATATCATATTTAACTCCACAATCGTACTTCTTCAGATGATACCCTAATTTTGCCAACTTAAAGTTTGGCAGATATTTTTTCCCGTCATCACGTACATATCCTGCTGCACGAATCGTTTGTGTCAGACGCGGATCACGGTTTTTCATCTCTTCCACAAATCCAATAGTCTCATAATTACTCTTATCTGTAAAACGAGAACCATCTTTCATCAGATAAGAATTAACAAAACGCTTTGTCACACCTGAATTTGCCTCACCAGGAGAATTGCAAAATGCCTGTACAATATTAGTCAATCCCAAAGCTGCATTGTAATCTTTCGCCAGGATTATTTCCGTGGGTTCAGCATTCAAAGAGCCAAATAAATTGAAATAAGGGGTAGAACCTGCCGTATAAACTGTATAACCACTCTCATTGATAAAGATATCCGATGCGGATGCACATTCACGAAGATACTTTTCCCAATCATTCAAACCATGATACTTTCGAAATGTACCTTCAAACAAACAAATTCTGGATTTTAAAGCCAAAGCAGTCCAACGAGTCACCCGGTATACATCTTTTTGTTTTCTCAAATTATCAATCGCGAAATCAATGTCCTCCAATACTTTCCCCATTACAAACTCACGAGAATCTCTAGGTTTACTCAAAGCTTCCGTATCAGCACTTCCAATCACATAATCATACCATGGCACATCTCCAAAACGCCTCACCTTTACAAAATAAAAATAAGCTCTAAAAAAACGTGCCAAACCTTCATAATGATTCCGTACTTCCTCATTCTGGCAACGATAAATGTTCTCCAGGCAGAAATTAATATCACGAAGGGCTCCCCAACCCCAACCATCGAAATTAGAATCTGTTTCAGGTATAGTGCGTTGCCCGCTAATCGCTTTTTCCAAGATAGGCTGAATAATTACATCACCGTAATCTTTAAACACTCCTGTACCCGAAATACAAGCGACATAGAAATTGTTTGAATACAATTCTAACTCGTTTTCTGTTGTAAAGAATGTTTCCGGTGTAATTTTATCTTCCGGAAATTTATCCAAAATACTTTCACAAGAAATCATTGCCATCAGAGGCAAGAGCATCCATATTTTATATTTTATACTACTCATATTATCCTAGTTTTTATTTTCCATTAAAAAGTCACATCAATTCCAAATGAATAGGTCTTACTCATTGGATAAGAAGTCACGTTCGTATGACCACTTTTCCAGCTCGTAGAAGCCCCAGCATGTTCCGGATCAATATAATTACTATGTAAAGGGCTGAATGTAAAAAGATTCTCTCCACTAAAATAAACCCTGACACGTTCCATATGCAAAGCCTTTAGCCAAGTACGTGGCAAAGAGTAACCGACTGTTACATTTTTAAGACGGCAATAAGCCACATTTTGCAAATAGCGAGTATTAGGTTTAGACAACTCACGTGGATTAACATCCAATGCCACATAGCCTCTCGGACGTGGGAAATAAGCATCCGGATTATCTTCTGACCAAACATCTGTCAAGAAATCCTTCGGAATAAAAGTACAATAAGGACGGGCATAGGGACCCCAGAACAGACTAGTTTCACCATTGGGATACCAATGTTGGCGACCGACGCCTTGCAACAAAGCAGAAAAATCAATTCCATTCCAATCTGCAGCTAATCTGACAGAATATGTATATCTTGGTAAAGAATTTCCAATCACTTTCTGATCCTTCACATCGTTTGCCGATAAAGTAGGAGAAATAATATTATCGCCATCCAAGTCCACATATTTCACATCCCCCGCATGGAGACCTTGAGATTTTACAGAAATATTCAATATATTATTTACGTAACTCTGATTTACCGGATAGTTTTCAGCTTCTTCATCAGTTTTGAAGAGACCATCAACAACATATCCCCAAATCTCTCCCAGTTGTTGTCCTTCATATGGAGTGCCCAATGTTTTGTTATCATTGTTATACTTTGTCACTTTAGTCGTATTATCAGCCAAGCCTAGTACGACAGAATAATGGAACGCTTTTCCCTTTAGATTAAAAGAATCATTCCAACTAATCGATGCTTCCCAACCTTTCGTACGTAAGTTAGCAGCATTTGTTTTTGGAGAAGAAGCACCATATACATTCGGAAGATCCTTGGAAGCCATCAACATATCTTTCGTATCACGTACATATATATCAGCCGTCATATTCAAACGATTATTCAATAGTCCGAGATCCAAACCGATATTTTTTGTAACAACCGTTTCCCAAGTGAAATCAGAAGCATTCGGAGCAGAGATACTAGCACCTGACGCTTTATTTTTATCACCAAAAGCATAAGAAATTGTACCACCAGAAGATATAGTCTGCAAATAGTCATAATATCCGACTTGTTGGTTTCCTAATGCTCCCAAAGAAAAGCGTAATTTCAAATTACTAATTTGTTTACGTAATGGTGCAAAGAACTTTTCTTCATTAATTCTCCACCCGGCAGAAACTGAAGGGAAAAAGCCATAGCGATGTCCCCGGGCAAACCGTGAACTACCATCATAGCGTCCGCTAAATTCAAATAAATATCTATTTTTATAGTCATAATTCAAACGATAAAAAAGACCGAAAAGAGCATATCTATTTTTACCACCCGCAATACTCATTTCATCACCATTAGCTAAATTAAAATCAGTTAAATCTTCGGACAATAAATCATTACGTTGTATTTTGATGTCTTTAAAAAATTTAGTTTCATAATTGACACCGGCAGTTGCACTTACATGGTGCACATCGGCAAATGTATTTGTATAATTTCCATAAATATTGTATGAATGAAACCAATCATGATTAGAACGTTCATAAAGAGTATTAAGGCCATAACCATCTGTTTTCCAAAGAACTTCTCCGGGTACACGTGAATATGGATAATTAGCACTACGATTCATTGCCGTATATTCATGTTGAGCAAACGAATAATTAGCCGTCACCGTTACATTCTTAACAGGTGTCATTACCGCCTCAAAGGTGGTATTAAAAAAGTAATTAGTATCCTCATTCTTGTGTTTACCGTATTCAAGAATTGCACTAAGATCATTAGCAGGGCGATATCCTCCTGTAATAACTGTTGCATTCCCCATATATGTACCATCCGGATTGATTGGAACAATAGAAGCTAAGGCATGCTTACTTATCGCATCAAAAAGATTGTTAATAGCACCTGGCCCCGGAAATGGATAAGAATCCTTTTTGTATGACGTATTATTACTTATCTTCAACCATGGAGCAATCTCAATACTTACCTTGGAACGGAAATTGTATTTAGTGAAACTATCCATATTTTTCCGAATAACTCCTTTCTGATCATAATAAGCACCGGAAAGGAAATAGTGCACTTTCTTATTGCCACCACTGACACTAATATTGTGTTCCCATGTAGGACGAGACTCATCCATGAAGTAGTTATACCAATCAAAGTTACCATAATATTTATATTCACCATCTTTGATAACCACCCACGGTCGTTCCGGATTTTCCGTTTTATCATTACGCCGGATCCACATTTCATAATAATCTTCATCATTATAATTCGTATAGTTAGAACCTTGATAGGTAGAATAAAACATATCATTGATAGCCGCCGAATAATAACCGCGAGTCTCAAAATCTCTGGAAACTGTAGGTGAGCCAAAGCTATAACGTCCGTTATAAGAAACACGTGTTTTACCATCATTACCAGATTTTGTTGTAACCAAAATTACTCCATAAGCTGCACGAGCCCCATATACAGCAGCCGAAGAAGCATCTTTCAATACACTAATAGACTCCACATCATTGGGATTCACTGCATCGATAGTACCTTCTACACCATCAACTAATATCAAAGGCGTGGCACTACTACTGATAGAATTGATACCACGAATATTTATGCTACCACCCTGTCCCGGACGACCGTTAGAAACAGTAACATTCATATTAGGAACAGCTCCTTGAAGTAGTTTAGACAAATTATCGGCCGAACGTCCGATTACTTGTTTATCGTCAACCACAGCAACAGCACCCGTCAAATTGATTTTTTTCTGTGTACCATATCCCACAACAACTACTTCTTCCAAAACCTTGGTATCCTCTTCCAATGTAATAATCAAAGTTTTACCATCCTCAACTTTTACCTGTTGGTCTTTATAACCAATATATGAGATATTCAACACATTAAGCTTTCCTTCTTCTCCGTTTAAAGAAAAATTTCCGTTTACATCACTCACCGTTCCTCTATTGCTTCCTTTCAGAGCAATTGTAACACCAATCAACGGTTCACCGTTCGTATCAACGACCTTACCTGTAATCTTCTTCAAATTTCCATCAGGCGCAAATCTTTTACTAGACAAAATTATGCTTTTATCAAGCACTGAATAAACAACGTCACTTCCCTTAAAAACCTCATCTAGAATTTTAAAAATATTCTGTTTATTGACATTAATAGAGACACGTTTATGTACATTAACCTGCTGACTGTTAAAGAAGAATACAAAGTCAGTCCGCGATTCTATTATTTTCAAGACGGTTTCAATCGTTTGATTATTGACTTTCAAGTCAAGGATCGCATTTTGCGCATAAGTATTTGTCGCACGAATGCATCCTATCGAAACACATAGCATAATAATTAAGGCACTTAGACGATACCGACACCACAAATTATTATTATAATTTTTAGTTATAGCT